>ERZ724522.218-NODE-218-length-38450-cov-12.870322_pt1 | contig 38450 bp, 50 predicted proteins | sample MGYA00376055_ERZ724522 | MGnify/ENA primary metagenome ERZ724522 (study PRJEB28724, sample SAMN07190884) | wastewater metagenome | isolation source: effluent of sewage treatment plant in Hong Hong | place: Hong Kong | collected 2016-03-17 ...
CACGACGCTCTTCCGACTGTCGAATTTCAAAATTCGCACTTCTGACGATGCCCAACAGACGGATTCCAACCGCAATCAAGATCGCGAACGGCAATCCCGGTAAGCGACCGCTTAACAAGGCCGAGCCACAGCCGGCCGTGATCGATGCGGAGCCGCCAAGCTATCTCAGCCGTGGTGCAAAGCAAGAGTTCCGCCGCATCGCTCCGATTCTGCGGCGCATGCAGGTATTCACCGAGGCGGATGTTGATCACCTCGCGGTGCTGTGTGCGGATCTCGATTCGCTGAAGCGACTTCAGCGAAAGGTGGGCAAGGCTTCGTTCGCGTTCGACGCGCACACTATGCGTATCGTTCACTCGATCACAGTTCGGGTGGCGTCCGCATTTCGGGAGTTTGGAATGACTCCAGCCGCCCGAACGAAGCTCACGACGGAGAAGCCAAACGCAAATGCGGCTGAGATCCAGCGGCTGATGGAAGCACTGGAGAAGCCGCGAGAGGACACCGCGCGCCTGCAATGACTCGGCGAGCAGCAATCACGATGGTCCCAGTCCCAGCACTGGTCGGGCTCCGAGCATCTGGCTACGCGAGTGATTTCGGGCCGGGATACCGAGTGCGTCTGATGTGGGACGGCGAGCCAGGCGAAGAGTACAACGTTTTTCGTGCCGAGAACCACATTTCGCGCGGGCTGACCAATCCATTGATCCTGCGAACGCCAGTGCCGACACCAAATCGCGAGTTCGTAGATATTGTTCCCCGAGTCGGCCTCTACATCTATCAGGTCCGCGCGGTCCGCATGGGAGATGGCGAGCAAATTGAGTCGCGGCCGGCGGAGGTCTGGGTAGCGGTGGGGCCTCGCAGTCCGCGCAATTTGCGAGTCGATGTTTGATGCACGATGCCGTATGACCGACGAGCCGCAGACCGCTACTGCAATTTCTTCGAGCACATCCTCAAGTTCACGACCGATGAATGGTTCGGCCAGCCATTCACTCTTGCACCATGGCAGCGCGAAGCACTTTGTTCGATCTTCGGCGAGCAGGATGAGCAAGGGCGGCGATGCATCCAGGACGTGTACCTCGAGGTGCCGAAGAAGTCAGGGAAGACGGAGTTCTGTGCGGGGATCATTCTCGCGATGCTGTTCTTTCGCGAGCGGCCTGGCTATCACGTGTACGGGACGGCAGCCGCACAGCGGCAGGCCGCGAACGTCTACCGTGCGGCGTGCAAGATGGTGGAGCAATCGCCTCTGCTGTCGAGCGTGTTCCTACTGCGCCGCAGCACGTACCGCATTCTCAGGCGCGACGATCTCGACTCGTTCTACGTCGCGGTTGCTGCCGATGGCGACTTCACCGATGGAGTCAATCCGGCGGTGGTCGTGGCTGACGAGATCCACCGATACCGCACACGCAAAATGTTGGAGAACTGGGACGTGCTAGCGCAGGGTGGACTGGCGCGTAAGCAGCCGCTTACTATTGCGATCACGACGGCAGGCGTGAAGGATGAATCGCCTCTCGCCTGGCGGCGGCACGAGAAGACGAAGAAGATCGAAGCAGGCGTGCTGATCGACCCATCGTTTTACGGGCGCGTCTACGGCGCTGACCAGGACGATGACTGGACCAGTCCCGCAACGTGGATCAAAGCAAATCCGAGCCTAAAACAGAACGGTGGATTCCTCGACATCGAAGTGTACGCGAAGAAGTGTGCGGCGGCACAGGGGGACGCCGAAGAAGAGATCACATTCAAGCGCTATCTGCTCAACGTCTGGGACCAGAAGGCGCGCCGAGCGATCCAGATGGATCAGTGGCAGCGATGCGCCCAGACATTCGTAGCCGCGCCGCTCGGCTCCATCGGAGATGGCGACCTGGTGCGGCCTCTCTCGCCAGCGATGACACGACACTTTGTTGATCGGCCATGCTGGATCGGCGTTGACCTTTCCCTCTCGACGGACATGAGTGCAGTCGTTGCGGTGTTTCCGTCGGCGGATGGCGGTACTGAGTGGGTTCCGTTTTTCTTCATGCCCAATGATGGCCTCAAGAAAAAAGAGAGGCGCGATGGTGTGCCGTACACACGATGGGCGCGTGAAGGCTGGATTGAGACGCACGACGGTACCGCCATCGACTACGGGCAGGTGCGGCAGCGGATTCTCTGGTGCACGCGCATGTTCGACGTGAAGGACGTGTGCTTCGACCGCTTCAACTCACGCGAGATGAGCGTTGATCTCGGATCGAAGCACGGTATCCCTGTGTGCGAGATCCCGCAGACCTTCGGGGGCCTCAGTGAGGCGTTCAAGCGGCTCCTCGGCGATGTTGCCATCGGAACCATGCACCACGGCGGCAATCCCGTGCTCGACTGGCAGGCCTCGTGCGTGGACCTGAAGGACGACGGCAACGACAACATCCGGCCCGTGAAGCCGAATCGCGCGAAGGACAGCAGCCGGATCGACGGCATTACTGCCGGGCTCAACGCGATGGCGCGGCTCATCGTAGCGGTAGAAAAGAAAAGCGAGTGGACTGAGGCCCAGATCGTCGTCTGATGCTCACATCTGCGCTGGTGAGAGGGCTCGTACACGCGGAGTCAGAGTGGGCAATCCGCATGTACGAGAGAGGCCTTGAGCGTCTCACAGGCCAGCGCACTGCAGATCTCCTGAAGTTCTACAGCAGCGAGTCATTCAGCGTCTCGGATCGCGACTGGTATTCACAGAATGGATATCACCGGCTTGCGTCGATCATCGGCGGGGGGTTCACGAGCCACGCTGGCATCCCGATCACGCCGGATACCGCGTTTCAATCGAGCGCGTTTTACGCGGCGGTCAAGATCATCGCCGAAGACATGGGATCGATGCCATTCTTCGTGTACCGGCGCGCTGCCGATCGCACGGTCGAGAAGGCGTACGACGATCCGCTGTACCGCTGCCTGCACGATCTTCCGAACCCCGATGTGGGCGCGGGCGAATTCGTCGAGGCACTCACGACACATGCGTTGATCGGGCTCGATGGGTTCGCTGAGATTCAGCGAGTTGGGCAGTCGATCTACCTGTGGCCGTGGGACCCGATGAAAGTCAAGGTCGACAAGACTTCTCGCGGCAAGCTGGTGTTCCGCTATCCCGCTGGCGAGGCGGACGAGCGGACGTATGAGCAGAGCCGCGTGTTTCATCTGCGCGGTTACACGATGGATTGTCAGCGCAGTGATCCGATTCTGCATCGTGCGCGGCATATCCTTGGGCTCACGCTGGCGCAGCAGGAGTACGTAGGGCGCTACTTCGCGAACGACGCGACACCCGGAGTCATCATCCAGCGGTCCGTCGATTCGCCTACCATGACGCCCGATGAAAAGCTCGCGGTGAAGCGGGCGTGGATGGAGTGGCATGGATCGCTGAGGCGCAAGCATGAGCCAGCAATCCTGGAGCCTGGTGCGACCGCAACGAGACTCGATCCGGACCATACGAAGCTGCAGCTTGTCGAGCAGCGGAAGTTCCAGGTGATCGAGGTGTGCCGACTGCTCCGCATCGCACCGCACAAGCTCGCGGACCTGGAGCGCACGACCTTCAACAACATGAGCGAGCTCGAAACAGCGCACAAGTCGATGACGCTTCGCCCGTGGATTCGCAGGTGGCGGCAATCGGTGTACCGCTGTTTACTCACCACCGATCAGCAGATCGCGGACTCGCTGTATGCCGAGCACGATGTTGAGCAGTTCCAGTCTGGCAACTTCGAGGCGCAGTCCGAGGGCTTCCGAAAGCTGCTTGAGAAGGGCGTGTACTCGATCAATGACGTGCGACGCTTCATGAATTTGAATCCCATCGATGGTGGCGATGACCACCTCGTACAGATCAACCTCGCGACCGTGCAGGATGTCGCGGCCGGGCTTGCAAGGAGCAGCAATGGAACACAAGGCAGTCCCACTCCAAATCAAGAAGCTTGAGGACTCCGGCGAGTTCGTCGGCCTGGCCTCGACCTACGGCAACGTGGATCTCGGCGGCGACGTGATCGAGCGCGGCGCATTCACGAAAACGATCTCTGAGCGCGGCGATGAAGTGGTGATTCTCGATCATCACGACTCGCGCCGATCCATCGGGCTGGGCCGGGTCGAGGACTCAGACGAAGGCTTGATCGTGCGGGGGAAACTCGAACTCGATCTGCCTGAGGCATCGTCGGCACACAAGCGGCTGAAGGCGCGACTCATGAAGGGCCTTTCGATTGGCTACCGCGTCCCGAGGGGGAAGATACGGTTCGAGGATGGCGTCCGCTACCTCAAGGAAGTCATCCTCGATGAAATCAGCCTCGTGACATTCCCCATGAATCCGCGCGCGCAGTTGTTGTCCGTCAAGGACGCGTCCGCGCTGATCGCAGAGGCCGAAGCCACGCGGAAGCAACTCGACGACGCAATCGAAGCAGCAAAACAGATCATCGCCAGCGCAGCACTCCAGGGCGACGGTGGAGCCGCGAACAGCACTCCTGCCGATGATGGAGCCGCGAATCAAACCAGCGAGGAGCCGATTTTCTATCACTCGATGCTGGCGCAATTCACACAGGAGTTTTCCCAATGAGCGACCAGAATAAACAGGCGGTCGTGGATCAAGAGAAGGCGCTGCAAGCGCTGAACGATCTGCGTGACAAAATCGCCGAGAACATCAAGGGCAAGATCGAGCCGATTGAGCGCGCGATTGCCGAACTGAAGGAACAAGCATCCAAGGGCGCGAACGTCGAGGAGCAACTACGCCTCGCGACTTCGCGGCTCGATCAACTCCAGGCGCAACTGGAGCGGCCCGAGCGGGATCAGCCATCGGCGATCAAAACTCCGGCAGAACTCCTCCATGAGAGTGAAGAGTTTACTCGCTTCGCGCAGCAGGCCTCGCGGAAGGGATCAGCGGCCATCAAGTTGGAGTCGTTCTTCCCGGAGATGAAGACTCTGATCGACTCGACCGCAGTTGGCTCCAGCACGCCGGGCATTCTCGTGCCGCAGCGTGTCGCTGGCGTGATGCCGCTACCCCGGCGCACGCTTCGCATTCGGGACCTGCTTCCGGTCAACAGGACGACCAACAACGCGGTCGAGTTTGTGAAGGAGAACGCCTTTACCAATGCGGCTTCGCCGCAAGGCGCGGAAGGCACCTCGAAGGCTGAGTCCGCGCTGACTTTTACCATCGATTCTGCTCCAGTCACGACAATCGCGCACTGGATTCCGGCTTCCCGCCAAGTGCTCGACGACTTCGGTGCGCTTCGCGAGCGCATCGACTCGAACCTGATGTACGGGCTCAAGCTCAGGGAAGAGACCGAGTTGCTCGCGGGCGATGGCTTGGGCACGCACATCAGCGGCTTGATCACCGAAGCAGCCGCCTACGCTGGCTCGTACAACGTCGGTGGCGACACGCGGATCGACCGCATTCGCCGGGCGATCACCGAGATGGAAGTGATCGACGAGGTGGCCTCCGGCCTCGTGCTCAACCCGGTCGACATGATGCACATCGATCTGATCAAGGATGAATTCGGTGGCGCGAACACTGGCCGCTACATCGTCGGCAATCCGATTACCGGAGTGATTGTACCGACGCTCTGGGGCTTGCCCGTTGTGATCTCGAACACGATGCCAGTTGGCCGATTCCTCATCGGTGCATTCTCGTCGCAGTGCGCCATCTGGGATCGGATGCAAGCCACACTCGAAGTATCCACCGATCACGCGGACTACTTCGTCCGCAACTTGGTTGCGGTCCGGTGTGAGGAGAGGCTGGCACTCACGGTCTACCGGAGCACTGCATTCCGCTACGGCGCGTTCTAATGCGCGCAGGGGCCGCTTCGGCGGCCCCATCACCACCACCATGATTAAACTGCAAGCGTTGAAACCGATCAGCGGCAACTACGGCGTAGTCACCGAGGGCCAGCAGTTCGATGCCGAAGAACGCGACGCGCTGCAACTCGAAGCACGCGGGCTCGCGTGCCGCGTGCACATCGGACTTGCGGAGCGCATCGGGAAGGCATTCATCGGCGCGCCTGAGAATAAGCGCCGCGAGCAGGTGATCGTCTACGCACCGATTGTTTCGCCGCCGATAGAGCGCCACGAAATCCGTACTGCCCCACGTCGACGCCGATGAGTGATCTCCATACGCTGCGAGTCGTGACGCCTCCACTGGTCGAGGCTGTATCTCTGCCCGAGCTCCGGAAGCAACTGGAGATCGACCAGGCAGAGACATATCACGACGCGCAGCTTGCGTTAGTTGGTCGTGCGGCGCGGCAATACTACGAGAGGCGCACGGGGCGCACGATCCACGAGACCGAGTACGATCTGATTCTCAATCGCTGGCCGGCAGGCCGCCGGATCGTTCTCCCGCGTGCCACACCGTTACTGTCCGTCGACCCAGTGCAGATGGTCGACGATCAGCAAGTCACGACACTCTGGAGCGATTTCCTGCTGGACACGTACTCCGAGGTAGGAGCAATCGTGCTTAAGCCGCACGAACGTTGGCCGGATTTCACGCCATCGCCAGTTGCGCCGATCACGATTCGGTATCGTGCTGGAATTCCGGCGTCACCGGCAGTCGAGGCAGAGCCAGAGGACAAGGTGCCGATCCTTATGCTTGCCGGAGCACTGTTCGAGAATCGCGAAACCGAGATCGTAAAAACGAACACCGGCCTCGAAAGCATAGTCTTACGCTATGGCATCGAGCCGTTCATTGGAGCACGCCAAGTTCACCATGTGTACTGATCCTTGGGTCACAGCTATCATGCCCACTCGCGGGCGCGCGGATCTACTTCCCGCAGCCATCGATTGTTTCCTCTCGCAGACCTACGCGCACCGTAATCTCATCATCCTCGACGACGATCACGACACACCGGACTGGGAGAATGATGCGCACGGTATTGAGCACCACCGGCTCGGCACGGTGTATGGGATCGGCTTCAAGCGCAATGTGGCCTGCTCGCGCGCGCGCGGCGAGATCATCATGCACTGGGACGATGATGATTGGTCGCACCCTGGGCGGATGGCCGACCAGGTTGAGTTGATGATCGAATCCGGTATGCCCGTCGTGGGCTATCACTCGATGCCATTCACCGATGGGCGTTCATGGTGGATGTACGATGGCGGGCCGGGCCGTGCCATCGGCACATCGCTCGCCTATTTGCGGGACTACTGGATGCACCATCCGTTCCCAGACGTGCGCACGGGCGAAGATATCGCCTTCGTCACGGCCGCTCAGCCGCGCGTGGCGACGAAGCCAGCGGGCGGCATGATGTACGCGACGAATCACGCGAGGAACACATCGCCCCGCGTGACGAACACGAAGCAATGGAGGAGGATCGATCAGCCACTATGCGCCTGAACCTTGGTTGCTCCGATGCGCACGAACCGGGCTTTCTGAACGTCGATATCTGCCCACCTGCTGACGTGGTTGCCGATCTCCGCGAGCGATGGCCATGGGACGATGCGAGCATCGAGTACATTCGTGCGCACGATATCGTGGAGCACCTTCCATCGAAGATCCACACGATGAACGAAGCGCACCGCGTTCTAGCGTCTGGCGGCACGTTCGAAATTCGCGTACCGACCACCGACGGGCGCGGCGCATTCCAGGACCCGACACACTGCTCGTTCTGGACGCCGAATGACTGGCGCTACTACTGCGTCGATGGTCTGGAGTGGAAGCGGTTCGCGCGCGCGTATGGCATCACGTGCGCGTTCCGGTTGGTCAATTCGGTGCCAGCGCGATACGGAGATGATGTGAACTACGAGCATGTTTGGCTGGAGGCCGTGAAGTGAGCGCATTTTCCGTCATCATTCCGAGCCGCGATCCTGGCAACATCGTCGCCTGCGTCGCGGCGCTCGAAAAGCACGAAGCCGTGGATCGGCCGCACATCATCGTTGTCGACGACGGCGCGAAGACCATAGAGACCGCACGAGCACTGCGCGGCGTGACTTGGGCGACTGGCATCAAGCCCTTCATCTTCTCGCGCAACATCAACATCGGGATTCAGCTCGCTGGGCGGCACGATGTGGTGCTACTCAATGATGATGCACTCCTGAAAACACGCCTTGGTTTCACCACGCTCTCACAGGCCTGCGATGCTAATCCGAAGATCGGCATCATTGGAGCGACCACGAACATCACCGGGCAGCCGCTACAAAAGCCTCGTGGTATCGGGCTGCGTGCTGTCGAGCATTTCGCATTCGTCGCGGTGTACATTCCGCGCCGCACCATCGACAAGGTCGGTATGCTCGATGAGCGCTACTGCCTCGATTACGGTGTCGAGGATCGCGACTACTGCGAGGCCGTGCGGCACGCCCACCTTGAGGTGGCAGTCCACGATGGATGCTACGTGGATCATTCGCAACTGATGAGCAGCTTTCGCGGCGGGCCGACGGTACCGAGATCATTCGCGCAGAATCTCCAGCTGTTCCGAGAGAAGTGGGGCTATGTTTGATTTGATCGACCGCGCGGAAGACATCGCGCGCTACTTCGGGATCACGCCAGCAGCGGCGCAGGTGCGCTTGGCACGCGGCTTCGGATCTCTGCATGCCGATGTAGCCGCATCGTGGCGACTGGCGAACCCAACGACAGAAGCGCAAATCATCGAGTGGTACCGCACGACCGACACGTACATTTGGGAATTGTCGGCGTACCACATGGATCGTACCTTCGGATACATGGCGCAGGCCGACTCAATCGCGGGCACGATAGCAGCGCACGGGGCGCGGCGCGTGCTCTGCCTCGGCGATGGTATCGGCGATCTCACGGCGCTCTGTGTGCAGCGTGGACTGCTGGCGTGCTACCACGATCTCGCGGACAGCCGTACCGCTGACTTCGCGCTGAAGCGTGCCGGATGGCGGCATGTAGCTATGAGCGGCTGGCTCACTTCCGACTTCACGCCAGCTATCGGTTCGCACTGGGACAGTATCGTCTCGCTCGACTTCCTGGAGCATGTGCCGAACGTGGAGGAGTGGGTTCGCGCGATCCACGGAGCGCTCAACGATGGCGGTACATTCTGTGCGCAGAACGCATTCAATGTGGGCTCCGGCCCGCAGGGCGCGATCCCGTGTCACCTCGCGGTCAATGACCGCTTCGAGAGCGATTGGGACCCGCTGCTGGCATCCGTAGGATTCAGTCAGATCACGAGCAACTGGTACCGCAAACTGTAATGCCGATCATCGACACCTACGACAGTGCCGGGCATGTGAACGGGTATCTAATCCCGCTGTGGAACGTTACCGAAACCGATGGAGAGCTACTCAGGCCCGACCAGGTATATCTCACAACGATCAAGCCAGGTGCGAGCAAGGGGCCGCATCTGCACATGGTCCGCGAGCAGCGATACTACGTGATTCGCGGCATCGTCGAGGTTATCTGGCGCGAACACGAAGAGATTGAGGTTGCAACGCATGAAGGGGTGAGCGGCATCTCCGGCTACCGCTACGGGCGGCGGCTGCTTCGCCCTGGTGATCCGTGCTGCGTGATTCATCCTGGATGCGCGTCAGAGCTGCGCAATATGGGCGCAGATGAGGTGTGGCTCATCAACATGCCCGCGCCTGCATGGACAGCGCAAGATCCCGATGAATGGCCGGTCGAAGGGTGGTCCCCAGATGCGTAAGACCACTATCGGCGTGTGCAGCTACCGCAACGCGGAGAAGCTTGCCGCAACTCTTGAGAGCATCCAGCGGCACTCCACCACTGACTGGCGATTGGTTATCGTGCACAATCCCGCAGATGGCGACGAGGATGCACGCGGAGTCATCACACGCGCAGTCTTCGCGAACGACAGGATATCGGTGGTGTGGAACGACACGAACGAGGGGTATGCCGGCGCGGTCAATCGGCTCAAGTACGACTGCCGCACCCGATACCTTCTGTACTGCGACAACGATGTCGAGATCCGCACTCACGGATGGGACGAGAAGCTCTGTGAGGTAATGGACCAGCACGACCGCGTTGCGTGGGTGTTCCCCGGCGCGGGCCATTACGGCTTCTTCAACGGCGCGTACCATGAGTGCCTCTGGAACGCAGGCTACTGCTGGGCGATGCGTGTAGCTGCCCAAGGCATAGGCAACGGCTACTTCGACACAGCGCTCGGGCACCACGAAGAAGTCGATTACATGATCCGCTTGCGGCTCGCGGGCTACCGCATTGCTGCAAGGCCGGATGTGCACGTGATCCATCACGAAACCGCAACGCGGAGCGACGATGCACTGCACAAGCCTGGCGGGCGCATCCACGACGGAGTCGTCAGATGGATGAACAAGTGGAACAACTACTTCTGTGGTGGCGAACTCGAATACTCGATGACCAAGTACGATCCGCGAGCGCTGCGCTATACGGACTGGCCGCCATGCGCGCTGTACCTCGAACGCTGGACGCTGGCTCAGTTCCCGCAATGGAATGCGCAGGTCGAGCAGGTGCAAACTCAGGCAGGAGTGATGGACGCCGTGAAGGTACTCAAGCCGCATGGCCCGTATGCCGGGAGGGCAATTTGATAGCGGCGATGCTGCGCGTGAAGAACGAGGCGCGATGGATAGATGAAGTGATCGAGTCGATCCTGCCACTCTGTCCTCGCGTGTTCGTCATGGACGATCACTCAACCGATGACACGGCGGCGATTTGCAGTTCATACGCCGCGGTATCGGTGTTGCCCTCACCATTCGAGGGGCTCGATGAGGCGCGCGACAAGAACTGGCTGCTGGATCGCGTGATCGAATCAGTGCGGCCGGAGTGGGTACTGTGCATCGATGGCGATGAGGTGCTGGAGCCGAACGGACCGGATATCATCCGGCGCACGATCCGTGATGCTGGCGAGGTGGCCGCATTCTCCCTCAAGATTGACTTCCTCTGGAATTCGCCGAACCTCGTGCGCACGGATCGCGTGTACGGCGAGTTCTGGCGGCCATCGTTGTTCCGTCCGCACTACTCTGACGATCCTGCAATCGTGGAGGAACTCCGCTTCAAAGTGACTCCGTTCGGGCGCGTCGTTGCGGGCAATCGTCCGAACCTGCATTGCAGCAGTGTGCCGCAGCGATATCTGCATGGGCACCAGCGATGCCCGGCGCGGCTGAAGCACTACGGCTACATGGAGCGCGAGCGCCGCGTGCAGAAGCTCGACTGGTACACCAGCATCGACTGGAAGAATGACGCAGAAGACTGGTACCGCCACATGACACAAGGCGACAACGTGCGCCTCGACGAACTACCGCTGACTGCGGCGCTAGTAAGCCGTGGCTTACTCTCGCCAGCAGACGTGAATCGGCTTACCAACACTCCGGCAAACGCAGCGCTGGTGCATGCAGGGCCAATGCGGATCGAACCCTACGTGATCTGATCGTGCAATCGGGGACGCTTCGGCAGCGGTTCACTCTCTACGAAAAGCGAGTCGTCGGCGAGAATTCGTTCGGCGACGACCTGACTGATCTAACACCGATAGCCGAATTCTCTGGATCGATCATCCAACTTGTTGGGCGCGAACTCGCGGCACAGCAGCAGCGGCACGCTGAGGCGCGGTTCAAGCTGACGTGCAGGTTCCCGCAGTCGTTCGTGGTGAAGCGTGAGTATGTGATCCGCTGGCATGATTCGCTTCGCGAGAGATTCTACAACATCGTCGACGCCGAGGACTCGGACGGTCGGCGGCAGCAGATGGTGATGTACCTATCCGAGTACACGGAGTGAGTATGGCATCTGTAAAATCAGTGCGCATCGAGGGGCTAGAAGAACTCGCCAAGAACATCGAGCGCACCGCTGCGAGCATCGGCCCCGCGAAGGCGAAGAGCATCTACGCCGATGGTGCTGCACTCATCCGTGATCGTGCAAAGCAGCTCGCGCCGTTCGACCCGACACGCCGAAAAGGCACGCACCTGCGCGATGCGATCTACATGTACACGCGGAATCCGCGCGAGTCTTTCGTACTCGTCGGCGTGCGGCACTCACCGCGCGGTGCGCCACATGCACATCTGATGGAGTTCGGCTATGCAACGCGCGGCGGCGGGTTCTTCGCGGGCCGACCGTACTTCCGGCCTGCCATCGCAGAGATGTCCGACCAGGCGGGCAAGGTGATTATCGACGGGCTCTCGAAGGCAATCGAGGCAGCGGCGGAACAGCGATGAGTGTTTCGTACGTCGAGGAGTTGGTCGTCTCGGTGCTTTCGACGGACAGTGACCTGACTCAACTCGTAGATCCATCGAACATCAAGCCACCAGGGAACTGGCAGAACTTGCATCGCAGGTTCGCGGACATCAACAAGCCTTCGTACATCATCCATTTTCCAGTCGCGCGACAGCCGCTCCACACGCACGACGGATTGGCCGTGCTAAATCGTTGGCCTTTCTATCAGGTGTCGTGTATCTCTCCGACTTATCGCATTGCCAGGCAGGTGGCCGACGCTGTAGTTGCCTGCCTCGATGGCGTGCACGAAGATGCGACATTCTTCCTGCGCGATCAGCGTGTCGTGCATGATGATGAGCGCGAACTGGTACAGATAGCGCTAGATTTTGCAGTCGCTGAAGCGGTCGGGGAAGAAGACCGCTGAGGTAGTTTCACGCAGCCACGGCAAGCCCGGCTGCAAACCGATCACACAGCAGGCCCGCGCGTAATGCGCGGGCCTTTCTATTTGGAGAAAAACAAATGGCGCAAGGTGGAGTACTCGGGAACGGAACCAAGGTGGCCTACAGTGTTGGGTCGCCTGTCAGTTGGCAGCGCATCGGGCAATTGCGCGATGTCACATTCCCAGGCCTGACCCCCGATCAGGTCGACGTGACAGTGCACGGGCTCTCGAAGTTCAAGCGCAACATGTCGGGAATGATCGAGGTAACCGACATGGTGCTGGAGATCCTGACGGATCTCGACGAAGGCACAGACCCACAGAACCTAGCACTGTGGGACTTCAACCAGAGCCAGCAGACGGTGTGGTGGCGCGTCGAGATCCCTGTTGATCGGCCACAGAACGAATTCACGGGCTTTGAATTCGAGGGGCAGGTCGCTGGCATCGTGTATTCAACCACTCGCGAGGATGTGCAGACAGCGACCGTTACCGTCCGATTCGACGGCGAAACGCTCGCCCGTTATCCTGCTGGCTCCTCGATCATCAGCTAGGCCGTGACACGAAGGAGGCAACATGTTACGGCCCATCGATCCAATCACCTTGCGCCTGCTCAATGGAGAGGAGGTACAGTTCCTTCTCTCCATGGGCGGATTGCGGCGCATCAAGAAGCGCTTTGGCTGCTCGCAAATCGCCGATGTGCTCCAGCGCGACGTGGAGGAGTGCGGTGTCCCTCTGCTCTACGAAGCGCTCCTCGACAAGGGCTCGCGAACCGAGGAGGAGTTCGCCGACCTTCTGCCCGCAAATCTCAACGATGTGCTGCGCGCCGTGCTGGCGATGCTCGGTATCTCGATGCCGACAGAGCAGCAACAGCGCCCTACCGAAGCCAGTCCGGAGACTCCTCCACTCCAGTAGGCGATTGGGACTGGCTTGAACTGTGGGCGACATGGACGCAGAGATTGCACCGATCCACCGATGAGTTCTGGGCGCTCACTCCACGCGAAGTCTTCGCGTGCTTCGACGTGTTCGAGCACGATCAACGGCTGGCCAACTATCGTGCCGGGCTCGCTCCAGCAGAAATCCGCAACGTGAACCGCACCAAAGACACAACGCCAGTGGTACACGCACTCGACTACTTCGAGAAGAAGGAGAAGCCCGTCGAGTGCGCACCTGCGGCGGAGATCATGCACAAACTCAACGATCTGTTCGTGAGGTCTCGTGGCGACACTCGGTAGCCTGATGGTCCGCGTGGGCGCGGACACGAGCGCGTTTGGCACCGCCATGCTCGACATGGCGCGCGATGCCAGCAGAGCCGCGCGGGATGTCGAACGCGAACTCCGCGCGCTCGATCAGGTCGGGCAGCGGCTCTCGGACGTAGGCAAGAATCTCTCGCTTGCGATCACGGCTCCGCTTGCAGGCGCGGCAGTCGCGGCCTTCAAATTCTCTAGTGACTTCAACGCGGCCATGAGCGACGTGGCTACACTCATCCCCGGCAACACGAGCCGAGTGAACGAGCTGAAAGCCAGCGTGCAGGACATGGCGATTGCGACTGGCAAGAGTACGAGCGATCTTGCGCAGGGCCTGTATCAAGTGATCTCGGCATTCGGCGATACTGCCGATACTGCAAAGATCCTGGAGGTCAACGCCCGCGCGGCTGCTGCTGGCATGGCGAGCACGCAGGACTCGATCAACCTCACGAGCGCAGTCACCAAGGCCTATGGCGATACGAGCGCTGAGGCAGTCGAGAAGGTCGCCGACCTAGCATTCAGCGCAGTGAAGCTTGGGCAGACGACATATCCCGAACTCGCAGCCAGCATGGGCAAGGTGACCTCGACCGCGCAACTCATGGCTGTCAGCCAGGAGGAACTGTTCGGCGTAATGGCCACGTTCACGGGCGTGACTGGCAACGCGGCAGAGGTGAGCACGCAACTCAATGCGGCGCTCACGTCTATGGTGAAACCCACCAAGGAAATGCGCGACGCCTACAAACAACTAGGCGTCGAAAGCGGAAAGGCGCTCATCGAGCAACGCGGATTCCAGGGAGCGTTGGAAGCGCTCAAGCAGGTTGCGGGAGGGAGTCAACAGCAACTCGCGAAGATGTTCGGCTCCGTGGAATCGCTGCGCATCGTGTTCTCTGCGACTGGCGAGCAAGCGGATACTCTCCGGCGGAAGACCGCAGAGATGGGCAACTCTGCTGGTGCGGTAGGCGAAGCGTTCGCGGAGGTTGCCGGCGGGGTGAACAAGCTCGGCTTTGGCCTTGAACAACTCAAGGTACGCCTCGAAGTAGCGGCTCAGCGGATGGGCGATGCACTCGCGCCCGCGTTCGCCGCAGCCTTCCGTGTCGTTGATCCGCTCATCGGACTGATTGAGAAAGGCGTCGCTGCATTCGTCGCGTTGCCTCAGCCAGTGCAAGATGCTGCGGTCGCGATTGGCGTTGTGGCCGCAGCCATCGGGCCGCTCGTCTTCGTTGCCGGCCAGATGGTGCAATCGTTCGTGGCGATCAAAGCCGCGCTGGCCGCATCAATGGTTGCGCTACCTGGATTCAGCACGGCTGCCACCACGGCGACTGCAGCGACTACCGGACTCGCGAACTCAGCGGGCCTCGCGAACGTTGCACTCACCGTTCTCAAGGGTACGCTGATCGCGCTGGTAGCGGCTGCCGTGATCGATGGTATCCGAAGCCTGATTGATTCCGTGAAGGGACTGGCTGCGGTGTTTGAGTCGACGGAACAGACCGTCGTGAAAACTGGCGCAGCGATGAAGAGTAGCGGCATTGCATCGCCCGAGGTAAAAACGCAGATCGATGCGGCGCGAAAGGCGGTCGATGACTTCAACACGACGCTCGGCCGCACGCAAGCCGAAGTCTCGCGGTTCGGCGTTCGCGACTTCATCACTCCATTCCATTTGCTCGCGGCATCGCTGCGCGAGGCAGGGCAGGAAATCCAGAAGCTCCGCAATCACTGGCCAGAGATGGCGAAGGCAGGGCAAACCGCTCTCGACAAAGTCACTGCGGCCAACAAGGCCACGATGAAGAGCACGCTCGATCACGCGATGGCGGAAGTGGAGAGGAACAAGCAGACGCTTGCTGCGCGGCAGGCGACCGAACAGCTCTCCCGTTCGCTGTCCGGATCCGGCAGCGGTTCGCTCGCGGGCGCAACGCAGACCGTAAGCAAAGCGGTTCGCGAATACGAGCAGGCGCTCGCCGCATTCAAGATCAGTACTTCAGGATCGTCGAGTGAACTGGCCAAACTGCAAGCGGCCATGGAAGTGATCGAGGACCGCTATCGCAAGGGCACCGCATCTTCTCTCGCGTACAGCGAGGCGAAGCAGAAACTCGCTGCTGCGATGCGCGCGGCCGATCCGGCGACGCGCGCACTCGATGCGTTGCTGCGCGATCTCAAGATCACCACCGAGCAACTGGGGCCATCGGCTGAGGATCTCGCGCGGAAGACCGAGCAACTGCAGCGTGCATTCGATGCGGGCAAGATCACCGCCGAGCAGTACGCGCGGGGCATGGAGGAGATCCAGCGGCGCGTAGACGCGCTCAACGCGCCAGTGCTGAAGCTCGCTGCTGATATGCAGGCGCTCGCATTCAGCATGGCCGCAATCCTCGATCTCACGCGCGATCTCACGCCAGAGATGCGGGCAGCGGCCGATGTGTTCGCGGCATCTGCACTCGCGAGTGCAGATGCTGCGGCGGCACAGGGGAAGCTGGCGCTTGCATCGAGCGATCTCAAAACGGCAATGAAAGGGCTCGGGCTCACGGCGCAAACGGAACTGCAAGCGGCTGCCGATGCTGCAGAGGCCTTCTACCGCTCTGTTCGCGACAACGCCGAGGCGACGATGCGCGACAAGGAACTCGCGTGGGTGGCGTGGAAAGAAAAGGCGATTGCAGCGGGCGAAGAAGTGGGAGCGCATGATCGCCGCATCATGGAGGGCATCCGCGAGCAGCACGGCCAGACGACGCGCAAGAGCGCCGAAGATTTCGGCGTGCTCGGGCGGCAGGTATCGACGATCCTCACCGATATGGGCCGAGGCTTCGCCGATGTGATCCTCAAGGGCGGCAACATGGGCGATGTGCTCGTCGGCACGATGAAGAAGATCGGCGAAGCGATGGTCCGCTATGTCGTCGAGGAAGGCACGCGATTCATCATCAGCGAACTCGAAGGCCTGAAGATGGCGTTCGCCAAGCTGAAGGATTTCGTCCTCGACATCGCGAAGAAGATCGGCGCGGCCTTCGGGTTGGGTGGTGTCGGCGAAGCAGCGGGCGGCGCAGCGGGGAGCGCTGCTGGTGCGGCAGGCTCGGCGGCTGGCGCGGGCGGCATGGGGCTGGCCGGAGCGTTCGGTTTGCTCACTGGCGTCGTCGATGCCATCGCGGGAGTGCTCTCCTATCTGCAAGGTAGGCGGATGGAGAAGGACATTGGGCGCATCGAAGTTACCACGCGCGGCATTCTCAATCAGTTGATCGCCCTGCAGGAACGCGCAGATGAGTACTGGCCGAATCTGCTCAACACGCAATACCTGCTGCACCTGCCGGAGATGGAAAACAAGCTGGGCGCGATCCTCGATGCGCTCACCAGTGGCGGCATCCCTGAAGCAATCGACAGAGCTCAGGAAAAGATCACCGATGAGATCGAGCGGTCCGGCGATGACATCGAAGATGCGGTCGAGGATGTCGAGGACGCGGTTGACGATGGATCAAAGAAGCAGACGGCTGCGATGTCGCGGAACACGCTCGCGGTCGCCGACGTCGAAAGCGCAGTACAGAGCGGCACCAAGGAAGTCGCGCGGGCAGCACAGGAGATGTCCTCGCGTATCGACTCAGTCGCATCGCTGCTGCGGCAGCAGGCGAATGACACGACGCTGCGGGATTCCCTGCGTGCGAGTGCAGTCAATCAGCTCCTCATGATCGATCTGTTCGGTGCGGTCCTCACCGAGGCGCAGTTCCTCCGGCTCACGGCAGAGCAGCAGGAAGAATACTTGCGACTCTCTGCGGAGCGGCTCGCCGAGCTCGGGATCGACACGAAGTATCAGGGCACGGTGATGCAAGCGTTCGGCCCCGCCATGGCGAACGTGGGGGAACGTGTCACCGCCAGCGGGCAGATCATCGCAGACGGCATCAACGACAATACAGGGGCCGTACTCCAGAGCGGCTCGGCGGTAGTGGCAAGCGTTGACCGGGCAGCGGCACATATCAGTGAGGCGACGCGCAGCAGCGTGGCAGCCGTAGCAAACGTGCTTGCGGTGGCACTCAGCCCAAGCGCGGGCGGTGGTGGAGTGTTGCAGCCATCGAGGGTAGCGGCGATACCGCAGCCGTTGACTGTGCCTACGATTTCAGAGCCAGTGATGCCGAGCAGCTCGCGCGGAGTGCCTGTGCCATTCACACACACCGATCCATCAGGGCTGCCAATGGTAAGCGTGAGCGGGCCGATCTACCCGATTGGCGAAGGCATCAACGACCGATCCTGGATGCACGGCGGCACCGTGAACGTGAACGTGCATGCCGATACCAGCGATGAGCAGCGCATCGCGCAAGCAGTTGTGAACACACTTGAGCGAGTCGGACTGGTGGCCGGATGAACGCGATCTACCCGAGCGGCAAGGCCGCACTCTTCGGAGGGCCAGTAGACTGGGTTACCAGCGACATCCGATGTGTGATCGTAACTGCGGACTACTCCTACTCCGCGACACACGACAATCTGAACGACGTTGCGGGCGGCGCGCGCGTAGGCTCGGGGGCGATTGCGAATCGCAGCAATACGCTCGGCGTGCTGGATGGAGACGATCTCACCATCACAGGATCCGGCCCTGGTGGGCGCGCCATCATCGTTTATCTCCACACCGGCGACGAGGCGACATCGACACTGCTGCTGTACATTGATCAGGGCGCGGGGCTGCCGTGGCCTGCATCGCAATCTACCTACCCGATCCAATGGTCCGACGGACCGAATAAGATCATCGCGCTGAGCTGATGGCTACATACTACGTGCGAAAAACCGGAAACGACTCGAATGCTGGGACGAGTCCAGGTGCGGCGTGGCTGACGATCACGAAGGCGCTCGGCGCTTCTGGCATCGAATCTGGCGACACAGTGTACATTGGCGCGGGGACGTACCGCGAGACGGTCAACGTGCAGATGACCAGTGCGACCGCTGAGACGAAAGTCATCGGCGACGTGACCGGCGAGCATACCGGCGATGCGGGTGAAGTGCTTTGGACGGGCTACACGACGGACGACGAGAGCGGCGCGGGTGCGACATCGACCTGCCTGCTGTCGGGGCGCGACTATCTCACCTTCGAGCACCTGACGATGGTTGCGTCGACCTCTCCATGGGCGGCGCCTGTCATCGACGGGCAGAATGTCACGGACTCGACGAACATCACTTTGCGCCGCTGCACGTTTCTTGCGGCGCAAGGCGGGGGTTCGCGTGGCATGATCGAAGCTACCGCGAGCTTCGGCACCACGCTGAACTGGTTGATCGAGGAGTGCGTCTTCGTTGATCTGCGCCACGCGGTGAGCGGCTTTTGGGGCGTGTTGGTGTTCAAGGGGCCGTGCTCGGCGAGTGGCGCGCATTACGATCTCGGTATCGCGATCCGTAACTGCATGGTCCTCGGGGGATCATGGGGTGTGTACTGCGAACGGACAGGTGGGGACAACACGAACAAGCCGGGAGGCGTGCTGGTCGAGAACTGCACGATGCTCTGGCAGGTCGATGGTTGCGTCCGCGCGTCGAATTCATGGTCCACCACGATTCCGGCACAGGTGCGCAACAGTATGCTGATATCACCGCGAGGCACAGCATTGAGCGCGGCAACCAGCGGAATGCTCACCGAGGACTGGAACTATATCTATGCCAACACGAACCGCACAAACGTATCGGCGGGTTCGGATTCCGTGGCGAGGGATGGTACAAATGCGTACGCGCCGATGCTGGAATTCGGGCAAGCTCTGATGCGCGGGGCTCGTGCCCGCGCATTCGGCGAGCCGACAGTTGGATCACCGTACCTCGGCTTCGGTAGTGCAGGATCACCTCCCACTGTTGATCTATTCGGCCGGCCACGCCCCGCTGGTGGCCCGATCCTCAACGCGGTAGGAGCGCTGGAGCGAAGCAACAGTGGGGTGCGGGAGACGACCGTCGTCCGCACGGGCTCCTCTTCTCTTCGCATTACTGGGCCGGGCTACCACGACTTCGAGCTGCCAGTCGAGGCGACCGCAACCGAAGTAAAAGTATGGGCGCGATACGATAGCGACCACGGCGCGACGAACAAGCCACAGATCCAGGTGCGCAATGGCGAAGAGTGCGGCGTTGCTGAGGACACAGAGACGATGGCTGCGGCGGCAGACACATGGGAAGAGCTCACTCTCTCGTTCACGCCGGCATCTCGCGGCATCGTGACGATCCGCTGCATCTCGCGCGCGGCGGCAGCCAACGGCAACGCCTACTTCGATGATTGATTTTGAGTCGTGGCGCAGAGGCGAACCAGCGCATCCCGCGCCATCGACAGGATTCGAGCATTGGCGTCGAGGCGACCCGGGCCTCTCGTTCTTCTCTCCCCCCACGGGGCAGCTCTCCATCACGCCGGGCGCTGGATCGCTCGCGCTCACTGGATTCTCGCCGAGCATCGCGATCTCGCTGCTGGTGATTCCATCTGGATCAATCAGCCTCACCGGGTTCGCACCGACAGTCACCGCGCCGTGGACATCCGAGCCGGGCGTAGGCGCACTCACTCTCAGCGGATTCTCTCCCGCGATCTTCATTGGCCGCATCGTGGTGCCTCCAGCCGGGAGCCTGGCTCTTACCGGTTTCGCGCCAGAGGCATCAGTGATTGTCGGGGCGCATCCGATCTCCTTGTCGGTGTCGGCCACCATCGGCGAGCCTACCGGGCTCTTCGCCGGACTGCTCGCGCTCTACATCGCGGGCATTGATCGGCGCATGGGATATCTCGCGCCGAACACGCTGCGCGTCGGCAGAGAGATCAGCAGCCGCGCGCAGGCCTCGTGCACGCTGCGTGATCGCACGGGGCAGCTCATGATCGTGCCGGGGCAGACCGTGTACGTGTACCAAGGCAACACGCGCATCTTCGGCGGCACCGTCGAGGAGGTGACTGAGCAGCATGCAGCGGGCACCGCGAGTTTCGTGTCGTACCAGATCACAGCGCAGGACTTTGCGCGCACGTTTGATCGGCGTGTTGTGACGGAGCTATCGTTCGGAGTGGGCGCGACTATCGCGCAGATCGTCGGGCAGATCACGCAGCGGTTCCTCGATGGCGAAGGGCTTGCTATCGAGTCCGCTACCGCATCGATTACGCTGCCCGCACCGATTACGTTTGGGCCAGAAACAGTCGCACAGGCATTCCGAAAGGTCTGCGACATCTTTCAGGTTGATTTCAAGGTCGACGCCTACGGGATGATTCGCTTCGGGCCGTTCACCGCGGATCCCGCGCCATTCACGCTGCGTGATGCCGATGGACATTGGTTCGCCGATACGATGAAGATCACGAAGCGGCGCGGGCCGTACCGTAACCGTGAACTGATCGCGACTGGTGCGGGAGTAGAAAGCGTTCGCGAAGAATCGTTCGTGGGCGATGATGAACGGCAGGCCTTCAACACGACATTCTCAATGTCGCTCGCGCCAGCGATCACATTGAATGGGGCAGAGCAGCTCGTGACCGAACTCGGCGATGAGGGGCCGTCGTGGGATTGGGCCTGGGAGCGCGGCGGCACCATCCTCCAGCAGAACTACGCGGCAACTCCGATCAGCGCATCGGACACGCTCATCGTGCGCTACCGCAGCGATGCGACGAACCTGGTCATCACGCAGGACGATACTGAGATCGGCGTTCGCGCGGCAGCCGAAGGAGGCAGTGGCAAGTACGAGCGCATCCGCAGTGCGCCCTACATCACGGATCCGGCGATGGCGCGCGCGATCAGCGAAGGCAGACTCGCACGGTTCGGACGCGGCCTCGCGAGCGTGCTGGAGTTTGAGACTTTGGAAGAGGGCCTCGACGTTGGCCAAGTGATCGATGTTGATCTGACTCACCCACTCATCGATGGCGACTTCTTAGTGAATGGCATGGAGTCGAGCGACGTGTCCGCGACGTACATCAGGCACGCGGTGCGCTGCGCGGCGAACGAAGATGGCACGCCGGCGCGTGCACCAGACTCACTCACGAACTACTTTGAGCGCATCTTCGATTACGCCGGGATCACATCGAGCAACGGCGGATCCACAACACCGCAGATACTCGACGCGCGATTCTTTCTCGCAGTGACGCTCGATGGCGAAGAGAACCCTGGTATCAGCGTCGGACTCCAGAAGGGCAACGGGCATACCGTGCGCCTGCGCCAATTCGCCAACACGCTGCGGGCAAGCCTATTCGACTGCTCGATCTTCTTCCTTCACCCGCCCGTCGGCACGGGCATCACCATCGATATCAAAGCGAACATCGCCCGCGCGCAGGAGATGACCGCCGACGCTGGCACCGACACGATTACCGCCGACAATCACCGGCTGCAAATCGGAGAGATCGTCCGATTCTCCAGTGATGGCGCACTGCCCGATGGCATCGAGGCCGACACCAATTACTACGTCGTCGCTCGCACCACCAACACGTTCCAGGTTTCGCTCACGGATGGCGGCTCGCCCATCGACATCGAGGATGCGGGATCGGGCACCATCACGTTTTCGACCGCGCGTAGCAGCATCTTCCGCTCTGGCAGTCTCACCTTTCCCGCCGGGATGACGATGCCAGTCATCACTTCGGCCTTCGACCCAGACGTTGAGATCACTGACGGCACGGTACTGACCATCGACGTGCTCGCAGTCGGCAGCGATGAACCGGGCAGCGACGGCCACGTGTTCCTGAGGTACTACTGATGCCGCTACCTGCACTCATTGGGAGTGACACGCGGTATCCAGGGCAGGGACAATCGAACCTTCGACCGAACAACGAGATCGTCTACTCCGAGCAACAGCAGATCGGTGTCTACGGCCCATTCTTCGTGTCCGGGGCCGTGCGATACGTCGCCTGCCTCACGACATCCGGAAGTTACGCGACGCGCGAGTATCGAGCCGACATCTACAAATCAACGAACGGCGGGCAGACGTGGACGAGGCAAGGGACGGGGCCTCTGCTCATCAATGCGCTCGAATCCTACGAGTGGAATCCGGCAGCGCTGTACGCAATCGAAGATCCGGCGCGCGATACGATCCACATCATCTACCTTGCGAGTCCGACGGACGACGCAGTAACGCGGATTGCAATTCGCCCCTTCGATGTGTCCACCGATACGTGGGGCGCGGATGCTGGGATGTTCGCGACCAGTGCGATGGCCGATGAAGCACAGCCATTCTCCGCCGTCCTGCGGAGCGATGGAAAGATCGTCTGCTTTCACACACTGCTCAGCGGCTCCGTGACTCATGTGGTGTACCGCATCTGGGATAGTGGCACATGGAGTGAGCCTAGTACCTACCTGACTGGCCAAGGCACCGAGGAAACATCGCAGGCCGAGCGGGCAGCGGTAGCGATCAGCACATCGGATCGTGCACACATCTTCGCCGCCGGCGAATATTCCACCGATCCTCCGCAGCAACGGCACGTGTCGTTCGCGGCGGACGACAGTAACGGCACTTGGCAGGTAGCGTTCGAGTTCGCCTTCGCATCGGGGCGCGATTGGCGCAGCGAACCAATCAACGATGCTGGCATGGTGCGCATGGCCTACGTCGCGCCGGGCGGCGAGATCCGCATGGCGTCGGCGACCAGCGCGGAGAATCCCACATGGGTAACCGAACTCATCGCCACGTCGAGTGTGCTGGCGATCAACAGGCAGGCTCCTGTGGTAGCGCTCGGCCGCAAGGCTGATGGCACGCTCGTAGCGGCATGGATCAACGCGGACCAGGAGATGTATTGGTCGCAGAAGTCCGGCACGTGGAGCGATCCGGAGCTACTCGACTACGGCGCGAACACGCTCAGCATTCGCGGCTTCGGAAGCACCTTCGGCGTAGTCTACAGCAAGGCAACTCAGTCCGGGTCCACCGGAGATAGGCGTATCCAAGCGGTCGAAGCGCCAGTGTGGTACACAGAGCCGGGCGGAACTCCCACGCCACCAACAGGTGCGCGATCATTGTACTTCGCAATCTAAGGAGACTCTCTCATGGCAGCATCACAGTGGTACGCGTACCATTCCTTCAAGGAGTTTTTGGGGGAGAAGGTGATCGACTTCAACAACGACACATTCAAGATGGCGCTCTTCGAGTCGACGGGCAATGCTGGCGATCCGACGCAATCGTTGTTCGGGGGTCTGACGGATCAGTTCTCCGGCAGTGGCTACACCGCTGGCGGGCAGGCGATGACGGTAACGTGGACTCGATCCGCAGGCGTCGTAACCTTCGATTCTGCTCCGGTAGATTTCACGGCCTCTGGCGGCGCAATCGTGGCACGCTACGCAGTGATCTACGACGACACGCCGAGTTCGCCGGCAAAGCCCCTAGTGTGCTTCTGCCTGCTCGATGATACGCCTGCCGATGTGAGCGTGTCGGACGGCAATACTCTCACGGTGCTGCCACACTCCAGCGGCATTCTCACGCTGAGTGGCATGGCACCGCCGTAATCGAGTTCGTCCGCGTTCGCTCGGCGGGGAGGATCGCGGGCGGATCGGTGCGGCGGGTTCGCCTCCGGCTCGCCGCACTTGAGATACTGGAGGGCGGAGGTATTACCCACATGGAGGTGAAATGCAACTAGCAATCATCCACGCAGCCGAGGTCGACCGCTTGGATGCTGCGATCAATGGCGCGACTCACGCAGCGCGCGCGGCGCTCAATTCGCTCGATGCCGCGCGAGCAACTTACGAGCAAGCACGAGCCACCTATGATGCGCTCAGCGGCGATCTGCGCAGAGTGGTGCATGAGCGCGCGAAAGAGGACATCCAGCACCTGCTGCGACAAGAAGTATCGCGCGCATTGTACGGCGTATCGGACGCGCCGTACTACTCGCGGCTCGCGAGCGTGCTGGACGAGCAGTACATCGAGAGTGTGTACCAGCATGCTCTGGCAGTCGCGGGCAATCTGCCGACTACGGGCGCGGGCGGAAGCATTGCCGAGGCACTGAAATTCTTCGACGGGCAAGGATTTTCGCTGCCCGTGAATGTGTGGTATCGGCTGCGCAACGAGGCGCGCGGGATCAACGATCAATCCACCGATACACGCGTGATCTCGTGTGTGCAGTGGATGCAGGGAGGGTACTGATGCAAGCACCGGAGATCATCGAGAGCGCTACGCGCGCGCAAATTCGCGAGATGGAAGCAGCGGGGCGTAACTTCGTGTTGCTGCGCATCGCAGACGAACATTCACCGGACCTGCCGGACCCGCCGGGAGGACCCTATCCAGCGAGGCCGGAGGAGATCGCGGCCAACCCCACACCGCAAGTCTCGTGGGGCTTCAATCCCGCGCAACTTTCCACACTCGCGGAAGCGCAGCAACTCAAGGCCGAGATCGGAGGCCTAGGCGGCGGGGTGACTGAAATCTACGTGCCTACCTGGATGCCCGGACCGGGAGCATTCCCGGAGCCGCGCATCGACGAGGCGCGGTTCTATCACTTCCGGTTCGCAAACGGAGCCGAGGGAATCAATGTAGGCCTCGTCCGCGAGACCAAGAAGCGCTACCCGACACGCTGGCTGTCGGAGATCGCGCGCGACATGGAGATTGGATGAGCTACGGTGTCCTCCGCGTGGAGGGCGATTACAGCGTTCGTCAGCGCATGGCGAACGCTGCAGGCGCAATCTGCTACGCGGAGCAGCACCTCAACGGTGCGACGAACACAAACGCGAACTTCGCGCTGGTGGTCGTGGCAAGCAATGCCAGCGCGACTTCTCGGGCTTGGGGCGCGGACTACGTGCGGCGCGTGTGCGCAGAGTTCGGCACGAGGCCGGGCCACACCGCGAATGGGGTTGATGTGCGCGGGCCGGAAGGGCGCGGCTACGGCAACCTGGTGCACACGGCGATGCCCGCGATTCTCTGCGAGCCGATGTTCGCGAGCAACCCGGAGCAAGCGGAGATGCTCCGGCGCGACGACACGCAAATCAAACTCGCATCGATCCTCGCAATGAGCATCGTCCACGCATTTCCGCGCGGCGGGCTGGTGGCACTCTCCGTGGGCCACATGGGGCAGCGGAGCCGCCCGCACGATCGCGGTGTGCCACTGGCCGGACTGCCGCCCGAAACTGAGGCCGCAATCTCCATGCGCATCATCGATTACGTGCATGCACTGCTGAGGCAGCCCTGATGCTGATACTCTCGCTGCGGGACAACGACAGCACGATCCGGTTCGGTCGCGAAACGTGGCACGAACAGGAGATCACGTCGCCGCCGCTCGATGTGCTCGACGTTGGCCGCCGACTCCATCGCAAGCGGATCTGCTTTCTCGTGCACGGCTACAACGTCGCCGACGCTCTCGATGTGTACTCGCGCATGCATCGATGGTTGCGCGACTGGTACGACGAGGTGATCGGCGTGACGTGGCCGGGCTCGCGCGTGGTGTTCGGATTCTGGCCGGCGCGCGGCCGCGCGAAGAAAGCGGGGCAGCGGCTCGCGAATCACCTCACCGATGTTCACGCAGAGATCGATATCCAGGGGCACTCGCTCGGCTGCCGCGTGGCACTCGAAGCCGTGCAGCATGGCCAGCTCGTGCGCAACCTGATTCTCGCTGCGCCCGCCGTGAACGACGATGCGCTGACGCGTGAGTACCGCAGCGCCGAGGGGCGAGTCGGCAACAAGGTGATGATCGCGCACTCGCACCGCGATGGAGTGTTGCGCGGATCCTATCGCCTAGCGCTCGGACGCACAGCACTGGGCCTGCACGGCCCGCGCGTCGAGACGGCAAACTCTCACGTAGTCGACTGCGCGCCCGATGTGGCCGCGCATGGCGACTACAAGCGCTCGCACATTTACCGCTCAGCCTGGAGCGAGATTGCCACAGGGGGACTATGAGCTTGACCGAGTCCATCCGCCGGAACGTCGATCCAAAAATCACAGTAGGTAACATCCTGACTATTTTTTCAATGCTCATCGGCCTGCTGGGCGGTGCAATGTTCGTGTCGCGCACACAGGCTCAGGTGGAGATCAAGCTCGATACCATCTCACACGAGATCGCGGCAATGCATCAGACCTATGTGCGGCGGGACGTTTCGAGCCTGGAGATTGAGAGGCTGCGAGATACAGTCGTGTCACTGCGAGAGAGGGTCGACCGATTGGAAAGGCGATCTGCGAGGGATCAATGATGAGGCTCCTACTTCCTGTTTTTCTCCTGATTCTGTGTGCCGAACTGCCAGCGCAGAATCGCAACGTGCTGCTCACCTGGGACGATACGCGCAACCCGGCGAATACCACGTATCACGTGTACCGTGCATCCGGCGATTGCGCTTCCCCTGGTGCGTTCGCGCGCATCACGCCAACGCCGATCACCGCGAAGACCCACACAGACACAGGCCGCCCGATCGGTACGACATGGTGCTACCAGGTGACTGCCGTTGTTGCGTCGATGGAGTCGGGGCCATCAAATCGCGCGGGCGGCAACATCACGCCCTACGAGCCGACCGATCACACGTTTGAGTTGGTCGCCGACCTCCAGGCTTTGCTGCGCGGTACAGTCACGATTCGCGCGGCAACACCACGCCCTGAGCCGTGATACCATTGAGCCAGCAACAAACAGCGTGAACATCGTCTCTTCTCCTGCAGGCCGGGCTCATCACCCGGCCTCTTTTTGTGTATGCTGGCGGCATGAGACTATTCGCGCTGATCACTGTACTGCCGCTATCCGCTGGCACCATCGCCCCAGTCGGTCCCACAGAGGCCTTTTCTCTCCGCACTCTCGCCATATCCGCGACCGGGCTACCATCGCATAGCCTGCCGATCTCCTCGCTGTACCAACCGCCGTACCTCCAGCCATCGCCCCTACTCACACCGCATCACTCGCTCGCCTGGCTGCCGCTCATGCAGCGAGGCGAGCATCTCTCCGCAGATACCGCCCACAGGATCCGTGAGGATCAGCGCATCGACAGCGGCTATCCCGAGATCACCAACGGGGCGATGCCTATCGCATCCACTGCCACGCCCACGGTAGCGGCGAGCGAGCCGCCATCGTGGGAGCTGGTACTCCTCTGCTTCGGCATAATCTGCGCCAGACCATTTTTTCGTTGACAATCTTTTCCGGTCTGTGCAAACTATCACCATATGCACAACACGGACAAAGCGGAAAGAGCGGATGCCGACGCATCAGGTACCGTCTCGATCCGCGCAGAGATCCCTGCCGAACTCCATCGGCGGATTCGCGTGGGGGCCTTCACTGCCGGGCAGACACTTCAGGAGTGGATCATCGAGGCAGCATCGGAGCATCTGCGCAGGAGGGGCCGTGCCTGAGTGGTCGACTGATGATGAGATCGGATTCGCGACGACCATAGTGGGCATGCGGCGGCGCGTGCTCGGCCAGTGGCAGCCGTGCTCGATCCGGCAGCGCATTGCGCGGCTCAAATGGTACGAGCGCATGTTGTCCGTGCGGCACTACGATCCTGGCGTCGATGTGGCGCAGGTGCGGCATGCGACTTGGACGCTGATCAAATTCCTTCAGGAGAAACTTGACGATGATCGCGAGATGGGACTACCTACCTAAGAATGAAATGCACCTGCTGATGCGTGGCGATGAGATACTCGCGCTCGTCGGCGTGCACGCAGACCGTTTCACCTTGCACCGCGCGTCGGAGATGCCCCTGTGCGAGTGGTACGACACACTCGATGATGCCAAGGCCGCAGCGGAGCAGGCTTGTGCCGCCGCATGATCGAGTCACGCTCGATAGCGATCACATCTATCGAGTCGATGGAAAGATCATGCCGGGAGTCACCCAAATCCTTTCCGATCTCGGCATCGCGGACTACTCATTCCTCCCGACCGCAACCCGTGAGATGGCCCTCCAGCGCGGGCGCATCGTGCACCGGCTCACTGAGCTCAGTGACCGTGGCACGCTCGATGAGAGCACCGTTGATCCGGCGCTGCGGGGATACCTCGATGCGTGGCGGCGATTCGTCGGCCAGTACCGCATCGACCACTGGCATCACATCGAGCAGCCGATGCACAACGCGCTCCTCGGCTACTGCGGCACGCCAGACCGCATCTCGGGCGAGCTACTGATTGACGTCAAGACTAACAGCATTCCGCGCTGGACACGCCTCCAAACAGCCGCCTACGCGATGTTTCTGGACTACTTGCCGCAGCGGCTAGCGGTCGAACTTCATGATGATGGCACCTATTCCGTGGATCGGTACTCGCGAGTGGACCTGTTTCGGGAGCGGCAGGCGTGGATAGGCTGCCTGACTGCGTGGCGATGCAGGAGGGAGTATGCCAATCACGCGTAAAATAACACGATCACTGTACGGGTACGATCTATACATCGCGTGCGGCAGCGATGGCCCCTACGGCGTCGCTGCAATCACTCGGAATCTCGATACGGGATACGAGAGTGGCATTAATATCCCGAGCATGCACACCAGAGACACCGCGCTCGCCCGCGAGTTGGCGCGCGCGATCCTCGAAGCCTGCGACTGGCTCGACGAGCAGGGGGCAAACCGTGAGTGAGCAGATAGAGCAGCGGGCACTGACGATCCACGAGCAGGCCGCCGCGCTCGCGATCATCGATCAGCGGAGCGCCGACCGCGCGGGCGAACTCAAGATCGCAATCAGCGATCTGCGGCGCGAGGCCAAGACGCATCATCAGCCGATGATAGATGCGGCACACCGTGCGCACCGCGCGGCGCTCGATGCGCTCAAGCGGATTGACGAACCTCTGGCGGAAGCGGAGCAGCGCATCAATACTGCACTCGCTGAGTGGATCAGTGCAGAGATGCGGCGTATCGCAGAGGAGGAGCGCGCGCGCCGCGAAGAAGCGGAGCGGATACTCCGCGAAGAAGCAGAGCGCGAGGCCGCGCATCTCACCGCACTCTACGGCGAGGAAGTATCGGCGGACGATGTGATCGCGCCAGCGGCAGCGGCCGCTGTTGCGCCCGCGCCGAAAGTCGTGGTCGCAGGCGTATCTGGCAGGCACACGTACTCCGCTCGTGTGATCGATCTCCGGAAGCTGGTGGCCTACGTCGCCGAGCACCCTGAGATGCTCGGCCTACTCTCCCCGAATCAGCCAGCGCTCAATGCAATGGCGCGCGCCAACAAAGGCGCACTCGCGATTCCCGGCATCGCGATAGAGAAGCAACTCAGCGTGGCTCGCCGGGCGCGCTGAATCACCTGGAGGCAATGATGGCAACAACAACAGAAACAGCAGTGGCGAAGCCGCAGTCCGACGAGCAGGGGGCAAACCGTGAGTGAGCAGATAGAGCAGCGGGCACTGACGATCCACGAGCAGGCCGCCGCGCTCGCGATCATCGATCAGCGGAGCGCCGACCGCGCGGGCGAACTCAAGATCGCAATCAGCGATCTGCGGCGCGAGGCCAAGACGCATCATCAGCCGATGATAGATGCGGCACACCGTGCGCACCGCGCGGCGCTCGATGCGCTCAAGCGGATTGACGAACCTCTGGCGGAAGCGGAGCAGCGCATCAATACTGCACTCGCTGAGTGGATCAGTGCAGAGATGCGGCGTATCGCAGAGGAGGAGCGCGCGCGCCGCGAAGAAGCGGAGCGGATACTCCGCGAAGAAGCAGAGCGCGAGGCCGCGCATCTCACCGCACTCTACGGCGAGGAAGTATCGGCGGACGATGTGATCGCGCCAGCGGCAGCGGCCGCTGTTGCGCCCGCGCCGAAAGTCGTGGTCGCAGGCGTATCTGGCAGGCACACGTACTCCGCTCGTGTGATCGATCTCCGGAAGCTGGTGGCCTACGTCGCCGAGCACCCTGAGATGCTCGGCCTACTCTCCCCGAATCAGCCAGCGCTCAATGCAATGGCGCGCGCCAACAAAGGCGCACTCGCGATTCCCGGCATCGCGATAGAGAAGCAACTCAGCGTGGCTCGCCGGGCGCGCTGAATCACCTGGAGGCAATGATGGCAACAACAACAGAAACAGCAGTGGCGAAGCCGCAGTCCGGAGGCGATCTCAGATCGTTCTTCGCAAGCGACGCATTCCGCCAACAGGTAGCGCTCGCGCTGCCGCGGCACATGACACCGGAGCGATTCTGCCGAGTCGCTCTGAACGCGTTTCTCCGCACACCGAAGCTGCTGGAGTGCTCCCGCGAATCGCTGCTCAAGGCATTCATGGATTTGTCGGCATTCGGCTTGGAACCCGATGGCCGCAGAGCACACCTGATTCCGTTCGGCCGCGAGGTCACCCTCATCATCGACTACAAGGGGATCGTCGAGTGCGTGCGGCGCAGCGGCGAAGTCAGCTACATCCATGCCGATGTCGTGTACTCGGGCGATCATTTCGTTTGCGCGCAGGGTAGCGGGGCGCGACTCGAACATACCCGCGTGTTCGGCGACCGTGGATCGCTTGTCGCCGCGTATTCGTTCGTGCGACTCAAGGATGGCAGCGAGTCCTTCGACGTGATGAGCATCGAGGAGATCGAGAAGGTGCGCAAGCGCAGCAAGGCCGCGAACAACGGGCCGTGGGTGACCGACTACGACGAGATGGCGAAGAAAACGGTGTTCCGGCGGCACTCTAAGTGGCTTCCGTTTTCGTCCGAGATTCGCGAGGTGATCGAGCACGACGACCAGCTGATCGACGTGTCGGCGGTCCCTCAGTTTGCTGAGCCGCGCGAGATCGCAGCAGGAGGCGAAGATGCCTAAGATCACGTTTCGAGGAACCCGCATCCGCTACATCGATATCCGGCGCGATGAAGCCGGAGTGTTCACCCGCGTGCACTTCTCGGCCCAATACTCGACTCCCGTGCAGGAATCGATGGGCTGGGATGAGATCCCGGAGTCGATTTCGCAGTGCAAGCTCACAGGGCAGCTCAATGCATCGATGATGATCCTGACTCCGCACGATCCGGCACTGGCAGCATACGAGCGGCAACTCTCGATCAACGAAGTCTCCGACTTCGCCGTGCACCGCACTCAGAAAGATGAGAGCACGCGTACCGAGCTACGCTTCATCGTGCGCACTCCTGGCGATGGGATGGTCGCGATCATCGAGGATTACTTTCGCGCAGTCGGCGATGCCGAGGCCGCTCTCACCGTGCGGTACAGCGAGCAGGCCGAGCTTGACGAACAGGAGGATCTGCCACTCGCAGAGGGCGAGGACGATGGAGCAAACACGCTGGCATCAGTCACCACGATGAAGCGGAGGGCGCGTGGCAAGTGATCCATTCCGAATCCGTGTGTACGGCATTCCCGCGCCGCAGGGCAGCAAGCGGCACGTCGGGCGCGGCATCATGGTTGAGAGCTCGAAGAAGTTGAAGCCGTGGCGCGAGGCTGTGAAAGCGGCCGCCCGCGCATTCATCGATGAACACCCAGAGTTCCGCATGTTCGATTGCGCCGTGGCCTACCGGGCGCAATACCTCTTTCGCCGGCCGCAGTCGATCTCGGCGAAGAAGCGCCCGTTTCACGTCGTGCCACCGGATCGCAGCAAGCTGGATCGCTCGATGGAGGATGCGCTCACGGACGCGGGCGTGTGGCGCGACGACTCGCTCGTCGTGTACAGTATCTCGGCGAAGAAGTACGTGGCAGACGAGCCTCCCGGCGCGATCATCGAGGTTTGGGAGTACGAGGGATGAAGCTGGTGTTCGGCCAGCGAGGCCTGGAGGAGAGTGCATGGAGAACACGAAGATTGAGTGGGCGCATCACACATTCAACCCCTGGCGCGGCTGCCAGAAGGTCGCGCCCGAGTGCAACCACTGCTACGCCGAGGCGATGGACAAGCGCTTCAATGGCGGGCGACACTGGGGGCCACTGCGCGTGCTGCCGGAGGATCGCTCGTGGGTGTGCGCAGCCTGTCCTCTGATGCCAATTGGCAGCAGCCGCTTCGGTGGGCGCGGAAGGCCCGCGCGTTGGGCGAGCGGCATCGCGTGTTCTGCGCGTCCATGGGCGACGTGCTTGAGGCCCGCAAGGAACTCCACGAGCCGCGCAAGCGCCTCTGCGATGTGATCGCCGAGACGGCGGATGCGCTCGACTGGCTCCTGCTCACGAAGCGCCCGCAGAACGCCGACATGATTTCTCGGGATGTGTGGGCGCGTGTATGGGCAGGCACGTCGGCAGGGCTGCAGGTGACCGCCAACAAGAACATTCCGCAGCTTCTCCGCGTGCCCGCGGCGAAGCTGTTCCTCAGTGCGGAGCCGCTCTTGGGGAGCGTGGACATCAGTATCTACTTGCCGCATCTCGACTGGGTCATCGTCGGCGGCGAGAGTGGCCCACGTGCCCGCCCGATGCAACCAGATTGGGCGCGGAGCCTACGGGATCAGTGCCGAGCCAAAGGCGTGCCGTTCTTCTTCAAGCAGTGGGGGCAGCACGACCAGACAGGCCGGCCAGCCGGAAAGAAAGTAGCGGGGCGGCTCCTCGACGGGCGCACGTGGGATGAGGTCCCAGGATGACTGAGAGCATGGAGAGAGGACGGCGGGCACATTGGCGCACGGAAGATCAAATGCTGCGCCGCTTCCGCCGTGGCGAGAGTATGCGGGATCTCGCGCGTGAACTGAATCACGACATGAGCCACGTGGAGGAGTGCGTCCGCAGGGCACTGGAGCGGCGCGACCGAAAAAAGGGATGACCGAGAACAGCGACACCCTGCGGTGCGACCAGGAGATCGCGGCAGCACTCGATGCCGTGATGCGCGGCCCACATGAGGATTACGCTCTCGTGTGGTGGAGTGATTGGGTGCGGGAGAAGGAGATGATCTGTGACCTACGAAGAGTTCCTGGCAAGAAAGACACAAGAGGGGACGCTGGCGGGATTCGCCCCGCTGTGGATGCCATCGTTCCTGTTCGACTTTCAGGTCGCGCTGGTTGATTGGGCCGTTCGCAAGGGCAAGGCTGCAATCTTCGCTGACTGCGGACTCGGCAAGACGCCCATGCAACTTGTGTGGGCCGAGAACGTCGTGCGCCACACGAACCGGCCAGTGCTGCTCCTGACGCCGCTGGCAGTAGGCCCGCAGACGATCCGCGAGGCCGAGAAGTTCGGCATTGAAGCGGCACGTAGCGCTGGCGGAAAACCAACCGGCGCGCATATTGTGGTGACGAACTACGAGAAGCTTCACCTATTCGATCCGTCAGACTTTGCCGGATGCGTTTGTGACGAGTCGAGCGCCATCAAATCGTTCGACGGCAAGCGGCGTGCCCAGGTGACGGAGTTCATGCGGACGCTGCCGTATCGCCTGCTTTGCACGGCGACCGCGGCCCCCAACGACTATCTTGAACTCGGGACTTCAGCCGAGGCTCTCGGCGAGATGGGCCACATGGACATGCTCGCGCGATTCTTTCGCAACGATCAGAACTCGTGCGATACCAAAGGGCGCATTTACGGCAACCAATGCGGCTGGCGATTCAAGGGCCACGCCGAAACACCGTTCTGGCGCTGGGTTTGCTCCTGGGCGCGGGCGATCCGCCGCCCATCGGACCTCGGATATTCGGATGCGCGCTTCCACCTTCCACCACTGGTCGAGCGCGAGCACATCGTCGAGACGCGGACACTGCCCGAGGGTATGCTTTTTGCTCTGCCAGCCACGGACATGAGAGAAGAGCGCGAAGAGCGGCGCCGCACGATTCACGAGCGCTGCGAGATGGGCGCGCAACTGGTCTACGACAACTCGCCACTGCCGAGCGTCATCTGGTGCCATCTCAATGCCGAGGGCGCCCTGTTAGAGAAGTTGATCCCCTACGCGCGGCAGATTGCCGGGGCAACGCCCGATGAGGAGAAGGAAGAAATCTACGAGGCATTCGGGCTCGGACAACTGAGTACGGTCATCATCAAGCCCAAGATAGGGGCCTGGGGCCTGAACTGGCAGCACTGCGCGCACGTCGTAACTTTCGCTTCGCACAGCTACGAGCAGTATTACCAGGCCGTGCGCCGCTGCTGGCGCTTCGGGCAGAAGCAACAGGTCATTGTCGATCTCATTGCGACCGAGGGCGAGCGTGGAGCGAAGGATAACCTGAGGCGCAAGTCCGAGCAAGCCGACCGCATGTTTTCAAATCTGGTCAATCACATGAACAGCGTTCTTAAGATCGAGCGCAGCACCTATCAGGAAGGAGAGGTTGAGGTTCCATCATGGCTGTAGAGCAACAAACGACTGAGAAGTACTCGGCGTACCTCGGCGATTGCCTTGAGGTCATGCCGCAACTGCCGGAGGCCAAACTGCATTTTTCGCTGTACTCGCCGCCGTTCGCCGGGTTGTATCACTACAGCTCCAGTGAGCGGGACCTGTCCAACTGCCGAGACTACACGGAGTTCATGGAGCACTACCGTTTCGTAGTGGCCGAACTTGCGCGCCTGACTATGCCCGGGCGCATGACGGGCGTTCACTGCATGGACTGCCCATCCGGCAATTCGGGATGCGACTACCTCATCGACTTTCCAGGCGATATCATCCGGCTACATCAGTCACTCGGCTGGAAGTACACGGGCCGCTACCACATTTGGAAAGAGCCATTGCTGGTGCGAAACCGAACACTCACCAAGGGGCTTGCCCACCAGACCATCGTAAAGGACAGCTCGAGGTGCTCTGTCGCCAGCGCGGACTACCTACTGATGTTTCGCCGCGACGGGACGAACCCTATTCCCATCGCACATCCCAATGGGCTGATGTGTTACGCGGGCTCGCGAGTGATGCCAGCCGAACTCAATCGCTACCGCGGATGGAAAGGCAAGCAAACCGAGAATCGCTACTCGCACTGGATCTGGCGCCGCTACGCCGATGCGTTCTGGGACGACGTGCGCATTGACCGCGTATTGCCCTACCGCCCGGCGCGAGACGAGGAAGACGAGAAGCACGTTCACCCGCTGCAACTCGATGTGATTGAGCGTGCCGTGACGCTGTGGACGAATCCGGGTGAGGTCGTGTTGACGCCGTTCATGGGGGTAGGTTCTGAGGTCTACGGGTCGCTCATCAACGGGCGGCGCGGCATCGGCATCGAGCTGAAGCCAAGCTACTATAGGCAGGCGCTAAAGAATCTCGCCACTGCCGCATCGGATGAACCCGAGCAACAGGCGCTACACTTGGCTGATCGCACTGTCGAGGCTGAATTCAGCATGGACTGATTAGCCATGAAGTCACAGGCTATCCATCATCCAAAAATGCGCGCACTCGCTCGGGCGCTCAACATCCCACACCCGATGGCGGTGGGTATCATGGAGATGCTCTGGCACTTCGCCGTCGATCACGCACCGCACGGCGACATTGGACGGTTCCCAGACGAGGAGATCGCAGAGGCCGTAGGGTGGCCGAGAGAGCGTGATCCCGCCGACCTCATCCTCGTGCTCGAGCGGCAAAGATGGCTGGATGCGCACCCTGATTGCCGATATATCATTCATGATTGGCCGCAACACTGTGCGGACTACGCTCACCGCAAAGTTGCACGCTCTTGTATGGCATTTGCTTCAGGTGATCCACCTAACCTTAGCTGCTGCACTAGGTTAGAGCGCGAGAAATGGAACACCACGCACGGGTGTCAAGAAAATACGCGAACCTTCGCCGAAGGTTCATTGGTCCTTCGGCGAAGGACCAATGAAGGACCAATGAAGCCGACACCTCACCTCACCTCACCTCACCTCACCCAAGAAGATGTACGTAAAACTAGTAGCGCGCGTAAGACTCCCGACAGTGTGGCGCGCGCGCCCGCCGATCTCCCACCGATGGCGCAGGACGACGGCTACTGTACACTCCGGGCAGGTGTAGAGGCACTGGTACCGGAGCATACGTACACGGCGGATGACTGGGCCATCGCGTACCAGCACTGGCGCAGACTCGATCCGGAGCAGCGGGAGATCGCGGCGGCAAACTACATCGCGCGCATCGAAGCGAATGGCGATGATCTAACGTACCTGAAGCCACAGTTGATCCTGCGCGGCCGCGAGTGGCAGCGGCGGCCAGTGGAGCGAGCGAACTCACGCCAGCGCGCGGAGCGGGAGATCGATGCGATGATCGCGCGCGCAGAGAGGGAGGGGGGATGAGTAAGGCAGAGGCGATGCGCATGCTGCGCGATGAGATGGCCGCGCAGCAGGGCCAGGCCAGCACGGCGCAACTCGAGCGGCTCGCACAGGAGATCATCGCGCGCGCCAGCAGCAGCGATCACGCGCGCCGTGCGATGCGCAGATGGTGTGCGCAGAGCCAGTACTGGCCATCGCCCATGGAGGTGGCGCGGATGTGCGCGGAGGAGCCAGCGAGCACTACTGGCAGCCAGGCGCAGCGATCCTGCCGGCACTGCCTAGGCGAGGGATGGGAGCCTATCGCCTGGTGGCAGCGGCCCGCGCAGGGTGCGCGCGGCGGTAGCTACGTAGAGCGCCAGGCGATGCCGCAGTCCGAGTACGGTGCATCCCGCGCGCAGGATGGATGGGTGCCGTACAGCGGAGTCGTGCAGTGCCGATGCTGTGGATGTACCCGCGCTGAGCGCCACGAGGCGCGTGCTGCATCGCTACGGCTGGAGGGGATATGAGATGGGGAGCGCGCCTGTGGAGGCACTGGAGGGGCTGGGATCCGCGACAGCGGGATATCGGTGCGCCACTGCCTACCGGGCAGGCTATGGCGTTTGAGTTAGGCTACCGCGCCGGGCGATCTGGGATGCGGCACACTCCCGCACATCCAGAGCGGTACTCCCGCGCCGAGGCGCTCTGCTGGCTCATTGGTTGGGATGTCGGCGGCAGAACATTAAAATCACATTAAGCCCATTGCGCTGATGAACACATGGGTGCATACTGGTATCAGATCGAGGGCGGGAAGCCCTGATCGAAGGAAAAGGAGAAGACGATGACCACGGCGACGACGACGACAACGACGACAATGGAAGCCTTACTTGACATGCTGGGCCGGGGCCCGAGGCTGGACGTGGCTCTCAGCCAATATCACGACGGGCAGATCGTCACCCCGGCGGTGCTGGCGCGGCGCGCAGGGCGTGGCAGAGCGCGTGTGGTCCTGTCCTGGTGGGATGCGTCGGACCGCGCGTACTACGGTGCTGAGTGCGTCGAGGATACCATCGCTAGCGCCGAACGATGGCTGGAGAGGCGGGGAGTACGGTTGGACGCGCAAGGCATCTACTTCTCAACTATCCGCGCTAGCCTGAACGATCTGATGGCCGCAGGCCTCGCGAGGCAGGACTCTGCGCTGCTGATCCGGGAGTACGACTCGGAGACCATCGGGAACCTTTTGCCCGGTCTCGAAGAGATCCGCACGGCAGAAGGGGATGGTCCCTACCTCCCCATCCTCGATCTCGCCCGTGCACTCTTGCGCGACGATTCCCCAGGAGAGGCGCTGTGGTCCATGGGACTGCGGGATGACGAGCGCTACCACCAGATAACCGGCTGGCCGCGGTGCTCCTGCACTGCCTGCGGCTGCGATGAGCCAGCGACGACCACTGACGACGCCCCTGTACCCGTATGCGAGGAGTGCTCGGAGTACACCTGCGATGCCGACGGTGACGTCGTCTGCTCACGCTGCTCCGGCGTCGAGACGGTGTACGATGGCGGTCACGCCATTACGCGCCTCACGCCGCCCGCAGAGCCTACGCCCGACCCGAATGGCGAATGGGCCTGCTACTGGAATACCGTCGGAAATGACGCTCGCGTGGTGGCCCGCTACGCGACGCGTCAGAAAGCCGAACAGGCCGTCGCGGCGAAAGACTGGCCCGGCCCGACCGACCACACGAACTACCTGTGCGGCTATGAGGTGCGGCGCCTCGATCATGGCCGGTGGGTGTCGGATGACGAAGCCCGCGCCGAATACGACGTCTAGGGAGATGACGATGAGCAACCCTGACCCCGCAGCCCGCGCCCTCGGCCGCAAGGGAGGCAAAGCCACAGCCGCCCGCCGCACCCCCGAGGAAC
>ERZ724522.219-NODE-219-length-38409-cov-4.604891_pt1 | contig 38409 bp, 40 predicted proteins | sample MGYA00376055_ERZ724522 | MGnify/ENA primary metagenome ERZ724522 (study PRJEB28724, sample SAMN07190884) | wastewater metagenome | isolation source: effluent of sewage treatment plant in Hong Hong | place: Hong Kong | collected 2016-03-17 ...
ACGTGGATGTGAAGGGTATCGTTGTCCCTCCAAAGGAAGTGGAAAACGACCTTTTCCATCGTTTTGAACAATCGGAAAACCATGCCTCAGTTGAGGAAAAGTTGGGTCATTTGAAGAATCCCAAGAACCCCAAGTTCGAATCGGTTCTTTACAGTCTCCGTAAGTTCATGGTGTTGGCTGCGAATATCAATCCTAACATCGTTGAACTTTTGTGGACAGACCCAGCCGACCATTTCGTGTTTAAGTCACCAATGGAAAAGTTGATGGAACATCGTGATTTGTTCCTCTCTTCCAAGGCGAAGTTTACATTCAGTGGTTACGCTTTCGCTCAGGCTGCAAAGATTGAACGTCATCGTAAGTGGATTGTAATGGGCGAACTCCACGAACCTACTCGTGAAGAGTTTGGTTTGCCACCTGTTCGTCCTCGTCAACTTGACGAAGTTTTCGGTTTCATCAAGAGTGAAGTCGAACGTTGGAACTTGTCTCAATTTCCAATGGAAGAAATGGAGAGAAGCGAACTCAAGGAAACAATCTGGGAACTTCTCTACCAAATGAACGGCTTGCAAGTTGGTTGGGATAACTGGCCACAGGCATACGAAGCGGGCGTGGTTGCCCGTTTGGCAAAGGAATACGACCTCAAGGATGAAGTTGTGGAATTGCTCAATCGTGAACGACAATGCAAGAGAGCCAAGGAACAATACGCTTCGTGGCTCAATTGGAAGAAGAATCGTAATCCTGAGCGACACAAGTTGGAAGAGAAGTCGGGCTATGACACAAAGCACGCTTCCCATCTTGTTCGACTCATGAGAATGGGTTACGAAATTCTCACAGACCACAAGGTTGTGACAAGACGACCCGACCGAGAGGAAATCCTCGCCGTGAAGAACGGTGCTTGGTCGTATGAACAAGTCATGGAATTTGCCAAGTCTATGCAAACAAAGTTGGATGAAGCCTACAAGACAACAACTCTCAAGAAGAGTGTTGATTTTGCCAAGGTAAACCAACTGTATCACACATTGTTCGAAGAATACCACTCCAAGAAATAAGGGGTGGTATTCCCTTTTTATGAAGAAAAGACAAACCCCAAAACAAAAAGACCTCACCAACGAAGTTGGTCAAGATTACACTATCACCTTAACCGACTCTGAATGGGTCAGCCTGATTGACGGCGAAAGCGACGATTCAGGATTATCCAAGTGTTGTGCCAACATCTCGGCATTGCGTGATACACTCATTAGCATTTGTCGTGATGGGCGGAACGGCCCAATTTACAATTACCGACTCAAGGAATTGATGAAACACATTAAATGGGTGGCTGATGGTCACGACTTGCCGCCTCTCATTGCGAAAATCTGCAAACAAATCGACTTCGACCCAAACGAAGTCGAACATGAAAAACAGTTATTCGAGAAGGTATAAAAGGGTCATCCGATTGTATTTGACTTTGCCTTTACACTGTGATATTATATCCATGTTAGATTGAAATTCTATGAATACGACAAACTGGAAATCAATGGGTTGGTTAGTTACACGAAAGTTGCTTTACTACGCAATTTTACTTGTCTTGGCAGTTCTCTTGTTCAAGGGCGGTTTCGCTCTGATGACCATTGCCAACACGATTGCCTTCGTTCTTGGTCTTCTGTTGGTAGTTCTGACCATCGGCGGATTGTTCACGGCATTTCTTCGTGAAGTGTTCTACTACTACAAACTTCTCAACTCGTAACCATGAAAACACTTTTATTCCTTCTCGGCATCCTTTCGGTGATTTTGGCTATCGGTGGTGGCATCGGTATTGGAGTTGGCGCCTTGGCATACAGCATTTACCTTATCGTTCTGATGATTAAGGGAACTCTGGCAGTCACATTCTTCGGTATTTTCAAAGTGGTGGCTTGTTGGATTTTCGGCCCACTTTTCGGTTGGTTATGTTTTGCCCTCTTCACATTTTTGAGTGGCCTTAGTTTTGCGGCTAGTCAAAGTTAATCGAACAACAAAAAGGAAACACACATGAAAAAGTTAGTTACATTATTGGCCTGTATTGCGGTTCTCGCTATTACAGGATGTTCTCGTATTGAGCCGGGTTATGTCGGCATCAAAGTCAATCAAGCTGGTTCTGACAAGGGAGTTGAAAACTACCCCGTCCAAACTGGTTGGGTATTCTACTTCCCATTGACCACAAGGGTCTATGAGTATCCGACATTCCAACAGAATGTCGTTTGGTGTGAGGCAATCACCGAGGGTTCTCCAACGGATGAAGCCATTTCCTTCAATTGCAAGGGTGGTGCGGCTATCAAGGCCGATGTATCCATGTCTGGAAAATTCGTCAATACTCAGATTCCTCATATCTTCGTGAAGTTCCGTGCTGAACCAAGTGTCATCGTTCATGGATATCTTCGTAACGAAGTTCGTGATTCCCTTTGTCGTATCGCTTCAAAGTATGACCCAATGGATATCATCGGTGACAAGCGTGGAGCATTCCTTGATGAAGTCAAGGCCGAAGTCAAGGCTCGTATTGGAGAATGGTGGGAAGTTGACTATATCACTTTCGCCAACAAACTCCATGTGGATGAAAAGATTGAAGCCGCTATCAACGCAATCATCGCTCAGAAACAACAGACTGCTGCCGCTGAGTTGAAGGTGAAACAGACTCAGGCCGAAGCTGACCAAGCGGTTGCCAAGGCTGAGGGTGATGCCCGTTCCAAGAAGGCGGTAGCCGAGGGTGACGCTCAAGCCATTCTTTTGAAAGCGAAGGCTCAGGCTGAAGCGAATGAGTTGATTGCTCAGTCATTGGCCAAGAATCCACTCGTTCTTCAAAGCATTGCTTTGGAAAAATGGAATGGTATTCTCCCAACGGTGACGGCCAGCACAATTCCGTTCATCAATGTGAGTGCCACTTCGACCAACAAATAATCAGATTCAGAAACAAAAAGAGGGCGGTCATTGTTGACCGCCCTCTTCCCATTCCGAACAATTGTTTACTGTCCTTCTTCGTCTTCCACTTCCTCTACTTCCGATACAATTTGTCCGGTTTGAGGGGCTGGCGCCGATTCTTGGTTTTGGAACATGCTGGCCATTTCATCAAGGGTCTTGATTTCGTAGTAACGACCGAGAACATGTCCCATGTCTTCATAAAGGGCATTGAGTTGTTGAATCTTGCCGTAACATTCTTGGGCTAGTTTCTTGAAGTCTTTCGTGATGCCCTTGACTTGTTTGAAGTCACGTTCTACGACACGACCTTGGAAGAAGTCGGATGATTCGGTCATCGCATAAGCTTCTGCCATTTGAGCGATTTCGTCGAGGGTCTTTGCCGTTTCCATCAAAGCAGTTTCACAACGCAGAACTTTTCCATATTCATTGAACTTGGAAACCAATTCCATGAGGCGTTTCTTTTCTTGCGGGGAGAGGCGTTTTACTTCATCCCCAAACTTTCCGTTTGAAGGAATCTTATCAAGATTTTCTACAATTCTCTTGAGACTAAATTCGGTTACTTGGAGATTTTCTTTCATGCTCATAAATATGGTTGATTCTGCCATTTCTGTCTGTATTTTGAAAAATACTCCATCAACTCACGGAACTTGAGGAATGTGTGTTTTTCCTTCTTACCCTTGTCTTCCACTATGAATCCTTCACCCTTCTTATGACATACAGAGATTGGTGGGTTTTTCAACGTAAAGTGATTGATTCCTTCAACTGTGAATCCCATGTCAGTAAGGAAGTCCGCATCGGTAATCTTCCAACTATCGATTTCGGTCAATCCAGATTCGTGTTCCGATTGGATTGTATGAAGTATTTCCTTGAGGCTTATCATAGGTCGAGTTTCTTCAAGAATTCCACCAACAGAGCCGCACCCTTGATTTCATCTTTGAACAAAATGGATTTGGTTACAATAATGTCATCCGATGGTTCTTCGGTTGGTGCTGCATCCACTTCCTTCATTGGAATTTCTGGTGGAGCGTTGGCATCGGTAGGCTCGAGCGATTCTGGTTGGTCAGGTTCAGGTTCAGGCTCTACTTTCGTATGTTTGGTGAAAGCGTTAAACGAGAACTGACCACTATCTTTCATCTTTTTTACGATGGTTGTGGTAGTGTTTTGGAATTCATCGGTATTTTCAAAGCGAATTTCAATTCGTTCAATTTTTGTTGGTTTAGCTTCTTTGAAGGAATTGAGCGCTTCCACTTCTTTAGGGGAGAAGGGTTGGCCCACATAACGTTTGACATATTTTTCAAAGTCGTCTTTGACATTGAATGTTTTGGCGACAGGGTTGGTTTCAGTTTCTTCGAGATACATAGGTTCGCGGATATCTTTGAGAATTGCAATCATTGCCTTCTTGTTTTTAATCTCCGCAACAGACGACGCGAAATCACCCGCATCCTTGGAACTGACAGTTTTTGCTACTTTTCTTACCTCCGGTGATACATCACCTTCTGGTTTTTCACCTTTTTGGACGGCCCTTACGAGCCCGAAAAATCGTCGTTGACGTTCAGATGTTGATGGCATAGATTGTGTCTCCTTTAATAAATATCACAATCTTTCTTTTCAAATCGAAGATTCTTTCAGATAGAATACGGCTCGTTGTAATATGTCGATATCTTCAAAGAAATGTCCAATAGCGATGTTACAATGATGACATAACAATCCCCTTACTACTTTTGTTTCGTGGTTGTGGTCAACAGCAAAACTTCTTTTGAATTCAGATTGATGTCTTTTACAAATTGAACAACATCCATTTTGTTTGAGAAATAATTCGTTATATTGTTCAACCGTTATCCCATATTTTTTAATGAGACACTGTGCTCGTTGTCGGTCTTTATACTTGGTTTGGTATTTGTGCCGATTCCTTTTGTACCATTTTTTCTTCTCTTCTTTGTGAGAATCTCTCCATTTCTTTTGGTATTTTTTGTGGTTATACATAATGTCCTAATAAGTAGTTTTTGTGGTAATCTAAAGATTTTTGTAATTTTGAAAATGTTTTATCTACTTATTAACAGAAATGCAGCAACTTCTATTTGCCGCCACGGTATCTACTAAACCTTCATTGGACTTCTTAATAAGTTCAGAACAAGAGAAAACAAAACTGTATGATTAACAGCGAACTATTGAAAGAAGCAATTGCTGACGCAAAGGCAGTAAGAGCCACTGCTCTCGCCAATGCCAAGGCATCGCTTGAAGAAGCCTTCGCTCCTCGTTTTGAAGCAATGTTTGCCGAAAAACTGAAAGAGGATTCCGAAGAGGAACAAGAAGAAATGGTTGCCGAAGTCGAAGCCCCAAATCAAGTCTCAGGAGCCGGTGGTGAAGCCAAAGGCCCAAAGACCAAGGCTGTTTCGAAGGGTCAACCAAAGAAAGTCTCGGACGCAGCTAGCAACTTTAAGACCGTCGCAGTCGGTGGTTCAGAAGGCGCCGCTGGTTCAAAAGCCCCAGCCGCTACTCAAAGCATCGTCAAAGAAACTGCTGAAGAGGAAGAGGAAGAAGGCAAGAAGATGGACGAAACCGTGGCAGAAGCCGGTTTGACATCCGAAGACTTGGATGAAATTATCAAGGAATTGGAAGCCGAAGTCGCAGGTGAAGAAGGCGGAGAAGAAGAAGCCGAAGCACCAGCACCAGCTCCAGAAGACCCAGCCGCTGAAATTCCAGCCGCCCCAGCACCAGAAGGTGATGTTGCCGCAGCCCCAGTTGCTCCAGCACCAGCCCCTGCTGCTTGTGACCCAGCCGCAGCCGCTCCAGCACCAGTTGCTCCAGTTGCCCCAGCGCCAGAAGGCGATGCAGCCGCAGCCCCAGTTGCTCCAGCACCAGCGGATGATGAAGAAATTAACCTCGAAGAATTGCTTGCTTCGTTGAACGAAGAAGCCGAAGAAGACGAGGAAGAGAAGGAAGATGTCAAAGAAGCCAAGGACAACGGCGTTCCAAAGAATGTCGGTGGTCAAGACGCAGCTTTGAAGACAACTTCGAACAAAGATATCGAAGCTACCAAGAATCCAAACCACAATCAAGGTGGTAAGGGTAACATCGGTAGTGGAGAAGTCGGTGGAAAGCCAAAGATGGAAGAAGGCAAATACAAGGTCGCCTTGAAGGAAGCCTACGACACCATCCGTTTCCTCCGTGGACAAATCAATGAGGTCAACCTGCTCAACGCTAAGCTGCTCTACACGAACAAGCTGTTTAAGGAGTTCGCAGGGGTACTCGACGACAACTATCGTTTGAAAATCGTCGAATCTTTTGACCTGACCAAGAGCGTTCGTGAAGTCAAGTTGGCCTACGCCTTGTTGGCGGAGTCCCTGAGTTTCGGTACAAAGGTTAATGCCCCAAAGGCGGCTGCTAAGCCAGTTGCCAAGAAGGTAGTGACTCAAATTACCGAAGGACTAGCATCCAAGCCAGTAGCATCAACCAAGCCATCCGGTGAAATCATCACTGAGGCTACGGAGATGGCTTCAAGATTCAAGAAACTCGCTGGAATCAAAGAAGCACCGAAGAAGTAACGCGAGACAAACAACAAACAGAGAAAACAATAACATATGGAAAATATCAAAACATTGTTAACAAACACTCTCGACCCTCAGAAGCGTCTGATGCAAGAAACCCGTGGTCTTGTGACCAAGTGGGACAAGACAGGCCTTTTGGAAGGTATCAAGAGTGATGTCGAGAAGTCCAATATGGCCGTGTTGCTCGAAAATCAAGCCAAACAGCTGATTGAAGAAGCCACCGCCACTGGTACTTCCGCAAACTCCGAACAGTGGGCGGGCGTTGCCCTTCCATTGGTTCGCCGTGTGTTTGCTGAGTTCGCCGCTAAGGAGTTCGTCTCCGTTCAGCCAATGAACTTGCCATCCGGTTTGGTGTTCTACTTGGACTTCAAGTATGGCACAAAGACTGGTAATCAAACAGCAGACAGCTCAACCAACTATCAATCGCTGTTCGGCGGTACCGGTATCAAGTCCGGTTCGACGGATAAGCAAATTGGTGGTTTGTATGGTGCCGGTCGTTATTCCTATACGGTCAACGACAAGGAACTCCGTACGATTTCAGCCTCCGTGGCCGCCGCCTCGTTGGATGACATCAACTGGTTGGGTAACTACTACACTCAGGCCTCCAAGTCGGGTTCTGCTGATGTGCTGCTCGCCAGCTTGTCACAATCCTTCGTGAACGGTCAATTGTTCAAGGTCACAACCACAGACGCCGTTGCAAAGACATCGGCTGCCGGTAACGTCTTCGACGCCAACGCAGTTCGCTCATTCGTCTTCGACACAACGCTGGCTGCTGGTGGTGAACGAGCAAACATCATCAACTACTTCCCAGCGTTCACCAAGCTGACCACAGCCGGTGAAATCTCGTTCGTAGTGTCTTGCTCCGCAACCTCGGCCTCATTCATCACTGGCTCTGGTAACGCATTGGTTTACTCCGTGCAACCAGTTGACAGCAACCGTGGCGACTTCGAAGACAATACGGGTAACACCACTGGCTTCGTGAATGCTACAGGTAAGTCCACAACTGACACCGGCCTGAACAAGGATATCGGTATCCCAGAAGTGAACTTGGAACTCAAGAGCGAACCAATCGTCGCTAAGACTCGTAAGTTGAAAGCAGTCTGGACTCCAGAACTCGCTCAAGACTTGAATGCTTACCACAGCATTGACGCAGAAGCCGAATTGACGGCCCTGTTGTCTGAGTATGTGTCAATGGAAATTGACCTTGAAATCCTCGAGATGTTGATTACTAACGCCCCAGCTTTGACAACAGAGCGTTGGAGCGCCAAGCTCAACACTGACATCGTTTCCAACGGTGCAGGTGGCTACAATGCCGTGACCGCGACAGTGGCCGGTACAGGTGGTTACTACACCAAGGCAACATGGTACCAAACGCTCGGTAACAAGATTCAAAAGGTGTCCAACAGGATTCACCAATTGACTCTCCGTGGTGGTGCTAACTTCATGGTCGTCTCCCCAGACGTCGCCACGATTTTGGAATCCATTCCGGGCTATGTGGTCAACACAGACGGCGACCAAGCTAAGTTCGCCATGGGCGTAAGCCGAGTTGGTTCGTTCGCGAGCCGATTCCAAGTTTACAAGAATCCATATATGACGGACAACGTCATCCTCATGGGTTTCCGTGGTAACAACTTCTTGGAAACAGGTGCAGTGTATGCTCCATACATTCCACTCGTCCAGACCCCATTGGTCTATGACCCAGTGAACTTCACGCCACGACGTGGTGTGATGACCCGTTACGCCAAGAAGATTGTGCGTCCAGAGTTCTACGGCAAAGTCCTTGTCGCTGACCTCGACCAAGTATAATCTGAGTGACGGTCTAATTCAGACCCTCCGGGCAACCCCCGGAGGGTTTTTTATTTGCGTGGGATTGAGCAAAATTCTCATATTTATAGTCGTATGATTAGGTTGAAATCACTTTTGATTGAAGTAAAATCTCCATACATCGTTGTTGGGATGGTTGGAGACGATGATTTGGAAGTGGTTTCAGCAAACAATGTAGAATCTCACATGACTTTATTGGAAAAATACCCTGAGTGGGCGTCCAAATACAGTCATCATTGGAGATTCAATGCTAACGACAATACTTTGTATTGGTATCAACCTCCAGATACAGAACAAATGGTGGATGCGGTTAAAATGGACATAAAGAGGAAATTTCCATATTATCATGTGACCAAACAAAAACACATAAGTTCAAACGATGTTCTTAACTACCAAAAATTACAGAAAAAAGCACACGGAGTAACATGATTCGCCTCAAATCCATACTATCCGAGATTTACCTTGATGGTTTTTCGTCATCTGACGAGAAATCCAAATTTAGACGCCCGGAGAACTTCGATAGTTATGATAAAGGGGCTGGGTGGTCTTCGTATAGGGGTGGAAACGATTGGGAGAACGGTACAACCGCCTGTGCAGTCTATTTTGAAGGAAAAGAGGGGGAATTGGCTAGAACTTGGGTTCATCTTCAATTCCCTGACCATCTAAAAGAATTTGTCGGGTCACATTCATCTTCACCAGAATCTATACAAGTCAAAGAGTGGGGTGAAAAAGCAGCTAAGACATGGACGAAATTAGCTAAAAGAATTCACCGAGAATCCAAACATCAAGTCAATGAGAATGACCCAAATTCAAGTTGGCTTTACAAAGATTGGAAGGAATGTTTTGTTGAAGCTCTAAAATCGGAAGAGATGAAACCGTTTGTCAAAGAGTGGGGAGTTGACTCTACTCATTGGAAAGGTATGAAACAGTCATTGAACGAAAATTCCGACAAACATTTCAAAGCATGGTGGATTGACCCAAACACCAAGTTACATGAAGTTTATGTCCAATCAAAATCGGATGGACATTGGAATTGGGCAATCAATTTTTTAGCCGCTGCTGGGCTTCAACGAACTGAATATGAAGACCCGCTCGAACAACTTTACAAACGAGGATGGGCTAGATTGACTTACAATTACTACCATGATGGAGTATTGGCATTTGAATATGGTGTTCGATATCCAAGCCCGAATGTTTTGAAAGCTATCAAAGATTTGGCTATTGAATTACGGGCCTCCAAATTGATTGATGGAAACAAAGACAAAGAAATAGACTTGATGGAACGGTTGAATGAGGTAATGACTTACAACAAACTCATGCAACTTGCCGATAAAAGTCCAAGGGGTATCGATGGTCTGACAAGAAAACAACGAGCCAAAACTGTTAGGGTTCGCTCCATTCCAGTATCAATGGAAAATGGTAAAGAATCGTGGAACTTCCGATATGCCTCCAATCCAAGCAACACTGCTGAAGATGGTAAAGAACCATTGAAAGGTTCAATTCAGTTTTTCAAGGAAATAAAAAACACCAGCACAAAAAATGCGGCGGATTTACCATGTCATGTTGATTGTAATTGTCGTGACTTCATGTATCGTTGGGCATGGAATGATGCGGCCAAGGATGCAAGTCAAATTGGGCCTAAGAGTTTGAACAAGTGTATCAACCGCAGACCGAAACCAGCCTACAATTTAGGAGAAGGTCTGTGTAAACATTTGATTGCTCTTGAGGGGTATTTGAGAACAAAAATCAAGGCGGCTAAGAAGAGTAATCTGTTTGAAGCAATGGAAGAAGTGGCTAGAACTAACCCACAGTTCAACATTGAATATAACGATTAAAGCGAGTTTTTCTATCTATTTATAGTATGAGTAATCCGTTACTATGTCGAGTTCTTGGTGAAACTGATACTTTGTGGAGCCACGCAAATTGGCGTTGGTCACAATGTAGTACCATTTTGTGTAAGAAATGGGGTAACACCGATGTTCTTTGGTCACAAGCGAATTGGCGTTGGCCTGAGTGTGTTGATTGTTGGAAATGGTCAACTGCAACGGTTCGTTGGTTGGAGAGGTATTCAAACCAATGCTACCAACGCTGTTGTATCATTAACTTGGAGAGAGACGATTTAATCGTCTTTCGGAGTAAACGGAACTTCTTCGACTTTACCCCATAAAGGAATGGGTTGAGGAAGTTTTTCCCAATTGGTGATTTTGTTTGAATCGACTGGTTTTCCTCCACCAACACGATTAACAGCAAGGGTAATATGTGGAACTTTATTAGTTGTCCAACCCGCAGGTTTACCTGTCACTTTCACCGCAACGGCTTTGTCGGAAATTCCAATCTCAGTAGCCATGATGTTAACTACTTGACCGATTTGTGGTTTCAATTCTGGAGTCAATTCACCAAGTTTAATGGTCATGTGGTGAGCAATCTTCTCCCATCCTTGAGGGATTTTGTCTGCGAGAGCGGTCAACAATTTCTGTTTGTATTGGTTGTCCAACACAATCGCTGAGTAACTAATTCTCTGTTGTTCTTCTAATCGTGGCGTAAAGTTCACAGGGTCAGATATGGCGGACACTTCCTTGTTTTTCGTCTTATATGTCGGACAATCTCCCCATTCAGCAATGAAGGGTTTTACCTTGGAACTCTCCAAGGCCAACTTAAATGCTTCTTTCCATGTCATTTGAAGTTCGTTGCCAACTTCATTGATTTCAGGATTGTTGTGAAGTTTTTTGGCTTCACTCATCCATGCTCTTGCCACTTTATCAGCATGTTTGTTGATTCGTTGACGATACCCTTCATTGGTATCATTTGACTTTCTCAAACCGTGGGTCTTGATACGAATCCAAAACTTATGGGGTTCACCTTCGGTAATGTAAATGGATGCTCCGGCTCGTTTGGTGTGCCAGTCATTGGCTTCACGATAACAGAACCAACCCTTACCCTCAGTTACGCCTTCCCAACTTTCAACATCATCCATACCACCCGGCATTGGATGTAATTGACTGTCTTGGGAAGATACAGGGCCACCCATAGAACCGCCATGAGTTCCAAATCCAGCGGACTCCTTGACTAAAGTGATGATGGTTGTGAGTTTCATTACGCTTTCTTGCCTGATTTGGCAAGTTGAAATCCTTCTACGAATCCAGAAACAAAGGCCATATACTCGGTTCGGTCAACTGAACCCGGTGGAGTAGCATTCTTGGAATACATGTCCGCATGTCTCTTGGCCAAATCATTGACGGCTTGCCAATTTGGGTCGGCTTCATTCAAGACTTCACGGATAAGTTGACGCAGTTCTTCCTTTTTCATATCTATAAATATGACATCAAGCGGACAAAACCTTCCGATATTGTTCGTAGTTTGCCATGACCCAATCAACGACATCCTCCAATTCTCCATAGAAAATCGTGTTGTCATTACGGGTATTGACCACACCCCAAGGGCCGGGGTCGGTCTGACGGAGATAAACGATGTCTCTAGCAGTTGACCCCACAAAAATGACTTGTGGTTCTTCGTCTCCAAAATGCCAAACTTTTACACCACTGGCTCGAAACAAAACTGCTTCGTTTCCATACTTCCAACCGCCGCGATGATATCGTTCCCTACCATGTCGTTTATAGTCACTGATATCGTAGGCGAAGTTGTAACCACCATTTTTCTTTTCAAATGAAGTGTTCTTGATGTAGGTGGTCAGACCAAGTGTGCTCAAATCTTCCACACCATATTTGAAACCATGCCACCATACTTCCCTTGCGTCATTTGAGAAGTGAATCAACCACTGATTTTTGATGATTTTTTGAAACTCCATGTAGTTCCACGATGGAAACCCCGGCCTCATGTATTGGTCATGTTCAATTGTTCCATTACCAAACAGTTTGAAGACATACTTGGCATATTCATCAAACTTGGGTTTGTCTTTGGTATAGAGACGGTCAACAATATCGTGTGCCTCTTCGTCATCCGTTTCACCTTTACCAAGGAATTGATAGATGTATTCGGGGAAAGCAAAAGCCAACTCTTCACCCTTCTGAATATCAGATTGACGAAGGTATTTCGCCAAATCCGATATCGGATTGGTTACATACTCTTGAATGAGTGGTCGTAGCTTTATCATAGTTCGTTGACTTGTTTCCAAAACTCTCTGAATGTTGGGATTTGACCCTCATACTTTTTGATTTGATGCCCTTCCGGCCAATATATCAGTTCCGAGCCGTGTGGTTCGCTTTTGTAAACATACAAATCATTCGAGTCAATTACATCACTTACTACGCTGCCAAACTTTCCACGAGCATACGACTTTGCGTAATCTTTGTCGAAAGTAACATAGTCGCCGGGACGAATTGGAACGGTTGGATTGTTGACTCCACGATACACCTTTACACGAGATGGGAATCCATCAGCGTGCCGGCCTACATATTGGTCAATGAACAAATTGTTTGAATACACATCAATGTTGTCGGTGTTTTGACCACGCTTAACATTTGAGAGTTTCTTAACTTGAGTGATTCGTTCCAAGTCATAGACGGTTTCACCCATTGCATTTTTGTATAACCGATTGAATGCCTGTTCAGCAGTTTCATCGGAGATTTTGCCGCCCTTGTAAAACCACGAACCAAGGGTGTTTTTGAATAGGGATTGTTTAGCTCCTTCCCATTTCTTGCCACGAACCAACTGTTTAAGAACAAAGAGTGGGTCTAAGTTGTTAACCTTTTTAGCCAAACGGCTTTGTTTTTGTGACTCATATTTTTCAATGAGTTTGCTGATGACATTATCAAACTTGTCGATGGCATCTTCTTCTTCGACTGTTGGGAAGAATTTTTTCGCAAATTCAAGTTTTTTGTTTGATAAATCAACATCATTATCCAACCACAAAAATACATCATAGTCGCTAAACTTGTCTTCTCCTGCTGGCATTTGAGCCCAAGTCTTACGCAAGATAAATTCAGCCGCATGTTCAACATTATCCATGTCGAACTTGCGAATTTCCTGAACTATGTGTTTAAGTTTTATCATACTCTGGCTTGAATTCCGCTTTGTCTGCAAAGTCATGCTGTTCTGGCCCCCATTTTGGGACTCGTGGATAAGATTCTTCGAAATAGACCAACACCGGAACTTTCTCAATACCGAGTTCCTTGGCTACCGTGGCACGATGCCGGCCTTCATGAGCAACGACTTTCTTCTTTTGAGAATCAACCTTCAATACCAAGAAATCGATAGGAAGCTTGTTCTTCATTCTATCTCTCAGTCTTGCCAAAGAATGTGGGCTTCTAAATCGTTCTGGTAATGGATGACATAACTTGAGGAACTTATCAGGAGACATCCAAACGATTTTACCTTTCCAACCAGCCATACCACCGTAAGATTGGAGGTCATCCTTGCCTGCTATTGGATATTCCAACTCTTTCAATTGGTTTTTGGATTCGATGTCTTTTTGTATCAATTCATCAACTACCCAACCAGCAATAGTTCGGTATCCAACTTCTTGTGCCCATTTTACACGATGGTTTCCATCGACCATCAAAATATGTCCATGAATGTTTCTACGAACTACGATGGGTGGAAATCCGCCTTTGTTTCGTCGGAAATCATCCCACTCATATCCACCCCATTCACCAAACTCTTCCTCTTCTTCAGCAAACTTTGGGTCTAAATCAGATGTTTCCAAAATGGCTGGATAGATAGCTTGGAATGTTTTTGGCAACGCTAAAAACTCACGAATGGTTTTTGGATTCCATTCATCCAATATCTGAATGTCTTTTGCATCCCAATTCACAGGCATATCTGGTCTTGATTCGTCGGGGTCTTCACCAATTCGTTCAAGATTTCTATTGACGCCTTCTTTCAAATCGTAGTATCGTGGCATCCAAGCAACCCTATGTTTGGATTGGTCAGTTGAATACTTTGCCATCATTTTTTCCGCTTGGGCACGAGTTAGTTTAAGATGTCCAACAAGGAAGTCTCTAATCTGAGAACGATAGGCTCGAATTTCTTCGGGGTCGCTGTAATACTTCTCTGATGGAACATCCAAACTTGTATAGGTTACTTCATCCCACAATTTTTTGTGAAAGTTGACCGCATGAATCAATTCATGGTAAATGACACTATCTGTGTATCGTTGATATTGAACCGAACGATTGTATTTACGAGGGTCAATACCTTCGATTTCAATGTAATCATGTGACCCTTCGTGTGGTTTGCCGGGAACATGATGATATTGAGGGTCGCCGTGGTAAGTGCCGGTTGGTAAACCGCCTTGTTCATACCCGTAATAGATACGAATTGAAAGTATCTTGTTTAGAAAAGCATCAACCAAATCATTAGTTGACATTCCGAACATCATGAGTTGTTTGTCATCATATTCTCGGAACATCTGTTTAAGATATGTGGACAATGGTTCACGAAATCTTTCACCATCATTGGGAAGATTCTCGCAAATCAGTTGTTTTAGACGAATCACAGGTCGTAATAAGATTTCGCTCCGCTAGCTGGCGAGTAACAAATCTGTCGAATCGGAATAGGAATTCGAATTCCTTGAGCGTTGTTTGGGAATGTTCCCTTCTGAACATACGCGATGGTTAGGTGTGGTTTGTAATCAGGGTAATCATTTTGATTCGGATATTTTTTAGCAGCTTCGTTTAATTGACGAAGAGTTGGACTTTCTACTTGGTATTTGACGACATCAAACTGTGGATTGTTTTCAAACTTGTCAACCCCCACCAATTCAACCATGAATGGTTTTTGACCTTTCAACAGTTGTCGAATTTGAAGTTCGTTCAAGTCTGGAACGAATCCATAAAGAACGGTTACATGGCATTCTTTCTCACGCCCGAATTCTGTTCCTTCAACATATAGTTGTTCGTCGGTTATCATTTTGTAACTTGCCTTCATGAGTTTTTCACAATACTCTTTCGGCACCATAGCCATCAAACATCCTTTATCAGTGGAGGCGTTTCGGTCTTCTGTTAACATGGGCGTCAATTTAATCATACATTCACTTTCCACTTGCCATTTTTCAATGGGGTCAGTTCTTTCTCCAAATCCCAAATCTTATCCCGTATTTGATTATACTTGGCATCTAGGGCTTTAACTTTTGGTCGTAAAGCTTCGGCTTTTTCACGGTCTTGGTCATAAAGGTCAAACCATCCATCATAAATATCTTGAAGTTCCTTCTCTTTTCGTTGTAATTCTTGCAGTTCCTTTACAATTTGGTCATACCGATTGTTAGGTAAAAAGGTTCGTGGTAACGCTTTGAGAAATTCATGGCCTGCTTTTGTCGTCGTTCCCCAAACAATTTCAGCATCAGGATGTAATCGTTGAAGTTCTTTAGCCATTTCTGTAGCGATTCCCCGTCGTTGAAATTGACTCGGTGTTTGAATCATCTTAATAAAGACATCACCACCATATAACGAATAACTAATATGTCCTACTTGGGAATCACCTGACATAGCATAGAGAATCATAAAGTGCTCGCCACCACGGGAATCCAACATCTCTTCACGAAATGTTAGCGAGCCACCTTTGACATACTCGGCTAATTTAATCATACCAACTGAATCCATGTGTCAGGTATTTGACTTACTCGGCCACCTTTTTTCCAATGAATATCATAGAGATATTGATTGGCTACTTTAGCCATTGAATTGAGAGGAAAATCTTGTCTCATTTGTTCGGCATCTGTTCGATGAAGAATGACGCCTCGTGTACCTTGAGGAACAACAATGTCACCACGACCATATGGGTCAATTCCTTGTATAGCAACAACTCGACTACCAATTTCACCCGGCTTGGCCAGTTTTGGATTCATCTCAAAAATGTTGTTTACATCGTAAACACACACTTGGTCGCCATCCAAAAGCCGATACATTCCTTTTCCTTTGAACCAAACCGCATCATAGTTCTTCTTTAACTCTTCGGTCAGATGAACCGTTGCTCGATATCGTTCTTCACGAATTGCTGGTAGAGTATTTTTTGTTCCTCCAAAATCTGTTCGCATTCCACCAAAGGTAGTTTCAGGAGTTACCTTGTAATCATATCCATTTTCCAACCACCATTTCATCATTGTTCGTGGAGCGCCAAAATTGATGATTTCAAGTCGAGGAACATGAAGGTAATACACTTTCAATCCCCGAGCCGTTCCGTAATTGTATTGTTTGGCAATTGACAAAACTGTGGTAAAGTAAATCCCAAATCCCAAATGATGTATAGGTGCTGGAATACCACCCCAATAATCACTGACTTCATATCCGTGGGTAACATTACCACTTCGTTCGTTGCCGTAAAAAATCTTGAATCCTGATGTTTCAATTTCGCCACGATTATCTTCGGTCGTTCCATGATACACAGGCCCAAAGAGTTTCTTTTCTTTGGCTTCTTGTGGGCTAAGTTGAGGAACTTTTTTTTCGGTTAAGATTTCTTTCAACTGAATCATTTTGGAATGTATATTTGTGATTTGTAATTGTTCATGTTTGCTAACCAACAAGCAAAAACTAACCCTCTAACATTTACAGGAGCTACCGTTTCTTCATCCATTACATTAAACTGGTCAATATAACGGTCTTCTGGTTGATACTTGTTATTCAACACATGGTCATCAGGGAAAATGATGGTATTCAATTCATTTGTATTGTCTGCGTTTACATATTTGTCCAAATATGTTGCTCCGGCACTTATACTTGCTCGGAATTGACCGTTTGGAGGCATGATTCGAAAATCATTCAATTGATAATTACTTACAAAAATTCTTGGTCTTCTTTGACCAATTCCTGATAATGAACTTACATTTATGGGATTGCATCCTACCAAATAGTTGTATGTTAAGATTCCAGCATTTACATATTCCGGTTTTGGATTCAATGAATGAGCGGCGACTAAATTAAACACATCTTCTGTTAAAAAATACCAACCAAAACTTGACCCTGCATAATTTTTGTTATCATATGAAACACAAGCTCCATATGCAGAGTTATTGCTATCTCTTAAACAATTTTCCCCTGCTTTAATAATTTGATTTTCACAGCCAGTAAGATAAACAGAATTTAGTTCTGTCGCTTGTCGTCTTCCGTTGCGAACTGAAAATGCGTAATTTCTAATAGCGCACCCATAATACCCATACATTACTTTCCATCCCCATTGCCAAGGAACATTGTTTGAATCAGGCAACCACGAATATAGTTTGGATGAATACTGAGAATCGCCAGTTGCAGTGAATAATGAACTCGCCGCGTAACAAAGAGCCGATGTGTGGTCAGAATCACCGCCACGAATTTGTTGATATGATGTAGTTAATCCATATTTTGTAATGGCATTCATTAAAAATGTCCATCCACTTTTAGCGGCATTCAAATAAGAATCTGCTATGGTTGTTCCATATGTTTGTTTGAATTTTGGTGATGACCCAATTTCAGCTAACGCTCCGACTGATATAGCAGTAGCAATTGTGTTTTTTGGCCAAACTACCAATGTATCTCCGACATTTGTTCCTTGAAGAGAATTGTCTAATTCATATGGCCGAGTTTTTGGATATACCAGAACGAAAAATCCGCCGTCTGTATCTTGCATTTTTAGAAGCCAGTCGGCTTCCCATTTTGCTAATTCTAACAAATCATTGATGTTGTTTCCGCTTTCTGGCAATCCAAGATTGTCAAATGAAAGTCCAATGTCGGCAGAGAATATCAATGAATGTAAATGTGACCCAACATTTTGAAGGTATCGACTATAATCTCCAGCATCATGAGTTGAACCAGAAATGTCAATGCTGCCAGTTTTGTTATACGGAAAATACAAATCAGCGGGAGACTTAATAGTAGATTCTCCTGCTATCATTGACCATGCTTCTGGATAATTTATGGCTGGTATAGGAATTTCAGCTGTTACATGACATTTGTTGTGTTCATGTCTGGAATATGGTTTACTTACTTTATATCCACATCGTTGATTCAAAAGGCCTAAAGACACAGTTCTTGCAAAATTCATGAAAATGCCATCATGAATGTTGAATGGTAATGATGTTCCCAATCCATCAACCATCACACGATATTTTCCTGTTTGATTAAATGATGAAAAGTCGGCTATCAACACATTTTGATATGGTGTTGGTGAATATGCGTATCCAACATCCTTTTTAAGAACGAGATTACCAGTAAAAACTACTTGGTCTTGATTGTTAACCAAAAAAAAGGTTGAATAATTGGATAAATCCAATTCTCCAACATTTCCAATATAATAGCCAATTACAGCTTTTTTGACAAAGTTTGGTGCATAACCAACTTGGTTAACATGAATACTCGGATTGATTCTATATTGGTCAACAGTTGTTGAAATGGTGTTTTCTAAAATTGTCTTTGACGAATCGGAAATTGTAACGGTTTGTCCATTAACAAGTTGAGTATTAAGTGTGATTACAAGCCAATTCATAATTCTCAAATCTCGTGTTTTTAATGGAACATACGAAGGTCTTCGTTTGAATGACATTGAAGTTATACCAACCGTTGCACCATTTACTAATACGGTCAATGAGTTGGGTTGTACAAAAATTCCATTTGAAACAAAATTCCATTTGAGTGGCGTAGTATTTGTTTGTCGAGAGTAACAATAGGAAATCTCAACAACATTTTTACTTAGAATGTTTAATTCAACATCGCCGTCTTTTGGAAGATACATTGGATTGCTATATTTCATAGTTAATTGTATTTTAGAATGATTTCATCAATGTAGCCAACTTCTTGACCTATTGTTAAAGTAATGTTTGAACCCAAAAAAGAGTCTATCGCATTGACAACATTAGAAAATGCTACTTGTGTTCCATTGATAAACACAAAATAACCAGATTTGTTAACCATCAATTTTATGTGATTCCACTGATTCATTTGAAATGCGGTTGAAATTTGTGATGAATTCATCAATGTATTGTTGTAACATTGAATAGATGTTCCAGCCCACATATCTTGTAAAAATGCAATGTATGCATTCCAATTTTTTTCAAGTCTAATGATTGAAGAGTTTCCAATCCCCGAGGGATTAAAAGATTTCAATCTCATCATACATTCTACCGACAAAAAGTTTATTGATGAAGATAGTGGAGGAATAACAGACGAAACATAATCAGAAATGCCATTGATAACAACACAACCACCACTGGTTCTGTTTGGAAAAACAAAACTACTACTATCAATGTAAACATTTCCGTTTTTAGACAATATAGATGTTGATTTGACATCTACAAAATCAATATCAAGCTTATACCAATTTTTTACTGTATTGTCAGTTAGTGGATTTGGATTATACAGTTCGATGTAATTAGAAACAGATTCATTAACAGAAATGGTCGAATCTGTAATGACACGCCGGCCATCGATAAGATTCGCTTCAGTTTGAATCCAGTAATTGCCTCCGATTGCTGGTGTAAATGTATAAACACTACCAAGGAAAACATCTGCTACATTAGATTCCCAAATAATATGAGCATCTTCCAACGACCAACCAATCGGCACATAACTTAAAGTGTATGTATTTCCGGTTGTAAATGATTGATTTAATCCATTAACATAACCGCTTATTTGGAGAGAACTAGATGGTGGTAATGAACTGGTCGGTGGTAATGAACTGGTCGGTGGTAAATTCAAGACGCCGACATAAGTATTGGTGCTATATTTCGTCGTTACTTTTGAACCGCTTCCTTGACTAAATTTCGCAGAATATCTTCCGGCGTCTTGTAAAGTAATTTTTGATTTTGTGTAATTTGACCCTGTAGCATTTTTTATTGGGTTAGAATTAAGTAACCACTGAATGTTGACATCTTTTTCTAATACTTTTGTAGTTAAACGCAAGGTTTCACCCACATAAAAATACATAGTTGGTTGTTGAAGAATGGTAATCATACTAATAAGTATTTTATCACTTTAGAACATTTGAATTGATTACATAAATCGACAAAGGTTGATTTTGTCCTTCATCTACCCAAAACGCATCGAATTTACCAAACTTAGCATCCGTAATAGCTTGGTCAATATCATCGGGATTCGTGGCCTGAGGCAACGGAACATTTTCTCGTTTCATAATGACCGAAGTGTTAATGGTCTTCTGAATGATTTCTTTATCTTGACCTGATTGAGTAAATTGCCGTGCCCATTCCTTGTCGGTTGTGTACCAATTGTTACCACTACGATTGTAAGCGGACACTCCACGATACACCTTTATGTTTTTTGGTTTATCAACACACACAGGACATTTGGTTACAATGTTTGGAATACCGGCTCTTACATAAACATGTTTCCAACCATTACATCGTTTACATATAGTTGATTCTCCAATAACATTGCCACTATGGAAACTGTAATCCTCCAAGAAATCATCCAACATCTGTTTGGCTTCTGAAATGTTTCTGTGTTCTGTGTAAAACTGAGCAAATCGTTCAACAATTTCTTCAACTTGGTTAACATTCTTCTTTTTAGTTTGTTGCATGACATCCATACCCTGCAATTCAAGATACGCGTGTCCCAACTCATGAACAATAACTCGTTCAACCTCTCTATCCAATTTGTAACCATACTTTTTGGCCCATTGGTAAAGAATACGAGTGCTCATGGTTATCACCGGCTGAACCGTTGAATCAATGATTCCTGAAAATGTAGCTAATGCTTCACGATTATGAACAACATAGTTGACTTTGATTTGCCCGAATCCAAGTTCACGAATCAATTCTGAGATATCTTTCAGAATGGAATTTACGAGTTCTTTGACTTTTGTAATTGGGCGAGGGTCAACAGAAAACCAACCGATGTTTGATTTCTTGATTTCATCCACTTCTCGTTTGTAGAATGACGGCATTTTGTAACCATAGTTTGAATGTACTGCTCCTTGTAAGTGACCTCTATCTTTTGGAATTCTAAGTAGGTCGGCATGAGTACTATGAATCGGCTCAAATCCAAATTTTTTGTACATCCAATCAGTTACTTTCATTTTTTCTTCTTCGGTTGGTTCTTCCCACCAAAAAATTGCATTACTATCATCACGCCAACGGAAACGTTGACCTTGAATGCCTCGTTTTGGAAAGTAATCATTGTGAGTAGTTGCTTTGTGAACACTATCTCCCAACTTAACAACATGAATTGAACCTTGATGGTCTATCACCCCCAACCAAATGTTCGGGTCGTGTAACCAAGATTTAGGAATCTTGTCAATTACTTCAGAAATTCGTTGTTTGTATTGAGCATGATATTGAGTCAACTGTTGAGGCGTCAATACATTGATAGCTTGAAGAACTTTGGATTTGTCAACCGCTGGATGAAGTTTCAAAGCCATTCGGATTAACTCTTCTCGTTCACCTTTTTTAACCCCGGCGGTTGGCCCAAAATTTCGTGGCCATTCACCAAATCGTTTCAAAAACGAAATGAGTTTTGTGCCGGTAAGAATGTAATCCACCCCAACCGAATCTTCTGAATAATAATCGCCGGGTTCAACAGTGAATGGATAGTTTCCATAATAGTTTTCATCGTCTTTATCACGATGGGACATTACACTATCACCATCTTTAACAATAGCAAGTGCTCCGTATTTTTGGAACTCGTCATCCGTAACCGAATGAAAATCCTTGTGAAGTTTTGCTCCTACTTGAGCCGTAATAGCGTTAACGGCTTTTGATAGTTGTTGTTTATCAGTGGCAAAAACCAATTCCTTTAGGTATTCATCGATATCTCCGTCCGTTGCTCCCGCATATGCGGTGCGGACAAATTCACCCACCGAGGGAATAAGACCTAGTTTCTTTATACTTGGAATAAAGTCAACTACTGTTCCATGATACAAAGTTTTCTCGTTGAGAAGTTGTTTAAGTCTTATCATGTGGTCTTGGAGGCAAATTTCTTAGCAATCTCCAATGCCTGCTCTTTGGAGATGTTTGGATTTTCATACCATGCTTCCGTAACCGATTTCATGATGTCTGAATAGATTGGGCCGGGCTTCAATCCAAGAATGGTTTGAAGGTCGTTGCCTGTGATGGGCAATTTCGGTTTACCATGAACCACATTCATATTCAGAGTTTCAAGTCTCTTTCTAATGTTCGCAATTTGGTTTGGCATCGCAGACGCCTCCGAATGAGCGATGTTATCCGCGTGCATCACATTGAGCATATTTTCCAATTGGTCGCCAATGTCGATTCTGAATTTACGAAGAGCTTTATCTGATAATTCAACGCCGGTGTCTTTAGCGGATTTCAAACGCATGTGATTACGAACACCCAATTTTACGGCGTTAATCAATTCTGTTGGATATTTCAACCGAGTCATTACATCCTCAGCAATCTTCGCACCTTCCATTTCATGACCATAGAAATGAACACCGGTTGGAGTTACCGACTTGGTTACAGTTTTTCCAATGTCGTGAAACAATCCCATCAATCGTTGAATCAATACAGGTTGAGTCTTGCTCAATACCTCAAGAGTGTGATTGAACACATCATCCTTATGGTGTTGATTCTGAATCATCTTGATTGCTGGAATGAGTTCAGGAATGACAAACTGTAACAGACCCGTTACCTTCATTAGCTTGATAGCTTTTTGGGGCGAGCCTGTCATTAACATCTTGTCAAGTTCATCACGAATTCGTTCATGAGAAATGTTTTTGAGTTGTGGGGCATTCTTCTTGAGGCCACGCAACATGAACATTTGTAGCTTCCAATTGTATTTGACCGCAAAACGGATAGCTCTCAACTGACGAAGTGGGTCATCAGTAAAGATTTTGTCAGGATTCAAAGGTGTGCGGACAATACCAGCTTTAATGTCTTCCTTGCCCATGCCTGTAAGGTCAAGAATTTCACCTGATGAAAGGTCTTTCAAAAGACTGTTTACCGTGAAATCCCGGCGTTCAACATCGTCTTTGAGTTCACCTTGAGAAACATCTGGCTTTCTTGAACCAGCCGTATATTGTTCTTTGCGAGGCATTACGGCTTCAATATCCATGTCCGAAAGGTCAACCCCATTGTGGATAACCCCCAATAGATTGAACTTGGCCGTGCCGAAGCGTGGGAATGTTACAGGATTAGCCCCTTCCTTGTGTTTACCAATTTTCTTGGTAATCCAATTCGCAAATTCGATACCACCGTCAGGTTTGTTAACCAAAAGGTCTAAGTCTTTGGGGTCTTTGCCCATGAATTCATCACGAACATAACCACCCGCGACAAAAACCTTACCTTCCCATTCCGTTCCTTTGATGGTTTGACGGATAAAGTCTTCGGCTGATTTTTCTCTGATTCCTTCAACTAATTTTTGTTTGATGTCATTCATACTAGGCTATTGTAACACAGATTAAGCCAAAAATCAAATTCATTTGATAATAAGTAGAAAAATGACAAGATAAATACAACCTATTTGTTATTTGGAGTTGTATTTATTATTATGAGAAAAATAGATTTGACAGGAAAAAAATTTGGGCAGTGGACAGTAGTTAAACTTTCGAAAAGACCATCAACACCATCGTTAAGTAAGCCTCTCTATTGGGAATGTCAATGTTCATGTGGCAACATTCGAATAATTCCTTCTCACAATTTAAGATGTGGACGAACCAAAAGTTGTGGACACGAAAAAGAACTTCTTGATTATCAAGCAGCATACAATAGATTTGTAAAATCATGCGAAAAAAGAGAAATAGATTCTTCTTTGGAATTTTCGGATTTTTTGGAATTTACTCAAATTGTTAAGTGTCATTATTGTTTCAAAGAAATTCGTTGGGTAAAGCACGGCAGTCGGTCAAGTTACAATTTAGATAGAAAAGACAATTCAATGGGATATTCAAAACAAAATTGTGTTGTTTGTTGTGGTCGATGTAACTTTGGAAAGGGTGATAGATATACCTATGAAGAATGGTTTGAAATGAATAGATGTTTTAGAGAATCCTCCATTTAATCAACACGTATCTCCTATTTATATCGTGTATGAGCGAACAAACCAATGCAACTACACTAATTGACCAAGACCGAGTAAGATGGCCCGGCAGTGGTTCAGCCGTTTCAGGTAGCACCCCATTCGGATTCTACGATACCGATTTCATGTTTCAAGCGGATGCTCAAGCTGCGGCTATTTGGGCCGCTTACCGTCTCGGTTATCCAATTGTCGATGTTGAAATGATTGACAAAAACTTCTATGCTTGTTTTGAAGAAGCGGTAAACGAGTATGGTGCTCAAGTCAACCAATACAATATCCGAAACTACATGCAGGTTTTCCAAGGTCAAAAAGTTACAGAATTGGGTAACTTGTCTGGCCAAGCGGTTGTTGGAACTCCAATGAATGTTCTCGTTCAACTCGCCAAGGGTTACGGAACAGAAATCGGTGTTGGTGGTAACATTACTTGGAAACGAGGCTACATCACCATGAGTGCCGGCGTCCAATCTTATGATTTACAACACCTTTGGGGAGATGTCTCTGAGAGTTTCAACAAATTGGAAGTAATGAGAATTTTCCACGAACGCACCCCAGCGTTTGCTCGTATCTATGACCCATTCTCCATGACGGGTATGAGTTATTCCAATGTTCTCAATGAAATGGGATTCGGAGCATACTCGCCCGCTGTTCAATTCTTGATGACTCCAATCTTTGAAGATTTACTTCGTGGTCAAGCCATTGAGTTTAATGACATGGTTCGTAAATCGGCGTATTCGTTTGAGTTGACAAACAATGTTTTGAAATTATTCCCAATTCCAACATCAGGCGGTTGGCCGGTTTATTTTGACTATTTCTTGACCAATGACCGTTATAGTGCTTCGGTTGTATCTACTCCGTCAGGTAGTGGTTACACTGGAAGTTATGTTTCTGATTATGCTAACATTCCTTATCAGAACATTCCATACCGAACCATCAATGATGTGGGTCGTCAGTGGATTCGCAAATACTTCCTCGCTCTTTGTAAGGAGTTATTGGGTGCTATTCGTCAAAAGTATCAAACCATTCCAATTCCCGGCGGTGAAGTTACTTTGGATGGTGCTGAGTTGAGAAATGAAGCCCAACAAGAGAAGGAACAATTGATGACACAACTTCGGGAAACTCTCGAAGCGGTTGGTAAGAAACAACAAATGGAAGACCGAGCCAGAGAAGCAGAATATCTGCAAGAATCTCTCAAACGAGTTCCACTTTTGATTTACATTGGATAACTTATGAAGAAGGAAAACCTCAAGAAATTTGTCAAATTGGTATTGACTGAAATGACGGATGTTCAGGACATGCAAGACCCCGACCGTGGTGGGTTTGTATCTGCTGCTGTCCGACAGATGTTCCGAAAAGGAAATCCCGTAGTAACTTTTGATGATGTGGAAAAAGTTGCCTTGAGTCACATTAAAGACCCTGATGTGGCACAAAACTATGCCATGAAGATTGGCGCCCAAATCGCCACCGAACACAATTACATTGCGGATGAAAATGGAGAACGTTACACCAAGTTAAGTCTATCGGTTATGCAAGAAGAAGTGGGTAACATCCGTGCTACATACATCGCATTGTTCCGAAAGGCTCTCCATCCACAAGACCGCAGACATGTTTCCAAGTCACATTCATTCGTTGATGGAAACAATGTTGTGTTTTACTTCTATTTCACCTACATCAGTCAGGGTGCATTTGATGTCATCGGTGAATATGTAAACAAATTCAAAGGGTCATTGAGAATCTATCCATATGCAGGGCCAACTATTTGTGTGGAAATTACGGTGGCAAATCGAACTTTGGATACGATGCAAAATTCATTGAAAGAAAACACATCGGATGATAATTGGAAGCGTTGGGTCGCAAGTATGGTGTCAACCGTCAATGAGACAATGCTTGAAAATGGAATCAAAAAGATTGATGTTGGTGAAGCCTATGACATCATCAAATCTGATTTTCGTGCGGAATCTCCATCAAGAGACATGTTTGACAAAGCGTGTAAAGAGGCATTGATGGTTTTGAAACAACAAGGAAAGTTGCAGTAATATGGGAACTCTAGGTCGATTTTTTAGTCCACGAGATTTGAGAGTCATCAATTCATTCAACGGTGAATTGATGGGTGATGTCATTCAAACTGAGGTTTTGATTTACAAGATGGCACCTTCGGAAATGAAGACTAACATCTACGGTGAGTCGTCTCCTGAAACTGGCAAACTCTTTTATCCGGGCGTTGAAGCTACGGCTCTTATCGACCGTGCTGACATTGATACAGATTACACTGAATTTGGTCCTGACCGAAATCAATCCGTGGTATTTAAGTTCCGTGAAAATGTGTTAAAGTTGGTCAACCTTTATCCAGAAGTTGGCGACATTATCAGATTTAATGAAAGATATCATGAGATTGACAATGTAGTTCAAGAACAATTTTTGGGCGGACAAGAAGACAAGTCACATTCTATCATTGTGAACACTCACTACTCACGATTAACTAAATTGAGTTTCGTAGAACGACAAGGTTAATATGAAAAGAAAAGAACTCAAACAACTAATCAAAACAGTGTTGAAAGAAATCATTCATCACCACCATGATGATATGGATTCACCAGAAGGGGCAGAAGCAATGCGTTCTGCGGCTCGTCATAATCTTGATGATTTTACCAAGGCTTATATGGTAGCCGCTTTGTGGAGTTCAATGACAAATACGAATGACCAAGGTGGCGACCCGCTCGACAAGAATTATGAACTTGACGACATTGAAGATGATACTTTTCACAAAATGGTGGAGGATTGCAAGGATTTCCAGAAGAAATATGGCGAACTCTACGAGCGTGGTGGTTGGTCGGATGAACAAGCTGGTCATGACTTTTGGTTAACGAGAAACGGGCATGGTAGTGGCTTCTGGGATAGGGGATACGGTCAACCCGACGAAATTAAAGAAATTGGTAAACAACTTACCAAGGCTGCCAAGAGTTACGGCACATTTGATTTGTATTTAGCTGGCGGTGCGTTGGATGGTTTGATTGCTGGAAATTGATATACAAATTTTTGGAAATTCATATGGTTCGTTTAATTTGCTTCGTTTTGGCCCAATTACATTACACAACATAGAAGAATTTATGTATTTTGTTTTTGAATGAACTCTTCTATGGTCATTAGCACAAAGAACTACACATTTATTTATTTCTTCCGTTAACAGTTTTATAGTTTTTGAAGAAGTTATATTGAAATCTTTTTTAGATTCATCAACATGATGAAAATCCAACACTTCTAAATCTCGTTCACCACAAAGTTGGCATCCGTATAGAACCTTAATGTTATTCACCCAAGTTTTTCTTTTTTCTTTTAGTATTTTTCGGAACTTTTTGGCACGTTTTTTGTATGGCTCTGGATTTTTGTGATAAAATTCATTTGATGATTTTCTGCCACATTCAATACAATTGGCACGAAATCCGTCTTTTCTAGTAGAATGTTTGTAAAATTGAGTTTCGGGTTTTTCCTTTTTACATACTTGACAAATTTTTGTTCTCATAAACATAAATAGGAGGTTTTTGGGATAACTATCAATTTTAATTGAATGATTTTATCTTTTTGTATTTATTGACATATGGCATGGCGAGGAAATCCAAATAATCCAGTCCCGAATTTTGTTCAACAACCTCCATCTCAAAGTGAGAAAAAGGCTGCTGTCAATCGTGCGGCTCAGACACGAAGAGACACTGATACTCAGAAGGATGTTTCTATTCGGTTGATGGATATTGATACGGCTATCATGAAACAATTGGAACGATTCCAATTAAATGTTGTCGATGATGGAAACCGAATTAAGGTGCCTGTTTTTTACGCATCCCCTGAAAAGTGGAAATCTATTCAAAAAGACGGCTACATGCGTGATTACAACGGCAAACTTTTGTTACCAGCCATTGTTCTTCAACGAACCACTTCTGACAAAGACCCATCATTGTTGATGTTTAACCGATATCTAAAGTATCCGGTGATGAAGATGTATTCAGAAAAGAATCGTTACACTCCGTTCAATGTATTGATTGGAAAAAATGTGCCGGTCAATGAAGTGTTTGATGTTGTGATGCCCGACCATATGGTTTTTACCTACCACTTCATCATCTGGACAGAATATGTTGAACAAATGAACACCTTGGTAGAACGCCTTAACTTTGAAACGGACGATTATTGGGGTGACGCTAAAGGATATCGTTTCCGTACCAACATTGAATCTTTTTCACATACAATTGAACTTCAAGTTGACCAAGACCGAATGGTGAAAACCGAATTTGATTTGGTTGTTCATGGATATTTGTTGCCTGATGCCAACTATGGTTTGGATGGTAGCAAACCAACAACTCAAAAATGTCTTACGCCGAAAAAGATTGTCATGGGACAAGAGGTTGTAGCGACGGATTTTGACCTTGCAAGTATGGATGAAAACCGAGAAAAGTGGCGTAAACAAGAATATCCAAATCTTCAAAAGGATGTAGTCATACCTCCACCACCAGTAGTCGTCGAAACAAACGATACAGGCTCAATACTATCGTAACTCGTTCCTTTGAAATTCTTCGAGGTTCTTCTATTTATTTGAGAAGGAATGATGTAAATGGCTATCTCAACACCAGTCAGCCGAAAAGATGTTGTCTTTATCCAAAGAGACAACATCAACTCTGCGTATGGTGAAATCCATGTATCTGGAACACTTCTTATTCCATACATTGATGCGGATGGTAACATTACCGTAGGCGACTCGTCTTCATTTTATACTGTATTTCCAACTAGCGGTTCAAGTGGAGGCCCATCTACCAGTGCATCGTGGGCAAATTTTGCAGCGTCAGCTTCATTTGCAATACATTCTCACACTTCCGATACTGCATCTTATTTTTCAGGAACTTCCGAGTCGGCGTCGTTTGCTGACCGCACAATTTCTGCTTCCCACGCATTACGAGCCAATCTAGCCGATACCGCTTCGTATGTTTCGAGTGCAGCGTCATCGACTTCTGCATCATTCGCAACTCGAACGATATCAAGTTCACATGCTCTTCGTTCTAATCAAGCGGATACGGCATCGTATGTGGCGACAGTAGATAGTGCTTCGTTTTCGAGTTTTGCCACGAGTGCTTCGTTTTCACTTCGTTCTCATTTGTCTGACACGGCTTCTTATGTATCGACTGTAAACAGTTCTTCGTATGCTGGATTTGCAGGTAGTTCTTCGTATGGTGACTTTTCAAAATCATCATCTTACTCTGATTTTTCGAATTCAAGCTCATACGCCCATACATCATCTCAGGCAATATCTGCTTCTTGGGCACCATTTACAGACACAGGTACAACCCTTAACACAGGTTCAACCTATCAAATTACTGCCAGCTTTGCCAATTCAGCATCAATGTCGAAGTCTGCTTCAGTTGCAGTTTCCGCGTCGTTCTCGTTGTCTTCGTTATCCGCGTCATTTTCTTTGAATTCACATTTATCGGATACAGCGTCATATGTCTCGACGGTTGGAAGTGCTTCTCATGCTGGATTCTCAGATAGTGCCTCTTACGCCGATTTTGCGAAGTCGGCTTCCTATTCAGATTTTTCCAAGAGTGGGTCATACGTTCAAACCGCTTCATGGGCTATATCTGCTAGTTGGGCACCGGGTGGTACAGGAACATCGGAATCATCCTCTTGGGCTTCAGCATCATTAAGTTCCTCATGGGCCGATTTTGCTCGGTCAGCTTCATGGGCACCAGCAACGCCGTCAGATGTTGCAGTGTCCGCTTCGTGGGCATCAGCATCACTAAGTTCTTCGTGGAGTGATTTTGCTCGTTCGGCTTCTTGGGCACCAGCTACGCCGTCTGATGTAGCAATTTCTGCTTCTTGGGCCTCGGCCTCGTTTAGTTCATCGTATGCCAGCACAGCGAGTGTAGCCATTTCTGCTTCATGGGCACCGGGTGCGGCTGGTGGCGGCACGACATTGAATACGGGTTCTACTTATCCAATTACATCAAGTTGGGCTCAATCTGCATCTTATGTTCCAATAGGAAGGTCTTTAGTTCTTTGTTCAGCTTACACGCCACCCATTGCAGGGGCTGATAGTGCTCAATTGTTGGCACCATTTGATATAGATGGATTAACGCCCGTTACTTGGTCGGTAAAACGATTGAATTTTAGAGTTGAATCAACAGGTAGTATATCTTCTTCGATTGCAATTGAGCGGTCAACCGGCTCAGGATATTTTAATCCAACATTGGTTGGCACAGTTACACTGTCAGCAAACTTGTATGAAACAGCAAGTGTTGGTTCTTTGGGAGTTTTAGGAAGTGGAGAAAAACTTCGTTTCAATATCAATACATTAGGAACATCGTTGAATTGGACAGTTATTGTTGAAATAGCCAAGTAAAGTATAATAACCAAAAATCTCCGTTAAATGAATATGTATTGAAAGTTATGCCATCATCACTACTAAAACAGTATAATACTAACACATTTGGGTCGCCTCCGTTAAATGGTAAAACTGGAAGTTTGATTGATGTGTTGGATTTCTGCCTTGTTTCTGGTTCGGGTTGGACAAAAACATTCAATAGTGCAAGTGGCGATTTGAATGTAAATGTGTATGCTGCATATCGACCTGCTTCAGGGTCACAAATGACTCTTTTTGTAAATGATTCTGGTGGTAACGCTACAATTAAAGGCGGCGAAGCGTGGATTATGGGATATGAAAATTTTCAGGGACTCGGAACGGCTCCGGGAGGAAATTTAACAGGCTCAATCGGTTCAGGTTCAGGCCAATTTCCATTAACAGCTCAATCATCAACAGGCCATTTAGCGGTTAGAAAATCCTCCGGAGCGAGTGCATCTGCGTGGATTGAACGACCTTGGTATGTTTTTGCAGATGCTTACACCATGTATATGATAGTTCAATCCGAAGGTTCATCTCCATTGTATTTTATGTTTGGGTTTGGAGATTTCTTTTCTCTAAATGGAACAAACGATACATATCGAGCCATGATTTTTGGAAGAGAAGTAGATAACAGTACCAATATGGGTTCGACTGTTGATAATAGTGATATCATTTGTGGAACCAGTGTTACTTCAGCTAACTCCAAGGGGTCATATTTAGCTAGAAGTGTAACAGGAATTCCTGTTCCTGTGTTGTTTAATCGACATGGAAATATGTCGTTTAGAACTGGTGCGGTTAGTTCTATTATGGACGGCACAATTTACACACCAAACATTCAAGATAACACATTTTTACTTACACCAATAAGTATTAGTGAAAATCAACGTTTTTTCATTCGTGGTCGATTGCGAGGATTGTGGCACATTTCACATCCCATTACAAGTTTTGTAGATGGTCAGGTATTTCAAGGAATGAATGATTATGCAGGCAAAACATTTATTGTAATTTTACCTTCTGGAAGTACTGCTATGTATTGTATTGAAATAAGTAACACCGTAGAAGTAAACTAATTTATGCCAACAAGTCAATTTACTCAATACACAAGCAGAGATATTGGAGCACCGCCATTAAATGGGTTAACTGGCAGCCTGATTAGCGTTTTGGATTTTTGTTTGGTGTCGGGGTCTGGTTGGACAAAAAGTTTTTCCAGTGGCAGTGTTTTTGGTGGATACAGGCCACCATCGGGGTCACGTTTACACTTATTTGTTAATGACTCTGGCCCAAACGCAACGGCCGCAGGTAAAGAAGCATGGATTACTGGCTGGGAAAATTTAACAGGGTTAAATCTGCCTCCGGGAAATAATGTTACGGGTTCAATTGGTTCGGGGTCAGGTCAATTTCCATTGCCTTCTCAAGCTTTAACGGATGGAAAATTGGTATGTCGTAAAAGTGTGGCGGCTAACTCAGGAAGTTTACCTTATTGGACTATTTTTGCGGATAGTTACACCATGTATGGATTTTTCATGACAGGAGACATTTCAACTTATTCTGGATACATGTCAATGTGGTTTGGTGACATCTATTCGTTGGCTGGTTCAAGCGATGCCTATCGTTGTATAATTCATGGAAGAAATGCAGTTAATACTGCAGGTGGCAGTCAAACAGTTGATAATATGGATATGTTGGGGGATTTAAGTGTTAATTCAAACAACAGTTCGGGCATGTTTATAGCAAGAAATGCTTTTGGTGTAGGAACATCAACATCATGTAACAAAATGGGAGATGGAAGTAAATATAGCACAACGGCAGGTAGTATGCAATCAGCCGAGGGGAATGGTGTATGTCCAAATCCCGGAGATAATTCTTTCTGTATTGCTCCTCTTACTGTTTGGGAACATTCTACTTTGGTTATCCGTGGTCGGTTGCGAGGGTTATGGCATTGGGGGCATCAACAACTTTCTCTAGCTGATGGAGAAATTATTAGTGGGTCAAACTCTCAGTTTGGAAAACTATTCAAAAAAGTTGGGCCGGGAGTAAACAGTGGAATGTGGCTTGTAGAAATAAGTAACACCGTAGAAACAAATTAAATATGGCTCTCTCACAATTTACACAATATACAAATTTTGATGTAGGCGCTCCGTCACTGAATGGCATTACTGGCAGCTTAATTGATGTGTTAGATTTCTGTCTTGTTTCTGGTTCAGGATGGTTGAGAACATTTAATAGTTCAAGTGCTGATGGTAGAGAGGTTTATGCAGTATATCAACAACCTTCTGGTTCAGGAATGTATTTGTTTGTTAATGATAGTGGCCCGGGTGCTTTAACTATTGCGGGGAAAGAAGCTTGGGTTTGCGGTTGGGAAATGTTTACCAATATGACAGGTTCATTATCATCCTCATCAAACACCGCGAATCCAAACCCAACATCATCAATTGGTGGAGGTTGGGGACAATTTCCATTAAGAATTCAAGCTGTTCAGAATGTTACGGGGAAAACAGAAGGTGGATTGGTTGTTAGAAAAAGCGTCACTGCAACAGCTATATCTCGAAACTGGCAAGTATTTGCAGATGCTTATACATTTTACATGTTTGTTCAATCAGAAGGAACTTCTGCGTGGTGGGCGTGGTGGTTTGGAGATATTTATTCGTTTGCTGGAGCCAGTGATATGTATCGATGTATATTAAGAGCAAACAGTCTTTACAACGTTACCGGTACATCAACTCGTTGTATTTCAGACCAAATTCATACACTAAACATAGATGTTAACAACTCGGATGGTATGTATATGCCGAGACATGTTTCGGGCCAAGGGTTTAGTGTTCTGGTTCATAAAGGAAGTCCATATATCAATGCTAACGGTGGGGGAAATTCTAAAAACATGGCTGGTCAAATTCCTGCTCCAAATCCAATAAATAATTCTTATATCATTGCTCCAATAACAGTATTTGAATCTAATTGGGCTCAATCTGCAACCGCAGCGAGGAAACCAATGCGTGGCAGAATGAGAGGATTCTGGCATTACTGTCATCCAGTTACTACTGCTGTTAATGGTCAATTGATTTATGGAACAGGAGAATACGAAGGTAAAACATTTCAAGTCATTTCTCCCGGAGTTGGAAACTCTGGCGGCGGGGTATTTTTAATTGAACGGTCAGCAACAGTAGAAACAAATTAACCAAAAACTATATGGCAACATATTCACAATTACGAGTTTTTTCATCCGGAGATTCAGGAGCACCTGTTTTGTCGGGTTCGGTAACAGGTTCACTATTGAACATGTTGGGTAAAGTATTAGTCGATGGTTATGGTTCAACTCCTTCAGCGGGCTGGACACGGGCCGTGCCGGATTCGGGAAATTGTGGAGCATTCAAACAAGGAACGGGGTCTATGATGACCCTATATGTTAAAGATAATGCGGGCGGTACAGGATTTACAAAAGAAGCTAGAATTACGGGGTTTGAATCAGTCACGGATATTTCTACTAATCCATTTCCAACTGGAAGTAATTCGTTTCCATCTGCATCTCAGGCAGGTTCAGCTGGAAGTCAACCCACAAGTCCGGGTGGATTAAATCAATCAGGATATTTGATTGCCCGAGTATCTAACACAGTTGATTCAACAGTGCGACCGTGGTTGGTTTTTGCAGATTCAAGTAGTATGTATTGTTTCATTTATACAGGTGATAATGCAGCTAACCAATTAGCGTTTTCTTTTGGAGATTTTTATTCAATAAAAAGTGGAAGTGCTGATACTTATCGTTGTTTGTTGACTGGTCGAATTACAGAAAACTCAGCCACGATTACAGTTGATAAAACGGATGCGTTAAGTTCCGCCACCGCAGTTGTAACCGGCCATTTTTCTCCACGTTCTTACAACGGAATTGGCACGAGTGTTGCAATGGGGAAACATGGTGATGGAGTCAAAGGAAGCACGAGTGCTCTATTAGGTAACTTGACTTTTCCTAATCCAACGGACACCGCACTTTACATCAGCCCGGTGTGGGTTACGGAATCAACCACAGGAAATGTTAGGGGTAGAATGAGAGGATTTTATCAGTTTTGTCATGCAATTACCAATGTCGTTGACGGACAAACATTTAGTGGGTCGGGAGATTTCAGTGGTAAAACATTTCGTATTGTGAAGACCAGTGGAAACGCCGGTGTATATTTAATGGAAACAAGTGCTACTGTTGAAACTAACTAAACATGAATAGTGATATCGCAAATAGCGGTTCAATGGCAAATGGAAACAAGTCAGGAATGATGATGTCATTTTATGGCGTTCGAGCCCCTGTTCTTGATGACAAAACCACTGGAGCTTTACAGGGAATTTTTTTGGGTGGGCCAACCAGTGTGGAAGGCGATGGTACATTTGGACGCCATTTACAATTTGGTGTAACTCAAAGTTTGTCCGAAGGAAGTCCTTTTTCTCAAACTCCAAGTTTACAAGTAAGCACTCCGGGGTTTTGGAGATTTCGCTGGTCAGTCGTGGCAGGGTTGCGTTCGGTATATGTAAACGCTAAACAAACTAATTCAAGTCAACGACCGACTATTGTGGTTAAAGCAAATCCGGTGGTTGGGTTGAACAGTGATATTACTGTGGCTGCGGCTTCGGGTAATGATTGGGTAACAATTGGACCGGCTACTTTTACAGCCACAGGCTATGGAATGGTTTGGGTGGAATTGTGGAACAATTGCCTAACTTCATTAACACCCGCATATTTTGACCACATCGTAACGACATAACTTATGGCAACAAAAACAAACGAATTGTATGTGTGGCAAGATGATGCTCCCGTTGTCACGGTTGGCAATGCGGAATTTGATGTTTGGAATGATAATGCTCCGGTAGTTGACCAAGACGAAAGTAGTCCAAATCAAACCACAAACCGAAGGCGACCGACTATTTATTAAAACCCAACAGAAAGTATGTTATGAATGAAAAAATCAAATTGACAGAAGAAGAATTGACCAAAATTCGAGAACATCAAGTGAATGTTCAAAACAAAATTGACCAATTTGGAAGGTTATATCTTGAAAAACTAAGTGTGGATGCTGCTATCAAAGCAGTAACCGACAGAGAATCCCAACTTCAATCTGACTGGACGACCCTCCAAAAAACCGAATCCGAACTTCTGGATGGTATCTTGAAGAAATATGGTGAGGGGTCTTTGGATGTTCGTGAAGGGGTGTTTATTCCAGAAAAATCAGCATAACAAAAACGGGAATCGTCATGACCGCAAGCGATTTCGTTTTTGAATACTTCAAAGCAGACCAAGAGGCCGGACCGGGTTCGTATGAGAAGATGTATTCCATTATTCAGACCTTGAATTGGGATGAAATCAAACCTATTGTTCTTAAACTGAAATACTTCTATTTTCTCAAAACATCGTACTGGCACATAATATCCGAAGAGGTAAAAAGACGAGCAAACAGAACATGCGTTTGTGGATGTAGGGAGAACCTTCAAGTTCATCATATGGAAGAAGGCGACAAACATCATGGTGAAGAACATATACTTCTTGTTAATGGTGTTCGTGGGTTAGTGTGTTTATGTAGCAAATGTCACGGTGACAAACATGATGTTTCCATCAAAAAATTTGAAAAGAGTCGTCAAAGAAGTGACAGAAAAGAAAAAATGATGTCTCAACTCCCAACCTATCCATTTCAAATATCAGAAGAACAGTTAAGTGGTTCATCTATAACTCTGATTCGCAAACTTTTAGAAGAATTGGAACATGACAATAGAGTTGTAATTGACAGAAACATCTATGAAGGATGGTTAGTCCGCCGGACATGAAAAACCTCTCAGAACAAACCGAGAGGTTAATCATGGATTGAAATGGTGGCAGTCAAAAACAATGAACATTGTTGTAATCCTACCATTCGACTCCTATCATAACACATCATGTATAAATAGTGTTTTTTTATGGAAACCTTCAATTTTTTCTGGTTGAAGTGACTAAAATTGAATACTTTTCATTTTTAGGAAACTATCTATACTTATGACCAAATCCGAAAAAGCAGCTTATGACAAAGTTTACAAAAAGAAAAACAAGAAGCAAGTTAAACTTTGGAATCAGAAATACTACAAAAAAAATAAGAAGAGACTTCTGGCTTATCAACAGAAATATCACAAGGAACATGCATTAGAAATGCACGCATACCATCGTGACTATTATAGATTCAAATCCTATGGAATAGATAAAGATACATTTGATAAAATGTTTACATCTCAAAACGGTAAATGTTTTATTTGTGAAACAGTTTTCAACTTGACTAACAAAAAAACCAGTCCTCATATTGACCATAATCATACTACGGGAAAAGTGCGGGCGCTTCTTTGTCAGAAATGCAATTTGGGTCTTGGTAATTTTCAAGAAAACAAAGACTTTCTGATTAAAGCAGCGGAATACCTTAAATATCATACTTGAGAGATTTTTTATCTTTCAAAAAACTAAATTGTATTTATAGGTAAGTCATTCAATGAACCATTAAGAAAGAAATCGACATATGCCAATTCAAGAAGGCGGAAGATTTAGTCCAGATAACCGAATTGTGAGTCCGGGTGTGTTCACCCGTGAAAATGACCTGTCAGGCGTGGCAGCGGGCGTGGCCGATATCGGCGGAGTGGTGGTAGCACCATTTGCCAAAGGCCCAGCGTTCAAACCAACCCTTTTCACCGACATTAACGAGCTGCAAAACCAGTTCGGATTGCCGGATGGGGTCTATTACGGCCCATACACAGCGGCGGAATATCTGAGAGAGCGTGGACTTGTAACAGTCTGTCGTGTGGGTGGTCTAACAGGCTACACTCAGGAATACCCAATCGTAATTTGGGCGACAAGCGGTAGTTGGAATCGCACCACATCTGCTGGTGCTTTTGCCAGCGCCAGTTCCTACATCTATCTCTCTGGTTCAGCGGATAACAACTATTCGGAAGGGTTGACCTTCTTGAATACATCAAGCAAAATGGCAACGGTGTCTTCGGCATCGTTGACAGTTACCTTCGAAAGTGCTGCTGCTGATGACGCAACTCTGGCTCTGAATAACAGCGGTTCGGCTCTTTACTATGGCCAAACAATCAACTTGGGTGTTGCTTCCACATTCAACATTTCCGCAAGTGTAAGTGCTTCTCAAGTTTCCGCTTCAGTGGCGGCTGGTCAATTCAGTGCTTCAGTCCTTGGAAATCCAACTCTTACCTTCACAGGTGGAACAGGTGCTCCATTCGATTCAGCGACACTTTACAGTGCCTCAATTTACGCTACCACAGGTTCTTGTGGTGGTGCAGTGATTAACATTCGTGGTGTTCTCTCCGGTTCATTCGGAGCATACGACGGAACATTCACCGCAAACGGCAACCCATCCTTTGACCCATGCACAAATGTATGGACATCAGGTTCGGGTGTTGATTTCCGATTGCTGGCAGTCTTGGCTGATACACAATATGCTGGTATCAGTGACTTGACAGCACCGGGCTTCAGCGGTTCATCCCTACAAACCGCAAGTGCCGTAAATGGTTCATCTGACATTACCACGGATTACGACCTGACTCTCAAGAATACTGATAGTTCCACACCTTATGGTGTCTATCAATTCTCGTTGGATGCCTCCAGCACCAAATACATCACCAATGTATTCGGAAGTGATGCTCGAGCAGGCGACCCAAATACTCAAGTCAGCGGTCAAAAGATTGAAGCCGCATATCTCTACAAGGTGTTCGAAAACGCTATCGCTGAGATTGTGGCCGACAAGACCCACTGGCAAATCAGCGCAGTTCCACTTCCAAGTGGTTCAAATTGGGCTGGTGAACCAATGGACTTCACCGA
>ERZ724522.220-NODE-220-length-38334-cov-6.844092_pt1 | contig 38334 bp, 64 predicted proteins | sample MGYA00376055_ERZ724522 | MGnify/ENA primary metagenome ERZ724522 (study PRJEB28724, sample SAMN07190884) | wastewater metagenome | isolation source: effluent of sewage treatment plant in Hong Hong | place: Hong Kong | collected 2016-03-17 ...
TATGGAGCTGTAGCTTTTTGAGCAGTATCAACATGATTAGTATATGCAGTAAATGAAGCATGAAAACTAGAGAGTGCGATGAAGTGACTCGAATCTATAGTCAATTGAGTAGGTGAGAACTTTGGAAACGCTCAAACATTTCTTACTAGCTTTACAGCAGATTGATTAGTTCCAATGAATAATGCAGCTACTGCGTTAAAGAACCTACTTGCATCATGATTCTCCCTAGATGAAGCAACTGTATTGATGGATAGGTTTAAGGACTCAGCATCATTCGGTAGACAAGCATCATTGTCATTATGAGATGCAGTACAATCAGCTACAGAGGGTATTAAAAACCAGAACTCTATACTAGTGGATAATGCTTGAGTTACAAAGAATATATCCATAATGCAAGAAGAATATGCAAAGAGTATATGAAAAACAGTAACACAACTTACAGATGCAGAATCGAGAGAGGCAGTATATCAGTGAATCCTTAAAGAAACTACATTTCAAGTATGAGATGCAGCCAAAGCAAGTGAATGATACCAGTGACAAATAGCAAAATTAAACTCACTAAAGGTTAAACTAGCACAGACTATTGGTACTATGTTACTTCCTATCGTTTGAGATCTTACCAAGGAGCTTAACGACAACCTACAAAAAATTATAGAGGATAAGCAAGCAATGGATAATATAAAGGTTACCATAAACTGACTAGTATCTATCCTAAAGTTCCTACGGAATTGATTAGTTAAAGTTACTGAATGATGGTGAATGATATTTGACATTATAGTACCAGTAGCATTTCAAATAGTAGAAGCTATAAAGTCGATATCAAAAGCAGTAGTTGAAGCATGAAGATCAATAGTAAGCTTTATTTCTAATGCAAAACAACGATGATCTAATATGATAGATATGTTTGTCGAGTGAATAAAAGCTAAGATTCAATCAGTAAGAGATGCCGCAAATTCAGTAGCTACCACTATATCCAACTTCTTATGATTCCATTCTCCTACTAAAGAGTGACCAGCAAGCGACTCAGATAAATGGATGCCAAACTTCATCAATATGCTTACGGTATGATTAAATGATTGAGCGTTGAAAGTAGCAATTGCATCACATAAAATATCTAAAGCAATCAAGGATTGATTAGGACAAGAGATATCAAGTGAAAAGTTGAAAGAGATATTTTCAAGCATACAAAACGAGGCTAAAACCGCCTTTGATGCACTATGATCAAATATTGAAAATCAAAAGGGTAAAATACAAAGTCTAAAGGATAGTATACTATGAATTAAGCAGAGTCTTGAAGAGGTTACTAGTTCTATATCTCAAAATAGAGCTTCATGACAATGAGATATTGCAAGTAGAGCTGTTGAGATTCAAAAAAAGCTAAATCAGCAAAACCCAGATTGAACTTATGCAATATCATTAGAAGAACGTCAAAAACTCAATGAAGAGCTTGCACTTGCTAAATCAATGGTATCCGATGAGCAAATAAGACAAGCAGAAGCGTTGCTAAGTAGAAACGAAACACAAGTTATCATTGATCGTATGCTTGCGAGAGAGAATGAATTAAAAGATAAAAAGAGAATTTTGATCGAGGAGCTAAATGCTAAAAAGGAGCAACTAGTACAAGAAAATAATATATATGCTGAATTAGTGAATCAAAAGAAGCTATTAGACACAGAGTATTTTAATTTCTTTTGATCAAAGATAGCAATACAACAAAAGAGCATACAAGATACTATTAGAATGATACAAACATTAAGATCACTATCATGATGATCTACAGTGGTGCAGGAAAGCCAAATATCATCATCTAAACAACCTACTACATCATGATGATCTAATATAAATATCAATCTATGATGAGTAACAGTGAACAACGAAGCAGACGAAAATAGACTAGTACAAAAAATCAAAGAAGCGTTTATTAGAGATACACAATTATATAATTACTGAGTTTCATAATGTTTAATACCTATATATTCAATACACAGCAATTCAATGCAAGTATGCCAGCCATCTCCGATGTAGTTGACGGGCTTATTGTGTATTGAAACTATGCTCTCCACGATACAGCAGATGTATATGCTAGGGTTAGTAATACAGATGATGCAAATAGTGTTGATATGGACATATTTTCCAATCCATTAGATGATTGACAAACTCTATCGAGTTATTATGTAAGAGGCAAAACAATAACTATTGCAGGTACTATAAGAAAAGACAATGCCGAAGATCTAAACAATGAAATAGATATTATGAAGTCCCATCTATTTGTATCATGAAAGAAGCTATCTATTAAAGTAAATGGAGAAGTAAGAGAAGCAATAGCATATTGTTCGTGAGTTACATTTGATCGTCAGCACTACAATATAACCTATGTTAGATACTCGGCAGACTTCATAATAACTAGTGAGGTACGAGAGACAAAGAAATATGAGGCAACAACCGTTTCAAGTGTTTCTAGTACTTTATTGGAGGAGGTAATAAACTACTGAAAGTTCAAAACTAAACCAATTATTATATTCACTATGAACTCCGCAACAAGTGTCACATCTCTAGCATTTACAATGTGATGATTGACACTTACTATATCTGAAGCTTTATCAATAAATGACATTATTGAGATAAATAGGGAAACATTATCGGTAACAATAAACTGAAACGAAGTCGATTATACATGAGTTATACCATCACTCGAGCAATGAAGGAACAACTACACGGTGACAATGAACTGAACATATAACTATGACGTCACGATTAAATATAAGAAAACATTTATTTAATATTTACACAAATGACCTACGCTAAATACAACGTAAAAGACAATGCTTACGGTAACCTATTGTCAGGTATCTGAGCAAGCACAACAACAATCAATCTTGAATCATGAGATGGTGCAAGGTTTCCTGCCAGTAATTTTATCGCTACACTTGTAAAGTATACTACAACTGGGGATGATACAACTCCTATCTTAGCAAGCGAAAAGATCCTAGTTGTAAGTAGATCTACAGATACTTTAACGGTAACTAGATGATTTGACTGATCAACTCCGACTTCATTTGATGCTGGTGATAATATCTACGTCAATGTGGTATCGTCTATTATAGAAGACATACAAGATGAAGTTACAAGACTCGGAACAGATAAACTAGATGTATCTAGTTTCAACTCAACACTAAGAAACAATCTTGGAAACTGGAAAGTAATTTATACCAACGGTACAGGAGATGAAATAGAACTTCCATTATGAGCAAGTTGAAATGTTCTAAAGTCAAACTGATCATCATCCGCTCCTACTTGGGAAGCTCCCACCGTAGACATTAATTGACTAACTGATGATTCTTCAGTACTAGACACTAATGACAGGTTGTTGATGTATAATGGAATTACCAACGTACAGAGAGCAGCCAAAGCTAGTACAACTATTGAAGGTATGGTTGAAAGACTAACAGATGCAGAAGACAAAATAGGCACTGATGAGGAAAGATATGGAACAGCTAAACAGAACGCTATCGTATACCACTGAACCATCACAATCAATACAACTTCAAGAAACTGATCTTGATCATGAACTACTAACGGAACTACGATAACTACTACAAAGAGAACAATATGAAGAGTGACAATATCCGCTTGAGTTCTAACAACCTCTACACTACAACAATCAAGTGATTGATCTACTTGGTCAGACCTTTATCAGGTTACTCCATCATGAACAGCGATAGATGCAGTATTTATGATGGCTCCCAATCATTATTATAGATGAAAGGTTGTAGAAACATGATCAGGAGGTTGAGTATGATGAACGGTCACATTACAATATACAGTATAATATATAAAACAAATGTAGAACTATTACTAAGTACTATGAATAAAAACCTATACCAGCTCAAACATTACCGCAACTGATCGTACCTAAAAACGATCAACCCTGACACTATCAAAAGTAATGTCAGTTTTGTGTGAAATCAGAACGGTGGTCAAGGTCAGATGAGATTAGAGATTAGCGAAGCATTTATAGATAATGATTATCAATACAACGATATTATAAAAGTATATCTATTCAATGAATATAACGAACTATGAATATTGATATATAATTGATTCATTCAAGAGATAAACCAAAAAGCAACAAATAGCGAGTTGATAGAGCTTTGATTGATTTGAGTGGTTTGATTATTGAGCGGTATAATGTATCGCAGTTGATCAAGTGCAAAGTTTACTAAGAATGATACACCAATAAACATTTTAACTGAAATTTTAACAAGTTTCAATACACTATCAAATGTAGATATTACATTATGAGATACAATAAGCACTCCAACTAATATCAACGTAGAGTTCGATCATACATATTGTATTGATGCTATAAAAAAAGTAATGGAGTTTGTGGATTGATACTGGTATGTAGATCAAAATCAGAAGTTACATATTAGACAATACGAAACAAAACATAAACTCACATATAAAAAGAATATCCAAAGCATGGACATAAGAGGAGATATTGGGATATATAATCGTCTGCACCTATTCTACAATGGAGCAGATAAACAATATGATGATACAACTAGTCAAACACTATATTGAATAAGAGAGAAAAAAGTCACAGATACTAGTATTAAGAATCTATCCAGTGCAGATCAATTCGGAGCTGAGTGGTTATCACAAAACGCCTACCCGCAAAAAAAGACAAGGCTAGTTGTTACAGACAAATATGTAATAGATGAATGAGATGATTACTACTGGGATGATAGTGCATGAAACTGGAATGACTCGGGAGCATGAATGTGGGATGAATCATGATATTGGGTAGACAGTTATGCTGTGTATTGAAGTACGGAAAAGATAGAGCCATGAGATTGAATAAGAATAAATAATTTCTATGAAGTTATAAATGGCAATATCGACAGGATGACATACAATGACTGATTTGTTACAATAGAACTGGACAAAAGCGAAAACTTTATCAAATTATTAAAAGAGTAATGGCAATACAGACATTAAATGATTGAGACTCCTTACCAGTGTTCAGAGACAAGCTGAATGATAATTTTACGGAGTTATACACAGATAAACTTGATAAGAATACAGCAATTACATGAGCCACTAAAACTAAGATAACCTATGATGCTGATTGATTGGTAACTTGATGAACAGATGCGACAACAGCAGATATTGCAGATAGCACAAATAGAAGATATGTGACAGATGCACAATTAATAGTCGTAGGAAACACCAGTAATACAAATACAGGAGATGAGACAACAACAACAATTTGAAATCTTATCAATTGAGCTACAGCAGATACTGCTCCAGTTGATGCAGATATGTTTGGTTTGATGGACAGTACGTCTTCAAATATCTTAAGAAAGTTCTCTTGGGCTAATATGAAGTCTAATCTTAAAAGTTACTTTGATACTCTATATGCAAGTATATCATGAAGTGTCGCTCAAACATTCTGAGCACTAACTATAGAACTATGACACGCTACCGATACTACGCTCTCAAGATTATCAGCCTGAGTATTGTGAGTAGAGTGAGTCGCTGTCCCTACGGTATCAAGCACAAGTACGCTTACCAACAAAACACTCACAAAACCTACTGTAAATGGTTCTACTAATGCAATCACAGCAGCAACAGATTGAGCAACAATTACTTTCGATTTATCTGCTTCAGACATACATACAGTTACTTTATGAGGGAATAGAACACTAGCTTTATCAAATGTTTCAGTATGACAAATATTTGCACTTAGATTACAACAGGATGCAACGTGATCAAGAACAGTTACTTGGTTCTCTACTATTAAATGGGCTTGATGATCTGCTCCAACTCTAACAACTACAGCGAATAAAGCAGATACGTTTGTGTTCATGTGTACTGGTTCTAATGCTTATGACTGATCTATTTATTGACAAAACTTCTAACATGTGAATAAATCTATTACTAATGCGTAGAGCATCTGCCCCGTCCGTCACATATGCTACTTGGAATCCAAGTGATAAGGACGCTTGAGTTACATTAAGTAATGGCAATCTCACGGCTGTTGCTACAGCAAATGCTCGAAAGTCAGCTCGTGCGACACTTGCTAAATCAACTGGCAAATGGTACCGAGAGGTAAAGCTTGACAGTAATGCAACAAATTGGCACTTTATGGCTTGAGTATGTACATCTTGAGCAACCTTATCTAATTATATATCGGTTACCAGTAACTGATGGGTATTTTATGAAGACTTTGCAGCAACTCCGTATAAGTGAAATGCTTGATTTGCATGATACGGGAGTGAATTTGTACCATGAGATATATTATGAATTGCGCTTGATATATGAGCTTGATCTCTTACATTCTATAGAAATAATACATCTATGTGAGTAGCATTTGCTTCGTGAGTGACAGGTACACTTTACCCAGCGATATCAGTATATTGAACTGGTTCATTTGTTACCGCTAACTTTGGAGCTACCACAATGGCTTACAGTCCACCATCTTGATACAATCAATGATTTTATAATTAATCTAATATAAATGAAAATCACACTAACTGCCACACTATCTGATGAAGAGGTACAGATACTTGCAATGCAAAAATGATACTCTAGTAAGATAACAGTAATAGCAGACCCAGGAAATCCGTCTGTATTTACAGAAATAGACAACCCACAATCTCCTTCAGACTTCATACGTCAAGTATATGAAGGCATTATAGTTGCTGATGCTACAAAGGTATTCACAGAATACAGATCGGCACAACTAAAAGAACAACAAAGACAGATCGAAGAAGCAGTCAGACAATGAGTATCATCAAGTATTACTTCTACTATTGAATAATGGAATTTATATTGTTACTACCAGCTCTTATTCTAGCGGTTGTACTCTATCCAATAGGGTATATATATGTTGTTATTCTCTCAATACAGAGATGATCAATCAGAAAACTACGGTGATATACTAAAAAGCTATCATTGAATCTAGCATTAGTAATCGATAGAACAGGTAATCTAATATGCAGGGATATAATGAATGATCTACTTATTTATCCCGAGTGATATAAGTTCGGTAAACGACAGGAAACAATAAGCAGTGTACTAGGCAAGAATAAAAGAGACTGAACACTAACAAAGCGGTGATTATTATTAGCAGATATACTTGACTATATAGACCCAAATCATTGCATTAAATCGATAGACACTAATACCTAAACTTATCATATGGAATACATACTCGACCACATACTCAAATGAATAGTAGGATTTATTATGTGACTGTTTGGCGGAGCAATACGCTCTATAACCATACAGATAGCTAGATGAACCAAACCTCAAAGCATAGACTATAGAGAAATAAAGCTTTATATGCTGCTTTCAGCAATGTTTACATGTGTTATATTTTCGTGAGCACTTATGCTTGCTGATCAATATGGCTTTTGAGTGTGATTCGCATGCTTGTGATCGTTTTTCCTTGGAATATCTACAAAAGAAATAATAGACGTTATTGTCAATAAGATACCACCTTTATTCGGTAAAAAGTTATGATGAAGTTAATATATTATGTTGAATTATTATTGTTACTAAGTATTGTATATTGTTGATGGTATGCAGTTGTGTTTTTAGAAACGTGATGAACTCATAAGATTATTGCCATGATAAGTTAATGAACAAGTTCGATATTATAAACATAATAATCATTATCATCTTACTACTTCTGCTATGGATAAGCTAATCTATGAAAAGCATCATGTAGAGCCTGTTAGTCTATACTGAGAAAACTCTGCAGAAAACCTCATGATAAAGAGGGCTGACCATCATAGAGAGCTACACAAAGCAATGGACATATCACCAAAGTTCATAAGAGAAGTAAGAGAGAGATTGAATTGAGTGTTAATATATGAACCAAAACATATCGAAGTAATCAACTGACTAAAGAAAAGATTCTTTGAGAACCTACACAGAACAGATCGAAAGAATAGGCAAGATCACAAAGAACGGGTAATCAAAATGTATAATCATAAATATCATGAATACAGAAACATTATCGACAAAATGAAATGAAACGATTATGGTCTGACAATGCCAGAACACAAGATAAAGACATCATTTGACTTTGATATAGTTTACGATAGACTATGTGATCTTCAAAAAGCTATTGCTTACGCTAACGTACAAAAAGTAAGATATGAAGCTATTAATTACTTTATAAAAAATCAATGAAAACAATTCTAATAATCGCATGCATTACGTTCATTACTCTTTGTGCTCTACAAAAAGAAAAAGAGAGAATTGTATATCAAGAGAATATACGTTTTATCACTATCAAATGCCATGATCAAGTTCAATGTATAAAATACGTCCCAAAAGAATGAACCGATTTATCGTCTAACAAAAAAGAAAGGTGAAGATCAATACCATGAGCGTGAGCGAATTTAACATCTAATCAAAAATAATCATGACAACAAATCGGGTCAAATTATTATGAGAATTTGTAAAAGAATACAACTGAAAAAGGATTGATTATGATAGTGCATTCTGATATCAGTGTGTGGATCTTATGCGCAAGTGGTTAGATAAGATCTGATACGTTCAACCCAAGAAGTTAGGCAATAATTGAGTGATAAAGATAGCGCAGAATCCAAACTACTATTTGGCGACACCCGAAGATTGGATTCCAAATACTCCAGAATGAGTTCCAGCTCCAGGTGACGTAGTGATATTTAACAAGCCTTCCGACACATGACATGTTGCAGTAGTCATATCTGCTACCATTAAGACGATCACCGTATTCGAGCAGAATGCCGGGAGATGATCAAAAACTGGTACAGGATCTGATGCATGTAGGATTACGGATGTTGACTACAAGAACGTGATGTGATGGATTAATACACAAACTACTGACACAGCAGAATTAGAATCAGTCAAACAAGTTATGTCAGCAAATAGTAAATTATGGGAAACTACAAAAAACCAAAGTGTAAAAGATAAAACTAATGCAGATAATAACCACCGAAGATCATATTATTGAATTAAATAAATCTATTGCAAAACATAATGATTACTTTATAGTAATATTACTTTATTATTAAACACACATCAAATGACATTATTTATGACAGCAGTGGCGACTGTAGTATTTAACTTCGCTGAAGTAGAAACAAAAATCAACAATGGATTAGATCAAACAGGATTCAATCAAATCATTGAAATCCAAAAAGCTAATGCAAACGTATATAACAATGAAGCAGTAACTTATGACAATGAAGGTGACCTTGTTACTCTCACACAAAAAGACGGAGTTCAATTTGAATACATCAGAAGATCAAGACAAGGAGAAAAGGACGTTTATGCAAAAAAAGTAACTCTCTATCCAAACAACTTGGTTGAAGTACAAAAATTGTTCAAAAACTCGTAGTATATTGACATTGTAGTATAGTGATATGAACGTAACGAGCGTTTTTAATGTCGAGCTGAAGTATGTAGCACCCCTAAAAAGGTGCTTTTTGTGTATTTTAAATAAAAAACCCACACTAGGTGGATTATTTGTTGATTACTAAAATTACAGTGTTTACCATTGTTCAACTCTCATTAAATGATCACTCTGGTAGCTCTATAAATTCAGGATTAAGAGCTTTGAGTTCATCATATAGTTTTCAAGTTCTCCATTTGATTGATGATGACGCTATTGACACAAGTCTTCATCATTCATTAAGACAATCATACATTTTTAGAATATGTTTTACGTCTTGGGACTTAGAGAATGGAGGGTTTGCAATGATCTTGTCGAATGTCATACGACTATAATTAATGAAGTCTCACTCAGTCAATCTATCATCAATAAAGCGACTCTTAGTTGCCATTAAATCAGGATACATAAACAATTCTTGATATAGATAATTATACTTCACAGGGTCAATCTCTACGGCTTCCATGAAAGCATATTTCTTTTTTCTAATCTCTTTGACAATTGCACCATGTCATGCACTAGGCTCAAGCACATTGTCGAACTCTCATATATCTGCAAGCTCAACCAAATACTCTGCTACCTCTCTTGGTGTTTCATAGAATTGAAACTTTTTGATTGTTTCTTTCAGGGTTTCAACTTCTCCAGTTTCAATAATATCTGCAATAGCATCTTCAAGTTCTTCGGGCGTACAGTCTGCAATGTGAGCTTTCTCCTTTCTGTTCCATTTTAGACCGATAGTTTCAAGCACTTCATTGATTGAGGTGTATGACTTACGGTCAAGCTGTCACTGTAGGTAAAACTTGTTGCAGTCTAATTCTCCTTCTCTAATGATTCTGATTTGATCTAGTGTTAGTTTCATAATTAATTAATATTACTAGTAAAATTATTGTCATATAATCTTGTCTTTCAGTTTTGTATTAGCTGGTTGCATATAGATCTCATCTAGTGTCCGTCATCATCTTAGCATATCGCTTTGGCGTACCAAACGACTGAATACAGTCTTGAAGTCTACTGGTGATTTTCTTCTCTCCCGTTCAAGATACCACTTATGTCTTGCGGTTCATGGTTTGCATATTGCCTCTTCTCGTTTTTGCATTAGATAGGTATTATCATAAATAAATAGACTTGACTCTCTCTTTTTCTTCAGGTGTTAACTTATCTCGTTTCTCATTATCAATTCTATTTGTTTGCTGTTGTCATTCAATCATTCTTTTAGCTAGTTCTGCTTTGCAGATTGATATAATCTGTCTGAGACTGTCTGTATCAAAGGACTGTACATTGATTGGTGTATTTTCCATTAAAATGATGAAGTAGATAAAGCAAGGTAAGTTATATATCCAATACATAATCGGAATATTATCCGTAGAATATTTAGTGTCATTATTTGGCAAACTTAGAAAATAAAACAGGGTGCTGATCATATAAAGCACTAATTAAGCATGGTAAATCAATATCTAAGACTCAATGATTTCAATTTCAAGTCCTAAAACAAATAGTATCTCAATCAAGCCATGTTATACTACAAGATCAATCTTCTTCTTGTACTATGTTAACTATGTTGTATTTTGTTGGTCACATTGGTATAGGTGATGTAAATAATTCGTAATACTCAGATCAATAAGCTACTCGCATCTTCTCAAACATATTTTCGATTTCTTCAATGGTTGGATATGGTCTATATTTCTCCTCTGGGTCAGATGTTCGTGAAACTGTATTGATGTTGATTGCCCTTCCGTCTTTTGTAAACTGCGCATCAAACTCAAAATAATCTCATTCACCATAAACAGCACAGTTGATAAAATACTTAATGCCCCTATCGTCAACGACTTTTAACTGATATTGTTGATTACTATGTTCGTAATAGATAGACTTAAATGGTTCATATCTTTCTTGTAAATCAGGTAGTAGCGTTTTCATGGGCGTTGGTTATGTAAATAAATAATAAGATAAGAGAGGAGACAGGACTCGAACCTGTGTTATATCTTGCGATAGATAGCTTGTAATATGGGTATGCTATCAACTCCAGCACTTCACCACTCTGCCACTACCTCTCCTATCTTATTATTGGTGATCAGAGATGACCACCAAGTAGTATTTATCTAGTCTGACTTATACATTTTTCATCTTACTTATGTCTTTTATATGATAGCACGCTAATCGTTCATTTCATTTATCTAGTGTCCAATATCTATCATATATTCAGTCTGATTGTAAATCATATTTTTTATCCATCTCTAATACTTTCACTTGCTCTGGATAGTTAAGATATTGATAATTATTGTTTTTATCAAAACACATCATCGAGACACACATTAGTAATACTCACATAATACAAATAAATTAAATAATAAAATGTTATTTTGCAATGTAAATATCTTGTAGTCAGTTCTTGTTAATCCTGTAACAAATATTATCTCATGCTTTATATACTAGCATCTTACCAGTATCTCACCAAGTATAGTTTCATCATACTTTATAGTGGATACAATCAGTAAATCATATTTTATTTATGTTTTTTACATTAAAGTATCATTGTAATCAAACAAATATTCGAATTATTAAAGCAATAGACCACATTACGATTCAAGTGTTTTTCATAATTGATTATGATAAATAATAAAGGTTATTCTACTCTAAATACTCGTTCTTCTGTAATAGATGGATCAAGTATTGTATTTAAGCAGTTTAGTACGTTATTGTTCCAGTTCTCTGGACTAGTTGCATAGTATGGTTTTGATCCTCCTCATCATACACTTAATGATCATACAGATCTCTTATGTCAAAGATACTTATTGGTTAGCACTTTATACATTGCTTCAATTCAAGCCTCGATAGTTTTATAGTGTACTACTTGTCATCTGTCGTTATTTCCTACATTTCAGATATTATTTGTACTCTTTAATGCTCTACCCAAGTGAGAGTCTGCCCAAGCAATACAAACTGCAAGTTCTTTTTTGACTCAATATTTAGTTTCGTTGTCAATGAATGGTTGTGTTGGTAATCAGTATCTTTGTAATACTCATGTAAAAGTACAATCGTTGTAGCATAGCTCGCTTTTTAGTTTACTTTTTCAGTTGCTGTTTACTCTCCGAGTAAATCAAGTAACTAATGATCATGTTTCAACTAATCAAGTCAATCACTCATCCCATCAAGCATGTGCATAATTGCCAAATGCTAGTCCAGATCAGTAGATATTGCTTGCCTGTTTCTCATAGCTCCATTGACTAAGTTTGGCTTGCTTAGCTTTCTCGAGTTCTTCCTTATATAGATTCAAATACTCACCCGCCTTACTCGTGTAACCATTGTAATACTCTTGTTGGATCTTAGCATTTGTCAAAGATTCTGTGATTGCTTTTGTCTTTTGGCAAGTAACATCACACCTCGTAAACCGTAAAATCGTAGCAGTAATAGACACTAAAATAAGTCAGATTAAATACTTCATCAAAAGTAATAAATAATAGATAGGGCGTTACCTGCCTTATGGGTAGACAAATAGTCTATTACTACCACTTGGGTAGTTTATAGATTACTTATTAAATGTGTTGATCGCAGTAACGATAATTCAGAATATTACCGTAGCCCACACCATTTGAGCATATAGATCATACTTTGCAATAGTTTCTTTTTGCAGAGTATCTGCGAATCACTTTAGGTCATAGAATCTATCACTATCTAATCATAATTCTACCATGTAGTGGTTTTCTTCTTTCATTGCTTCAGCTAGAAGCTCTTGAGTTTTTGGATTCATAATAATATAGTTTTAATAATAAAGATACTCATATAGAGCATTAGATGCTATTGATCTATTACTGGTAGTGATTTGCTACAACTGCACGGCTACAATATTTTTCGTAATCTTCTTGGAAGATATCTTGTGCTTTCTTTGTCCACTTATTCATAATACAAAACAATAATAAATAAATAGGTTATTGATTAACTAAAGTAATCTCGTCTGTCAATCATATCGATTATTTTTTTATCACTTAGATTCTGATTTTTCTTATATAACCTTACTAGATCAAAACAACTGGTTACTTGTTCGTTTGGAGAAGCTCAATATCGCTCTATAATCATCTTATAGCAGCTATCTAATTTCTTCTCTCAATATTTATCTATAACATGCTCGTTGGATGTAGTTATTCATTGAGCACATCCACTAAGCAAGACCAACATACATAGTAGTCAGAATAATTTAATTTTCATTTATAATCTTAATAAAATGTAAATGTTGTATCTCTAGTATGCTTTGGTTATCTGATGAGTTTATTTGTACTGTGTATCAGTCTTTTGTATAAACTGATAATCGATCACTAATATAATTAGATTCTATGTCATTATAAAACAACGTATGATGTTCTGTTTTTACTTTTTTGTCTCTGCACATATCGTAGGGATAATCATTTTTGATAATATAGGTTCATCATTCTATTTTCAATCATTCTATTACTTTCTTCATAAACTCCTCTCTTTGTTCTGGAGTAATAGTGTAGTTGTAGGATCTTCGGTACATGTGTTGTATTAGTAATAAATGATTCATTATTCATTATGCCGATTTGTTCTTTTCATATATAACGGTTCTTCAAACAATTCTACAAGTCTATCACTTTGCTTAATTGCGTCGTTCGGTATTCATTGTGGAATGCCTCAGATATACGTTACTCAATCATCTCAAAGTTCCTTGTAGTCTTCTCTATACCGGCTGTCTCAATCTCTTTTGAGATGGTCTCATTTTCTGTATCTACCGAAGTCTTTTAGTAATGTTATCATTGTGAGGTAGTTAGTAATAAAGGGTATGATATATAATTATGTAATTATATACCGTATAGGGGAATATTTATTTAGTCTGACTTCCCCAATGGATCATTTTATTTATAGCAACAATACATCAACTGTTCTATAATTATCTCTTTTAGCTTCTCTATTCAATCTTCATCATTTCTGATTTGGTCAGCTATCTCGAAAGCTACGTCATTTAAATCATCTAGGTCAATAATAATATATCACATGGGTCAGATTATAATATATATAAAAGTGCATAGTTGTCTATTATGAGAGATGATGGGAGTCGAACCCATTAACAACGATCATCGTTCAGTACGTATGTACCCAAGCTTACACCATTAGGCTGCATCTCTCATAATAGACACTATACTGTGCGTCTAAGGTATTGATAATTGTTTAATCTGACTTATTCATTGCACATACTCTCTCGATAGTCTGCATTAGCTTTGAATTGTCTCCATCACTTAAAGTCTAGGTTCTTAAAACTAGCCTTAGCTTCATACTTTGAAATCTCTCGATTTAAGCATGAGTATCAATCATGAGCACTTGCACTAGCAAACATAAATAATATCCAAGCAAAGAATACAATAGTTATAGTTTTCATAGTAGATAGAATTAAAGAGTAAAACGAGCCTCATATTCAATTTGATGTTCTCTAACTGGAGCTGATGGCTTAGTAAAGAATAAGATAATTCTTTGTAGTCTATTCATCTCTTCTCTGTACCTTTGTTTGAGTTCTCATTGAGCTGTCTTTTCTAGTTCTTCATACTTTTGTAGAGCTTGTCTGATGTTTTGCATAATCTATTTAGGTAATGATAATAAAAAGTCTAATACTATTTGTTGTCATTCTTCATCCCAATCAGTACATTTTTCTAGTAATGGTCTTTGATTTTTCTCTTTGATGTAGTAAATTATCTTTTGAAAGTTTATTGCTTGTTGCGAGTTGCTTGGTGGTAGCTTTTGCCAGTGTAAGTACAATATACGTTCAAATCAATATGGGTGTCAGATGATTTTATTAAAATTGCGAGTATTTTCTTTTAATGGTCAATATTCGTCATATCAGTCATAAAAGTGAATACCATATTTATCAGTAAGAGTTCGTTCATATGTTCTTTCAACAAATGTATTCTCTCATATGTATGAAGTAGTTCATAAAAACATTACTTCACACCCAAAGCTAAGTGTCTTATCTGCTCGATCCATGATCTTTAGTTGTAGTTCTGTCATTTTGTTTACTATATAAATGATAAAGATCGTTTTTCGATTGTCTTGATTGTTTTTGCTGTTTTAGATGCAATAACATCTTCTCAGTCTTGTATGATCCATCATTGTAGTTCGTAACCAAAGTCAATAATTTTTAATTCTTTTGTTGTGTTGAGCTTTTTTACTGATAATGTTTTCATTGGTGTGTTGTTAGTATTAAAGTAATACAAGTATAACCAAATGATTACAAATTGCAAATCAATTATTCAAAAATCTTTTTTACCTTTTATAAACTGACTTTTGAGCCTCTAACACAAACTCATATCATTCCATAACCTTATTATAAAAAGATTGTGAAACTCAAACATCTCAATAAATACGTTGTTGTATATAAGATCTCTGGTATCAAGTAACTTTTGAAATAGTTGCTACAGATATTTTTCCTATCTCAGGTCAGATTATTTGTTGTAGTTTTTCTTTATTTGTCATTAGCTTCCATAATTATCGGATAAAATCTTGTCTAGTCCATGTGATCATGTAACTGTGTTTTTACGCTCTGTCCAGAATGCAATCACGCATCAATTTATATTTTCCATTACCTTTTTCATTCACTCCATCTTATACTCGTATAGTTTGATCCCTCATCGTTTCCTGTAGATTTCTTTGTCAATAATAGAGTCCATCATTGCCTTTGACATCTTTGGATGATCTTCTACCAGTTCCTCAACTCTATCTCATTTATAACCGATAGAATCATCTTTGATCTTGCCTATGATAGCAGCGTAATCAGCATATTGACGAGACAATAGATAATTGATTGTTTGTAATCTCTTAACATCAACATCGTCTCTGATTCACTTATTAATGATAGTGTCTGCTTCTTCATATAGTGTTTGTTCTTGCATTACTCTTCTTTTTTATCAAGTAAATTTAGTTTATCAATATATTCTTTCACTAGATATTTTATTGTATTATAAGACTGAGATTCTGTTTGAAACACAAAGTCTATCATTTTGGACCATCACTCTGATTTTGATTGCACTAGCTCAATTAGTTTATGTTTGATTTGGTCGTCATAACTGATGAGTCACTGTTGTCTTACTGATTCTTCAAATATTTTACTATCATAGAATTTATCAGCTAATATCTGGGCGGTTTTTTCTATTACTTTTAGTTCTTTTTCTTCTTTTGTCATTTGTAATAATAATTAAATAAAATCTTATTGATAATTTAGGAGTCTGACTGAGTTCTAGTACTCTTCAAAATCTCGCTTATCGCTTCAATAATTAAATGTTGCTCTAAGAAGTAATTTTTGAGTATTTCAAAGGAATACTCTTATTTCGATAATTGGATGTCATCATATAATATTGTTAAATGGTCTCCACTCAAATCTTAGTAATCATAGTAACTTTTTAGCTATCCACTTTCTCATCAAATAGTTATTTATAAAATAAAATCTTTATTTACAAGCATGACGCTAGCCATACTTGTGATAAGGACTTTAGAATGGATTATCGGTAGATAGTCTTTCCTCGATAACTTGCTTTCAATCGAATAGATTGTCGAGATTATACACTGTGGCGTCAAGACTAGCTTTGATCTCATCACTAATTGGTGACTTGTTGCTTGGAGTGACTACATACTTAGTGTCAAGATCTTTACCACTTCTTGTGATTTTGAGATCATAATCAGTAGGATTACCCCAATCTTCATCATTATTTAATGCATATAGTGCATCAATAACGCTCTTTTGAGTGAGTTGTAGGACTTGAACCATTGAAAGCTCATAATTCCATACCATCATAGCCCAAAAGTGCTTTGGTGATCTGTCTGAACTAATAGGTGATTGCCTGTCTCTTGTGTTTACTGGTGTTTTGTCGTTCCAATCTTGATAACCCATCACTGGACTAGTAAGAATGCGGATTTTTGTGACTCCATCTTTTAGCTTGCAATAGTCGCTTGTCGAGGCTTTAGGTGGTTCGTAGTTGTTTGGTAGAAATGACATGACTGGCATATAATAGAATAAATACTAGTTTAACGACATAGAGGTCAAATATTATCTGATTGTGATTGATAAATAACCAGCAATAGGAGTAATTCAATCAATCTTTTGATCTTTACGAAGTGCCGATCTAATACTTGCACTATTCACCATAAGATACTCTTTTGGTAGTTTTTCAAGATCTGTCTCATATCTGTACTCTATAGTTCCTTTGATCTTGCCATCTTCACTTTCATGGTCTGTAATACCAGACCTCACCATAATGCGTTTGATAATTGATTTTGCTTTGTCCTCTTCTTTTTCTGCTGTTTTTCTGCGTTCTGCATGTATCTTAGCATATAGCATAAGAGGATTTATAAGGTCGAGTTGATTTGATTGATTTTCTAATAACTGGTCAATCTGTTCTTCTTCCAGTTTTCAAAGGCTTTCTACTAGTTCATCGTATTGTTTGATAATGAGTGTTGCGTTGTTGATTAGTTCTTGAGGAGTCATAATAATAGGAATGTAAGTGATAAATTAAGTTGGTATAACCAATAGTCATAACCGTCTTCGTCTTGTGGATAAACTAGATCGGTGGAGTGTGCTAGTTTCATAACTTTATAGTAATAATGGTAAATGATACCCTACAAACAATAAACGCTTGTCTGGTAAAAAAAGGTAACGGAGTTATGCGGTGTTTCTATGCACCAATTCAAGTCTCAAAATATTTACTAAACAACTTTTCAAATACTTCTCTCTTTTTTTCAATTTCTCTAAGTTCTTCTTTCTTTTTTGCTTCCTCTTTATTGAACAAATCAACAATGTCTTGTTTTTTATATGGTATGTCCCAGTCATTACATACTGTAATCTCCATGTCTTGTGATCAAGAGTTGTAATAAGCAAAACTTATCTTAGCGTCATATGATTGCTTCTCTAGGTATGCAATACATATAGTTGGTAGTTTCTCAAAATTATCAAAACCTATAATAACTCACAGATGACTTTCCCACGATGAATACGTCTTTTTAAGTAATTTAATCGTGTCGCCTACCTTATAGTTCGATACTACTGTCGCATCTCTAAGATCAATTTCCATTTTTACTCAATTAACCTCAATAATTCTTTTTGTATTTTCCATAATAAATAAGTATAAAATAATAAATAAGTCAGATTAAATAATTTTATATAATACTTTTTGCTTAAATTCTTTAAGAGTCATTATATGATCCATATTATCAGGTCTATAGTTTGAAAATACAACTCAATCAACATACTTAAACCAGTTCTTAAACTTAACAAATTTCTTAATATATATTTTTACTGGACAATCTAATCATGTCTCTTTTATATAATAACATCATCACTCTACTAGTTCTACTTCGTTCATAATAATAAAATTAAGATAATAAAGATTTAAGTCCAGCATGATCATCAAGTATCTTAACAATCACACCATTCTTAGTAATAACAGTAGATAGTTTTTCACCTCCTACATATTGAGCAAGTCAATCAGGACAGATGTGAGGAGCAGAACAAGTCAGATTGTGTTCTTGTACTAGTTGAGATAGTTTCATTGGTGTGTGGTTAGAGATTAAATAAGTGACCAAAATGAGTCTTCATCATAACATGATATTACTCTTACTAATATATTAGCTTCAAAACATTTTTTATAGAATATATTTTCATCAAGTTCGTATTTTCATACATATATACAATCAGGTTCAGTTGTAACTAGTCAAGCTGGATAATATCACTCAAACTCATCTTCGTCAATTGATTTTAATATATTCTTTACTAGTTCTATATGAGATTCATCTTTTACTAGTATTAATCAATGTCACTTTCTTTGAAATAGGTTATTCATTGGTGTAGTAATAAGTAATAAATATAATCATATCACATAATAGGAGGAGCGACCGTCCTATGTGCCCATTACAGTTTGCAACCTGCTAGTACACGGTAGTAGTAAATAAATGGATCGGTAGGTCTTACCTTATCCAGCACCAATATGGTGACTCACAGGAACTTACCATTGCTCCTATTATGTGATATAATGTTAATAAATTGATAAGTAGAATAGTCTGACTTACATAATAATGTTTTTGTCTGATATTCTTGTAGTGAGTACCACACTCGGGTGAGTTCAACTATAGTGTCTTGCGGTAGTCGTTATCAACTTGAATAAATTAAGTATAATCAAATGATTATAAATTGCAAATCAATTTTAGACTTTTTTCAGTTCATCTATTCTTTTATTAGCTATGTCATAATATCATTTATCTAACTCAAATCAGATAAAGTTCCTATTAGTATTTTGGCAAGCTACTGCTGTTGTTCCGCTTCACATTGTAAAGTCTAATACTGTTTCTCATTCATTTGTGTAGGTTTTTACAAGATATTCTAGTAGAGCTACTGGTTTTTGAGTTGGGTGGAATCTTCACAAAGTTCCTCTATCTCTTTTAATTTCTATAATTGAATTAGGAAATCTCCATCAATCATCTTTTTTATATTTAGTTTTTAATCACTTTCATATGTATGAATCTCATATTATATCAAACTCATTAAAAGTTTTTCTAAAATCCTTTATTCATACAAACTCTTTTTGTGGATTATATGTAGGTTGTTTTGAGTAAAATATGGAAATATTCTCGTGTATCTTCCCAATCTGTTTTTTTGATAATAAAAAATTGCTTATTTTCTCTTTCTTCCATATTATATCATATTTATACATTTTAATATTACTTATTCTCAAAGCGCTACTAAAAGGTTCACTTCCAAATAACACAATAGCTCCATTTGGTTTGATAATTCTTTTTAGTTGCTCCCACATTAAGTCAAAAGGAATAATTGTATCCCATTTACAAGCAGTAGTTCAATATGGTGGGTCTGTTATTATACAATCTATACTTCAATCAGGTATAAGCTTCATTCACTCTATACAGTCCATATTATATATTTTATTTATTTCTATCATAATAATATAATTTAAGAATTAAAAACCTTTGTCTTTTTCTTTATGCCCCACTTTTTAGCATCAATAAGCACTTTTTCAAGATCTGACTTTTTCTTAGTTTCTGTAGTTCAATCAGAATAAACAATAACTATAGATCAGTTAGGTTGGGAGATTCTATCTATTACTGTTTTCATTAGTCTTGCAAAATAGGAAGTAAATCAGGGCTTATTTTGACTAAGCTGGAGATAGGATACACAAAGTCTCAAACCTTATAGTAGGCAATAATTCAATACTTTCATTCTATTCATTTAATTTCTCCTATCTCTCCAGTATCTACAATCATAACAGTATCGCCTATTGAGAATTGAGGTAGTCTGACTTCTATGGAAGTTATGGTTATCATCTCGTCCATATTAAGCATTCAGAACCATCGAACATCTCAAAATGACCAGGATCATCTGTCTGTACTTATTTGCAAATATCTATTACTAAATGTAGTTTCGTCAAAAAATTTTCTAAACTCTTTAAATTTTAGTATTATAGGTAGTTTCATTTGTTAGTTTAAAAAAATAAAATCAGTAACTTCATATCCTCGTGGTGCTTCGTAATTATTCAAGTATTCAAGTAGTCATTCTTTATTATCTATTTCTTCTTGTACTAGATCAAACACTACTACTGTTTTTTCTGTTGCTACTGGTTTGAGTTGTAGTTTGATCTTTTTGTGGATTGTTTTCATCTTTTAATATAAAGTAAGTAAACATTAGGATAATGGTTTATTCTGACTTATATCACATCTCTATTGCTATGGCTGTGATTGTCTCAGGTGATTGATCGAATAGAGTTGTATCAGATTTAAGACCAAGACTCTCAACGTTTTATTCTTCAAATAGTATCTCAATCACATCATTCTATACTACAGTTATTTCACATAACATAAAAACCTTAATGGATAAATCAGAGTGCTTATCAATACAAACTATGTTTATACTGCTCCGACCTATCTATTAAGGTCATTATATTGTTGTAAGTATTGATAAGCTATAGTATGTTAATGATTTTTATTACGATTGCAAGCTATTGTATCATAATTCTCTAGCGATAGCAGATATAGTTTCATTACTTTGTTCAAAAAGCGTCATTTCACTTCAGTCATCGTTGAGGAGTTTCCATTCTATTCAGTTATCACTAAAATTTAGGAAAATCAAACATTGAATATCTCAATATTTTACATCTATAAAACCACCTTTATTATATTTTACTTCTACAAAATTATTTTGACCCAACCCATTCAACACTCTCGCTAGAGTAGGAGGTAGTCAGACTATTTCACATTCCTCCCATGGTTCTCTGCGTTGAGTTCTATTATTATAAAGTTTTATACATCAATCAATCTTTGATTCTATCCTTAAAGCATCTACCCAACTCAATCATGGATGTGCAGCGAGTACTAGTCTATGTTGAATGTAGTATAATTCTGGTTTAAGTTTCATTAGTAGGTAATGGTAAGTAATAAAGTTAATTATAGCAGTATCTTCTTTTGTTTTTGTCTATGATATTCTTTAATTCATCAATACATAGCTCAGAAAAAGGTAATCCAAGATCAGTAAGATCACTCTCAATCAATATAAACTTCGTACTGTAAGTCAGATCACATAAATATTTCTAATCTATGTTCTCTCGTAAATAACAATATATCTTCAATTTCATTTAGATTCGCTAGTCTATATTCTTGTGATATTGGATTCATAATAGTTAATTATAGTAGTAAATTATTATATTACAAGTTATTTGATAATTTCATTAGTTACTTTTAGTCAGATCTGTTTATATGATATATCTCTTACTATTCAGTTTCTGTTTTTCAGTACAAGTATATCGAGCTGGTTAGTCAATCACCTGTCATCCTTCTCGTTTTGTAGTCCAATTACATAGTCGGCATCTTGCTCAAGGCTTCAACTGTCTTTTAGATCTTCTAGCTTTGGTCTATTCGCTCCACTACGATTGATCTGTGATAGTATTACAATATGCACTCACAACTCCATTGAGATTTGTTTTAGTTTACCGCTAATATATCAGATTTCATAGGCTCTTGATTGCTGTTTAGTACTAGTAGACATTAATCCTATATAGTCGATTATAAATACACCTACTCAATCTCTGTAGTATGATCTATAAATGATATTATAAATATCAGCATCAATAGATTTACCTGTGGATAGATAGATATAGTCTGGTAACTTTGTATAATCTTCAACATATCATCATTTTGCTAGTTTATCCATTATGATTTCTGGGCTTCACTTATCAAAATCCTTTTTTCTTATTCAATACCTTATAGAAAATATCCTTTGCATTAGTTGGTTTTTTGGCATCTCCAGTGAGATAGTCATACTTTTTACTCATTGAGTCATTAGATTGGAAGCTAGGTTATTACTCAATACTGATTTACCTTGTCACGGTCTTGCAGCGACTATAGTGATTTCGCCTCATCTAACTCATCAAAGCACTGTATCAAGCTCATCTAAGCCCCGCAACCCAATCATATTAGCAGGATTACCAGCATTAGCAATCATATCATCTATAACTTGTTGAGTTGTTTGTTCTTCTGTTCACTTACTCATCAAATCGGAAAAGAATGTATAAGATGACTGGACTACTGATTGAATATCTACCCTTTCAGATTTAGAACTTCACTCTAATACTTTGGCATGTTTTAGAATTTCACGCCTGTAGTATAAATCCTTTAAGTCGTCAACATATCACTCAAATCATCATGTAGTCATAACGCACATAGCAATATCCATGATTTCATTTCAATATTCTTCTCCTATTTTTTTTGATAGTGTAATCATATCAATAACCTTGCGATCGTTTTTAAGATCTTGCATTGCCATCCAAACAAGGCGGTGAAATGATGAGTAAAACTCATTACCATTAAGATCTACATGATACATCAGATCATTACTAATCATAATACATCATAATACTGCTTTCTCTGTTTGTATGTTGTGTGGTTGTCGTTCAAACATATTAGTAAGCTAAGTTAGATAAATCCTCAATACTTTCAGTTACTTTGATTCATTTAGGTTTTGCTAATTCATTTTCTGGTTTAAACCAAACATTAATCATTTTCTGTTTCCAGTTATATATCTTTTTTCAATAACTATCATGCCGATCAGCTACATCGTATCAATCAAATGCCTTCTTAGCTACATCCTCCTTATATCATTTCTCTTTGAAATATGTTATAACATCATTAAGAGATGGAGGGATGAAGTCCTTTTTTCTTTTCTTTTTTTCTTCTTTTATATCCTCTTCTTTTCTTTGTGTACTTTCGGTGGTAGATTGACTACTTTTATCTCATTTATTACTACTTTTATCTCATTTCCGTATACATCTATCGCTTAAAAGTAGGAGTAATCATTTTCTATCAATACAATCTCATTTTCTTTTTAAATAAGCGTCTTGTATTGAATCTATAAAAGACTGACACCATATTACACTGCATTCCTCCCAAAGCTCCTTGTCTATCTTACCTAATAATACAAGATCATTAATTATATGTTCGAATAATTCCTCAGTTACATTCATTCTAGCTATAATAAATAACCTAGTTGTTATATCTCATAGATACAGATAGTGAAAGTCTGTCTTTGCTAGCTCTCTTAATAGTTTTACAAATACAGCGAATCAGTCGTTTCAATATTTTTGCTCCAAGTAAAACATCTTTTTTCACTCTTCACAGAGAAAAGGGAAATAGTCTACATTATTTCTCTCATGTCTAGCCATCTGATAGTAATTTAGGAAATAAAGTATATTTATATAACACATGTGTTTTGACCATATTTTTTAATTCGTCTGTTAGTAAGTAGTTTAACTTCCGATCATATTCATCAGATCATGTCCAGTTTTTCTCATCTAATATACTATCAATATATAGATCGAAATTAACTTTCATATTTCAAATAGTATCTTCTAATACATCATCACAAATATCTCAACCAAGTAGAAATAATGATACTTGTTCTTCGTAATTTAATTTATCTAAATATGATCTAACACTAACTATCTCATCCCAATCAAATATTTCCTTTATCCACATAGATAATAATACTTTTGTTTTATCTGATATAGATCACATCATATTTTTATTCCACATATCATAGAATTCCATTTTACATTTATATATAGCATCATTGATTTTAGTTTTATATAAGTTCTTGCTATCTCATACTATTTCTGTAGATCACTTTCATCTATTACAATTAAAACAAGCTGTGATTAAGTTATTTACTTCATTAGTACCTCAATTTGATCTTGGTACTATATGATCTACTTCCAACTGTACAAATGGTGCTTTTTGTCAGCAATACTTACAAGCGAATCAATCACGCTGCAATACTTCAAATCTTTTCTTTTGTCCAATGTTTCTGCTCATTAAGCTATAAATTAAAATATAAAAAAAACTACTGCGGGTGGCATTGCAGTAGTCAAAATTCATGGGTTTACTATACCATATCAAAATGACTAGATATAGTGCCACCCATATCTTTTGTTTACCAAGCCTACCACCTAAGTAATAGGCTCGGCTTGATTACTGACAGTATAACTAAATCAATCTGAATTGCAAGCGAAAATGAAAATAAATAAGACTTTTTTAATTTTTATATAAAGCAAAAACTCCTCACCGAAGTAAGGAGCTTGCAAAATTATTTACCTGTCCGATCCTAGAATTAAGGACAAGCGAGGCATCGTCTATGAAAAAGCTAGTTTGGTCACTTAATCAATCCGCTCACGAACTCTAGTAATCCGCCAATCGTTCCATCATCCATTACCAACTTATGATGTAGGTTTACGATTGGTTGTTATGCAACAAGAGCCAAGCTCCCATGCAGTCTACTACCATTAAGGTTATAAGCCATACAGTAGTAGACACATAAGTATAATACTTATTATAAACAATTTTGCAAATAAAAAAATTAGATTTTTCAACAATCTAATTTCAATTTAATGTCAGAATTAACGCCGATCTTATTCCTAGTTCAAGCTAGGAGCAATACTATCATATTCAAACAAAACACAAAATCAAGTCAGATTTATAAATACGAAAAACCCTGCGTAACCTTACGGTGTACAGGGTGTTACTTGTTCACACCAATGAACTATAAAAGTATAAACAAAATATGAAAAATTGCAACATATAAAAAAGATTTTTTGATTTTCCTATTGAAATAAAAATATTTACTCGTATAATTCAAATATGAAAACATTTATATCACTCATTTGAAAACAAATAAGCACACAACACGCTTATTGACAACATTGAAAGATAAAATATATGACTAAAAAAGCTAAAGATCTCAAGAATAGCTACATCGATCAAATAAAACAACAACACACAAGTAGACAGCATACATGACCAGTAGAGATAGAGATATGATTAGTATTTGGAGATAAAGTAAAGCGTGATCGGGATAACTATCACAAGATTACAATGGACTCATTACAAGACACAGTATTAATAGATGATAGTCAAATAATTAAATCCACAGTAATAAAACAATATATACCCAAAGTACGAGTAACCAATATTACAATCACAGATGCAGAAATATATTGAAATAGCATTTAAGAGTAGATGATTAAAGCCATGTAATTTACAATGCGAGCGATGCAACAAATCACAAGCACAAGACGTAGATCACATAGATGGTAGAGGTTGAAAGCGTAACATAGATAATCGTATGTATGACCCCAATAATCTCATATTATTATGCAGAAAGTGCCATACTAATAAGTGATGACGAGAACGAAAGCAAAAAGCAAAAGAAATAGTAAAACTAAAAATAAGTCAGATTTAATTAATTATCACTATATAATGCAAACATCATCAACATGATTTGAAGAAGTAAATAAAGACAATGAATATATATTTGTTATCATATCAAAACGCATTATAAGTTGAGTAGAGTATTTTAATAGCACAGCATATAACAACGAAACAGAAATGAGGCTAGGAGAGAAACGAGTAGATCAACAAAAAGAAGCATATAGAATTGTGAAATATAAAAGATTTTAATTAATTATCAACATACCAATGAATAAAAGCGAACAAATCAAACAACTACTCAATGAGTTTGCAAATATGTTTTTAGAAATAGACACAGGCGATACAGCCTATAACTCACCACTAGACGAAGAGGATGTAATGAATGCAACTCTAATATTCAATAGTGTAATTGGAAACCACGCAGTACACACAGCGATCAAATGAGAAAAGTGATTATCAAAAAATAATATCGAAGAAAAATGATTAGAGTTCGCAAACAACCTCGCTGATAAAATAAAAGAATATATCCAATTAGACACAAGAACTTACTATAAATAATTTATTATCTAATTCATACCAATGAACAAAAGTAAACCAAACAGATCAGGAGTAATCCGCAAAGGAACTATGCCACTAGAGGAAATCACAAAGCTTGCACAAGAGCTCCAACCTGAAGTAGTAGAAGTAGTAGAAGCACCTGAGATCAAAACAGAATGAGACTACTGAGTCTATGCATCACTCATCAAAGCTCACTGTGCAGTACATGAGACATATGAGGCAACAGTCCAAGAATTAAGAAACGTATTCCCTCAAACTAAAAAGATAGCTAACATTGCACGAAACCTTAAAAGATCACACTGACTATCCTACAGGAGAGTAGAAAACTGAGACAATGATATCTATGTGTTCTTTGTAGAACCTACAAGAGAAGAACTAATAGTGCAACTCACCAGTGCAGAGAGTAAAGTGATTGAGTTAGAAGAACAAGCAAAAAATCAAAACGAAGTAATCCAAGACTTAATGAAAGCAAACACAAATCGATCAAATACATATAAAAAGGATACAAAATCACAAAGAGAATGCATTGAGTCTATGAATGACGACATATATGACCTAAAAGAAGAAAACACAAAACTAAAATCAGAACTATATAATGAGAAGTCAATGACAATAGTATCATTTGTATTTGCAATTATTTGTCTTATTATTACAATATCATCATGAACAATCTCCAATTTATTGACCCAAATCTTTTGAAGTCTAACACAACTCCAATAAAAGAATTTATTAAAAAACAGAAGGAACTTCTTTATTGCAACTGTAAAGAATGTGAAACACCTTGTAGAGCAATCATAACAGAGGAAGACGAAAGAGAAGACAACCAATTTAATCAATAAACCACACCAATGGTAACAACAAACATCACCGTAGAACCATCAAGAATCACTATTGTAGCAGAATGAGAAAACGTAGATTGAAACATACCGTCATATCACCAAGCTATTACAGCAATCACAAGAGACCTGTATAAGCTGGTCGAGACTAAGACAGCTCAAGAGTTCCTACAAGAAAATCCAGTAGAACTAGAGTTCGAAAACTTCACACTTATTGTTTGACCAAAGAAACAGGAGGCGTAATGTCTCCCCCTTATTGCATCATATATCAAGCTCAGGTATTTTTCTCAATGGGTACGTGGAGGCTATGTGATGCAATAAGGGTAATTCCTTATAAATACTATAGGTAGTAGCCAAATAAGTAGACGGCTTGAAAAAGAAGATGATCCAGAGTCGTGTGGTCTGGAGCTATGCTAGCATAGTCGACAATGCAAGGTGTAAATCCTTGTCTATCTATAGTATCTATAAGGGTATTACTACTAGTGTGTTGTATTGAACACCTACCACAATAGACTTGCATAGTGCGTAGGGTATGGCCTATTCAATTAGATGGATGCAAGTATATAACCACTAGTAATAATATCCTATAATTTATAAACACCAATGAAAATTCAAATCAAGAAACTATACAATACTGCAATTATTCCAACTAAAGCAAATGATAATGATGCTTGATATGATTTGTATGCAGATGCTAGTGTAACTCTACTTCACTTCGATAGATGACTAATAGGCACATGAATATCAATAAATATACCTAAAGGTTACTATGGTCGTATATGCCCACGTTCTTGATTAGCAGTTAAAAACTGAATTGATGTATTAGCAGGTGTGATTGACTCAGGTTATACTTGAGAGATAAAAGTATGTTTAGTAAATCACTGAGCTGAGCGGATCAAAATAAATGAATGAGACCGTATTGCTCAATTAATAATCCATAAGTTTGAAGACGTAGAACGAGAGGAGGTAACAGAGCATCAAGACTCCCAAAGATGACAAGGATGATTTTGATCAAGCGGTATTTAATAATGTTAACTAAAATGTATGCCTAAAAAAAAGGATCTATCATATACTCCTCTACAACGACAAACAACATGTATAAAAGCATTAGAGGTATATTCAACCTTCACTAGATCTATTCCTGAAAATATAAAGAAAAAAGATATAACACTACAAGACTTCCAAAAACGATTAGATAGTCAAATATGAGAGTCTTATTTTGTGCGGTGAAGCACAAGAACAGAACAAGATAGAAATATAACAGAAGCAAGAAGTAATAGTATTTATTAATCAATTAAAATAAATGTTTTGATTAACAATACGAAACTTTATGCCAGAACCAGTCAGGACATCACCGAGAGTATTTAGACAAGTATGATCAAAACTATATGAATTAGAGGAGCAAAGAAAATATTCTAAGGAAGAACTAACCCCAGCAACAATCATAAGAGAAGATTGAAAACAAGAGAAAATACTTTACATTATAGATAATTAAAACCATGTCAGAAGATATAAAAAATAAATGAGGTAGACCCACAAAATATCAAGAAGACTTTATTGATAAAGTAGATGAGTATCTTGAACAATGTGAGGATATAGAAACTACATTCCACAAGACTATGTGAGAGAAGTCAGATAGCTATGATAGGATACTAAAAGTAAACCTACCTAGTATTGAATGATTTGCTTTATATCTTGATGTAGTAAAGAGTTCTATCTATGAATGGGCAAAAGAATATCCAGAGTTTTCAAACGCTTTAGAGAAAATATCTACAGAACAGAAGAAAAGACTCATTGAAGAATGACTTGCAGGTAATTATAACCCTACTATTGCTAAGCTAGTATTGAGTGCCAATCATGGTATGAAGGAAACCACAGTGCAAGAGAATACATGAAAAGACTGATGACCAATAGACAACAAGCTAACTATCGAGATAGTAACATCTTGACAAGATAAATAATATTATATATAATAAAAGGATATATTGAGATAAATAGCAAAAAGGCACGAAAAATCCCGACCTTTTATATCAAAAATAGTAAAACTTGACATTCTAATGAAAATAAAAGCAACTCCAGTATTTCAAAAGAACTATCAAAGTAAAAAAAAGATAGTAATCAATAGATGAGGTACTAGATCATCGAAGACCTGCTCATTGATGCAATTGATTTATGTACGATTAAAGACATGAGTCATTGATGATAGTGGTAAAGTGTATGAGTCAGGAACGTTATCAGTTGTTCGTAAATACTCCGCAGTTATCAAAGGTTCAGTATTAAGAGACCGAGAGGAAGTGATCAATGCAAGTGGTGATTATTTCTTATTAGATGAGAAACATAGGAACAAGCAAGAGATGACTTATCAATATGGTGGTAGAATGGTGGAGTTTTTCGGAGCAGACAACCAACAGAAACTAAGAGGTAAAAAGAGAGTATTACTTTACTGCAATGAAGCCAATGAGCTATGATATAGAGAGGAGTTTTTCCAACTACTTATGCGTACAGAGGATAAAGTATTTATCGACTTTAATCCTGATGATGAGTATGTGTGGATTAATACCGAGCTAGAGCAAAAAAGAGCAATCGAGGAGTGAGATGTGGAGGTTATAGTATCGACATATAAAGACAATCCATTCTTGCCAGCTGGTATGGTAAAAGAAATCGAAAGGCTTGAAGCTACTGATCCAGCATATTGGAATATATACTGATTGGGTAACTACTGAAAGCTAGAGGGTCTTATATTCCCCAAACGGACTGAAATCGGAGAAATACCAGCAACTGCAAAGTTTATGTGATACTGACAAGACTTTGGTTATACTAACGATCCAACAACAGTAACAGCATTATATCAAGAATGAGACAATATCTACTTTGATGAGATCCTATATAAGACAGGACTGACTAACCAAGACATAGTGAAAGAGTATGCTAATAACTGAATCAATAAAAATGATGTAATAGTGGCAGATAGTGCAGAGCCTAAGAGTATCGAGGAGATATATCGTTGTGGTTATAACATACACCCAGCAGAGAAATGACCTGACTCAATAAAGTACTGAATTGATGTTATTAAACAATACAACATCCACATCACAAGTCGTAGTTGAAATCTAAAAAGAGAACTTAGGACATACACACGGAAGAAAGATAAAAACTGAATATCTTTGAATGTTCCTATTGATTCCAATAATCATATGATTGACTGAATTAGGTACATTTCCGTCAAAGCATTAAAGAAAACCCCAGTCATAGACCCATATTCCATGTTCTATTAAGCAATTTTAAAGAAAATCCGTATATATGTATATAGATTTTTATTTATTATCAAAAAACATGGCTAAATATATTGGTAGACAGATCAAAGTATGATTTGGTAAAGAAGGTACAAGAGGAACGGCAGCATCATCATTTATTTGAACACCTAAGACTGACTTGTCATTCAATGATAAGGCTGAAACAATCCAAGACGAAAGCTCAATTGGTTCAATCGTAGATACTAGAGATAGTTTCGTAATCAAGAAGTTTGGAGAGTGAGACTTTAGTGGTAATGTAGAGCTTAATAGCTTTGGTAATATCCTATTGGCTACACTTGGTAGTGTAACAACTACAGCAGCTAGCACTGGAGCATATTCTCATGCGTTTGATCTAAACAATACAAACAATACTCAAACACTTACTATCGCAGTAGAAGACCCAGTAGAGTGAGATAGAGTATTCCCACTATCTGCTATTGAAAGCCTTACAATCACAGCAGAGGAGGGACAGATGATTACTTATACAGCATCATTCAAATCTAAGGGTAGTGAGTCACAAAGTGTTACAATCTCATACTCTGATGACTATAAGATGTTATCAAGATATAGTGTATTCAAGGTAGCATCTAACCTAGCTTGATTGGATGCAGCAAGTGCAGTATGTATTAAGTCATTCGAACTTACAATTACTAAGAATATCGAAGATGATTATTGCTTGGGTTCAATTACTCCAAGAGACTACGTAAATAAGCAAGTATCAATTGAGGGTAGCTTTACAGCAATGTATGAGGCAACAACAAACAAAGACCTACATCTCAACGGTACCAAAAAGGCTATTAGATTTGAATTAGTAGATACAGCAACAACTATTGGAGTTAGTGATAATCCTACACTATCATTTGATCTACCACTTGCAGCATTCACAGAATGGGACAAGACACAAGGTAATGATGAAGTAGTAATGGAAACTATCACATTCAAGGGTCTATACTCTAATACAGATCAATCAGCTATCGAAGTCGAAATGATCAATACTAAATCAAGCTACTAATTTATTAATTAACAAGTGATAATGTTTGAATATACAGAGGAACTGGCAGAGAAACTATTAGCCGCTATATCTTGAATTGAGATCAAGGAACAATCAGAAGTATACAAGATGTGTATTACTGATGAGATCAGAGACAGGGATTGAGAGGTAATATTGGTTGATGGTATGAATGTCAAAAACTATATTAAAAACCCAGTCGTACTACTTGATCATGATTATAGGGTAGAAAAGATCGCAGGTAAAACAAAAAAACTATACCAAGAGGGTAAAAAATGGATAGCAGACTTTGTATTTGCTGATACAGAAAACTGATTACTCGCTAAGAGGCTATACGATGGTGGTTTTCTAAAAGCATCATCAATTGGATTCAGGGGTAAGAGATGATCTGATGATTTTACAAAGTTTATCGAAACTGAACTACTAGAGTGGTCACTTGTTGCTGTTCCTTGTAATCCTAACGCTCTTAGTCAAGACAGAAAGGAACTATATCAAGAGGCTATCACTAAAGGACTGATTAAAGAAGAACAACCAACGCAACTAGATAATATCGAATCAATGTTGAAGATCTTGCTTGATGGCAAAAGCAAATCCGAAACAGTAGTAGAGGAGATTGCTGAGCTAGAAGCTAAGAGAGATGCTTTGATTGAGGAAGTAAAAGAATGGGAAGCTAAGAAGTCTTTAATCCAGACTATTAACAATTCATTCTCTACAGCTCTCCAACATATCAAACTACTCAAAAACTAATTTATTTTATTTTTCATTTTAATTATGAACGAAGAAGCACAGAAACAAATCGAGGGAGTAATCGTCGAACAGATGAAAGCTGTCCCTGAAATCATTAACGCAGTAGTTAGTGAGAAAATCGCAGAGTTTAAAACTACAAACGCTGCAGAAATGGAAGAGGTAAAAAATGAACTCAAAAAGTTCACACTCGACCAAAAGAAAGCAAACCCAGTAGTGAAAGAAGCATTCGTTAAGACTGCTATGGTTGCTATTACTAAGGCAGTTGTTCAAGGTAATGTATCTACTGAAAAAGCATTCTACGATGTTGCTAACGCTACATTGAAGACAATGACAGAAGGTACATCTGGAGACGGACAAGAACTCGTATTTGACCAGTTTGAAGCTGATGTGTTGAGAAAGATCTACACTTACTCTGTACCTGCTATGGTCAAGACTACAACCCTCGCTAAGGGTGAAAAAGTAACAATCCCTAAAAAGACTGGCAACTGTACTACAGCTTATACAGGAGAAGGTGTTGCTGCTACAGATACAAACTTTGACACTGGATCAGTTGTATATGACATCTACAAAACAACTACATTCACTTCATTGACTGAAGAGTTGCTTGATGACACTATGACAATCCCTGATCTTTACGACCTTATCGTAGACGATATTGCTGAAAGTCAGACTGCATTCTTGGAGGGTGAAATTATTGCTGGTTCTGGATCATCTGCTATCCAAGGTATCTTGCTGGCTTCTGGTCTAGTATCACAGTCATTGGCTGCTACTAAGAAAGTTGCTGATATTACTGATGACAACATCGCTGATATGGTAGGTGCATTAGATCAAGCATTTGATAGAGGTAACGTTCAATTCCTTATGTCTAAGTTTGTATTGACTGCACTTCAAAAACTCAAGACAGCTGATGGTTATCCATTGTATCCTGAGCTAAGAGGTATCAATCCTACTCTATGGGGTTATCCAGTTAAGATCACAAGATCAACGGCAGTAGTACAAGCTACAGCTACAAACGTAGCTACTAAGCCTGCTATTATCTTCGGTAACTTTGATAAATATAGAGTTGTAAGAAGAAAGGGAATCTCACTTGAAAGAGGACAAAATGCTGATGACTTCCAAAAGGGTCTCACATCTATCAGATCTGTTGCAAGATTTGGTGGTAAGGCTGAATTCGGCGAAGCGTTCGTAGTACTTAAGAATGGTGCTGCATCATAGTAGTTTGGAGGGTTCGCCCTCCAGTTACTTACTACATAAGGGTATGTCTTGTGTAGTAAATAACTTTATTACTTAATTATTAACAATGGATAAAGTGAAAGTAGTATGGACTGCTAACAGATACCCATACAATGAAGGTGATGAGGTCTATGTAACACAGAAGGTTGCCGACTTTAACAAGGACTATCTTATTGTACTAGACGAGAAAGAAGCTGCACCAAACAAGATGGTATCAAAGGCAACAACTAAGAAGGCGAAATAGTCTTCTTTTTATCTAAAAACCTAAACAGATGACATTAGACGATTTAAAAATATATTTATGAATCACAGGAACAGGTGAAGATGATAAACTTCAATTTATTGTTGATTGAGTAAATCAAGAAGTAGAGAATATGCTTTGATTTGACCCAGTGGCACAGAATTACACTAATATTTTGATAGATGGTAATGGTCAAAAGTCTATTATCCTTAGAGAACGCCCACTTAATTCAATAACGTCTTTTTATATTAAAAACTGAGAGACTTGGGACGCTATTACTACAGGTTACTACATCCAAAAGAATATCTGATGTATTGATCTTGATTTCACACTAGTTAGATGATTCAAGAACTACAAGATAACATATAATGCATGACGGGAGACACTTCCTGCTGACATTAATCTCGCAAGCCTACAATATGCTTGATCTATCTACTCCAATCCTCAATGAGTAAAAAGTGAGTCAGTATCATGAGACTCAATTACTTATGGAGACAATACAAACTTTATCAAAGTACTCAATAAATATGTTTGCTAAGTATCAACACACAGCAACAGTCGAGAGACTAACAACAACTACAGACTGATACAAGAGACAGTCTTTTGTGTCTACTGGCGTAACTATAAGGTGACACCTAAAACCGCTATCGATTACAGATTCGTATCAATTAAGTACTGCCTTTTGAAAGGATTATAAGTTCACTACAAATCAATCAAATGACATACTAGAGTCCGACAGACTAACAATCAACTGAGAAAAGTATGACGTCAAATGAGTTAGCCCATGTACTGGTATAACATTTAAAACCAAACAAGTATTATTAACAAAGATATAATGATACAATTAAACTACAGCGTAGAGTGATTGGATGATTTCCTAAAGAAGCTATGACAACTCACATTTGAAAAATCACTCAATAAATCAATCAAGAAATCTATCCTAATGGTAGAGCGTAACTCTAAGATTGAGACTCCAGTAGATACTGGTATGCTAAGGCGTAGTTATGATAGAGAGTTTAGAAACCTAGAGTGAGAGATCCGAAATTATAGACAATACTGACTATATGTGCATGAAGGTACGAAGTATCAAAAGAAAAATCCGTTCTTCCAGCGTTGAATAGATAAAACAGATATTGAAAGTATATTTGAACAAGATCTTATTGATTTATTAACCGATTTGACAAATGAATAAACAACAACAGTTAAGTAATGCAATTTTAACGAAAATCAGTACATTAGTATGAACAAATAAACCATTTGTAAATGCTTTTGACTATTTTACTCTATCAAATACGTGATATCCGTTTATTTGCTTTGAATGTGTATGATTTGAAGCTAATATATTAGATACTTGCAACAATAAAAGGGACTATATCTATCGTATGCTAATAGTACAAGATTATCAAACAGATAGACAAGACGCATACCAAAGAGTCAGTAAAGCAATGAGCGATGTAATTGATCTATTTGATGAGGATTATACGCTATGATTAAGTGAAGTACGAACAACACCTATGACATGATCTATTGAATGAATACAGACAGAAGCTGGTAAAGCAATAGTAGCAGAAATAGCACTAAGATGTCAGACTATTAATTATATCAACTAACCATGTTCTCTAAAATAAAGCAATTCTTATGATTCCAGTCAGACGCTCAAAGGACTTACTATCCTCTGATGGATACATCATATAATCAATCAAACCTATGACATAGTGATTATATTAGACTATATATGTCACGGGCTTATGCAGCAGTATCAACTATTGCTAATACTGTGGCTTGAATTGAAAAAACACTTACTAAAACAAACAACTCTGAAGTTGAAATTCAACATCCACATTTTCAGCTATTGACTTTTAATATGTTGAGATCTATAGTATCTTATCTACAGCTCAATGGTTCTTGTTATCTTTACAAGGAAATGATTGGGAATAGGATTGACTCACTAAAGATACTAAGACCTGACTTGATTGAGTTAGTAGAAAATGCAGACTGATCATTCAAAGAATATCACTATAATGCAGGAGGTAAAATATACAAGTTTCAACCAAACGAAGTTATTTCTTTTGATCTATTTACTCCTTATGAGTGATTCCCATACAAGCGTAAATGAGTATCACCAATGCAGGCAGTAGCTATCGAAATGGAAACTGACAATGTATCTAATATATGGAACTGGAACAGCTTTAAGAATGGGACAAGTGCATGAATAGTTATCAAATCAGAAGCTCAAATTGATAAAGATACTAAGGAGATCATGGCTCGTCAATGGAAACAAAAACACCAGTGACCAAATAACAACTATAATGTTGCGATCATGGATAACTGAATGGAGCTAGAAAACTTTAGAATCAATAAGCAAGAGCTTGACTTCGTAGAGTCCATGAAGTTCACAAGGGATAAGGTATTGGAAATATTCAAAGTACCAAGGATGATGCTTTGAAATACTGAATCAGCAAGTTTGGCTAGTAGTAAGGTTGCTTTTGATTCATACTATCAGATCTGTATTCAACCTATATGTGCATTGATCGAGGATGTAGTAAATAGAGAGTTATTCAAATGAATCGGTAACTTTAGGTTTGTAAACTACTTACCTAAGGATACTGATAGACTCCAAAAAGACCTCGAGATATGAGCTATTACAATCAATGAATACCGTAAAGAAAGATGATACGCACCACTTAAATGAGGTGATATACTAAAAGACAATACACCAGTAGAAGTTGCAAAACCAAAGGGTCAGTATGATGATATGATTAAATCAGTAGTAAAAAAATATATAAAAGGTACACCAGAGTATGAAACAGAAAAAGAAAATAAAGCACACGCTAATCGAGAGAAGAAAATAGCAAGAATACAAACCTATGAGGTAAAAATGGAAAATGTAGTCAAGTCTGTATTTGAGATGCAAGAAAAAGACATACTCGATGCAGTACAAAAGAAATCAAAATCATTACTATCAAACATCAAATATACTACAGTCTGGAAAACATTTGTGCAACCAATCCTCAATGATCTAATCTATGCAGAGGGTAACCAAGCATTATGACAAGTATGATCTAGTCAACTATTCAAGATAGGCAATCCTAGAGTCAATAAGTTCATCACAGATACTGTCGTATTGATGGCTAGTGAAGTAGACAAGGTAACTAAAGAGAAGGTGACCGACATACTAAAGCAAGGTAATGATGCTTGACTATGAACAAACGAGATAGCAAGGATGATTAGCAAACAGTTTGAGGAGTTCAAGTCCAGCAGATCAAAGACAATAGCACAAACAGAAATATCAAACGCTAGTACATTTGCACAGTTAGAGTGACGAAAGCAATCAGGAGTAGTAGAAAAAAAAGAATGGTTTACGGCAAGAGATGAGAGAGTCTGTCCTCAATGTTGACCAATGAATGGAAAGATAATCTGACTTGATGATAATTACTTTGAGAAATGAGACACTTATAACTGATTAAAACTAGACTATAGACCAATTAACTGACCAACATTGCACCCAAGATGTAGATGTGATCTACTACCAGTACTTTAATTTTTTATTATAACATACCTATGAAAACAATCAAAGTAAATGACAAAGTAATTACATTTGACCTATGAGAGGAGCTTAGAGCAAAAGACCTAGCCAAGATTCAGAGAGTACAAGCAAAAGCAGAACCATGACAAGAGATCGATATGATGTTTTGATTTGTTCGTGAGTTCTGTAGCAAGGCTGATTTAGAAACTGTGGAGAATATGAATGTTGCAGATTTTACAGAGTTTAGTAATCAGTTCGCTAATATTATCAACTTTGATAAAAAGTTGCAAGAAAGCGAAGAAAAAAAAAGCTAATCATTGATCAGTACAGTAGGGAGGCAATAAAGAAGTGACCTAAAAGAATACCAAAAGAGATTATAATGTTATCTATAATGGAGGAGTACCACTGGACTTATGACCAATATATGGATACTCCCCAATGGGTAATCGACTTGATACTAGACAAGAGACAGATTGATTATAAACTAAACAACTAACCATGTTTGACAAGCAACTTAGATTTATTATATCAGCAGTAGACAAAGCAACTTGACCAATCAGATGAGTTGGTAAGAGTTTGCAATGATTGAATAACTGATTAAAGTCTATGAAGCCAGCATTTGATGCTATAGCTACCTATGGAGCTGTAGCTTTTTGAGCAGTATCAACATGATTAGTATATGCAGTAAATG
>ERZ724522.221-NODE-221-length-38150-cov-84.833968_pt1 | contig 38150 bp, 46 predicted proteins | sample MGYA00376055_ERZ724522 | MGnify/ENA primary metagenome ERZ724522 (study PRJEB28724, sample SAMN07190884) | wastewater metagenome | isolation source: effluent of sewage treatment plant in Hong Hong | place: Hong Kong | collected 2016-03-17 ...
CTCTAAACAATCTCAATGATGTATTTTGTTTATTTCAAGCATTATTTCCTCTTATTAAGTAATATAAATAGCTTCATTTTGCAATCTTCATCAGAACGTGAACTACCCCACAGCTAAAGACCGATGGGACTTCTCGCTTCATTGATAAATAACCGCTTATATCTACGACTTCACTTCTGCTTTTTAGATTATCGCATTTGTAATCTTTTGCGTATATGTTTAGTATGTTTATTATCGTTAAATTTAATTTACAGGAGTATTATATAGTTTCCATTCAGCTTTGCGTCTATTTTCTAATCCTTTAGACACTTTCCCTTTAAACATTCTATAACTTAACCATCTGGATTCTGTTACACCATTGTTTAGTAAATCATAATAACCAGTAGGTACATTATAGTATATGCTTAGTAAGGCAGCTTGTTGATTTACATTAGCCTTAGGGAAATCAGCTTGTACTACTTTAGCTCTTTTTTCTAGGGCTTGTTCAAATCTTTTTTCTGCTTCTTCTGCTGTGATTACTTCACCAGCATAAGAGATAGTTCCGTATCCTATACTATATCTAGATGATCCATCATGATAAGCTTTAAGGTGCATACCTTCAAACTTAGCTATGAATATTCTTGCTGCTTTGATAAGAGTAGATTGTTCTACTACTTTCTGAACAATATACTCAGGACCATCAGCATACGTAGCTCGTCCTCTTTGCACTCTTAGTTTAAGACTCTTCTCATTAACAAGCTTCATATCAAAGGTAATATTCTTACCTTCTCTCCATAACTCTATGTGAGTATGTGGTCCAGTAGTCATTCCAGTAGGACTGTAATAACCAATAAGTTCTCCAGCTTTGAGAGTGTCTCCTTTCTTTAGCTTTGTTTTAGTGTGTCCATATACTAATGTAAATGCTCCAGTAAAGTCTAAAGTAACATAGTCTCCTAAATACTTATCTCTACCTACCTTAGCTACTGTGTAGTAAGGTACTTCATACTTAGGTGCTACAATAGGACCGCTGTGTGCTACATCTACAGCATACATACTTCCTCCTTTGGCTGTATGATGACTGTGTTCTCCTTGTGATATTCTGCTATTACTCTCACTAAATCATAAGTGATTTAATAAAGAGAATGGTGGTACTTTTACAATCTTCTTTTGATCTCCTTCTGCAATGTTTTGTATAGGGAGAGTCATTGTCTTCTTCGTTCAATGCTTTACTTCAGGTAGTTTTACAACAATAACTTCTTGTGGCTTTCACAACATTTGTCTTTCTAGTTCTGCTACTTGTTCATCAAATGAAGATGTAGCAAAGGTTGTAATAGGCAATAGTAATAATAACCGTAAGAGATGTTTACTCATAAAAAGATTTTAAATATAAATGCTCACACATGAGAGAACACTAGCTTATTCAGCTAATGCTTTCTCGTTAAGTTTCCTTAGAGTGAGTAGACTATCAAGTCTTGTCTGCTTACCAGACAAATCTTGAGTCAATGTAGATAGCATAATTTTTTCTTTTTGTATAGCAACCACAGAAGAAGCCAGTTGATTAGTACCAACTGCTAGTTTTCCTACAGATTTACCTACAGAATCTTGTAGAATTGCTACTTCTTTTTGTTGTAATTCAATCTTGTTGTCAAGATTATTAGTGTTAGTGTATATGTATACACCTGATGTTACAGCTAATACTGCTGCTAGGATAGTAATGATTTTGTTCATAAGTAATAATAGTAAAAATAAATTTTATATTAAAGGTTGATTGATACTAATATACTTCCTGCTATTGAGCAGAAAGCTATTAGAAAGAATAATAGTTTAAGCATTAGTTGTATAAGTAATCATATAAAAATTCTTTGAGTTTTTTGCATTCTTCTTCTAATTGAGAAGATACTTTATTGTCAGTATTCTCCTTATTAACAGCTTGTAAAGCTATACATAAAGCTGTTATCTCTTCTAAATTAAGATCTAGATGAACAGTCTTAGGAGTGCATGTATGTATTCCTCCTGTTCAGTCTTCTGTGTTGATAGTCTTTCAACATCTTGTACATTTTGTCATGTGGTTTGTTTTAAATATAAATTGTATGCTAGCCAAAAATTGTCATAAGGGACGAATCTTCGCTTTGCGAAGGTCTTGGAGTCCTAGGCAAGCAAACGCAAGGGTCGAGCGTACTCACGGCGATAGTCATCTAATCTACCTTTTGCCTCATCCCATTCATACGCCCACGCGAAATCAGAGCCAGACTCAGAACGTGACCACAGAGAACCACAGGAACCTATATCCTTCCACACGCCAACATCACGGTAACCTGACATCTCAGTACCAAGTAAAATACTTAGGATTCTAACTCCAATTCACCATCATACATAAGTTGGTTCTTTTGGTGGTGTTCAAGTAGTATCTCAAGGTAGAGCAACTAAACTGTTCCAAAAGTCCTCGTAACTTGGAACCTTAGCTCCTTGTTTTGCTATTTTATCTACCATTGCGTAGTTAAAGTAATCTTCATCAGCATAAGCTCCTTCTCCTTTGAATACATGAGCTTTGCTGTAATCTGCTGGATTATTTTCGTCATCAATTGTATAATTTAATCCAAAATCACTTGCTTTAGCATTATTGTAAGACCAAGATACACCTCAGATTATAATTGCATTATCTGAATAGACTACATCATTAATAAGTTTGATGTTTTCTGCGGTATCTTTTCATCGGTCTTTCAATAATTGAATTGCTTGTCCTTTTCTATGCTCTTGTAAGAGAGGAGAAATACCAGTCTTAGGTATTGTGTTTCCTACTCACTCTACTTGAGTAAAAGTACAATCCTCATCAGTAGTAATTGTAATGTCAATAGAGTTTCCTTTGATTTCAATTTTCATGATAAATAAGATATATAAAATGAATATTATAGCATATAGTGATAGACAAGGATTCGAACCTTGTATGAATGTAGTAAGCTTACTTAAGGAGAATACTACCACCGATGGTTATCTCGTGTCAGAAAGCTTGCAATCTTTCCTCATCGTCTGTAACCAATAACGAACCTAGCGTCTACCCATTCCGCCAATACCACTATATGCTATAATACCCACTTTGGGGTATTATGGTAATTAATCTAAAACTCTTCTCTCATCCAGAGGTTGATATTCTCTTTGTACATACGCACTATAGTTTCCCTTAGGGAGTTCTATAGTATGATGTTCTTCATGAGTTAGTTTAGCAGGAATTTCTTTTACTTTTACCGTTCCTCTAAAATAATCGTTAGCTTGAGTAGGCTCACAAACTAATACATCTGCGTTACTATCCATTCTGTGATGATGATTAGTTACTTCTCAAGAGAGAACTACTCCATCAGTAGATTTTTTTAATTCATTTGATTTTTTTGTATTAGTAGTAGTGAGTAGTAAGTCTCCATGACGATAAACTTTTACAGTGTTTTTTTTCATAATAATAAGGGTTGGAATATAAAAAGGTCTCTTATGTTTCTTGTATGAATTCTATTTCTTTCTTCTCTTGGTGCATATCCCAAAGGAATTTCCACGTCCAGAGTTTAGCTTCCATACAAGTTTTTACCTCCGTAGGATGTACTCTTAGGATGATTTTTTCACCTTTACTAGGGTCTATCGCTTCGTAAAATAAAGCTGGGTTTTCGTCATCTTTCAAGTCTATCTTATAGAGGTTCATCTGATATCAACTTCCGTCTACTCCAGTATCAACTATAGTAGCTCCTACAAGTAATTCTGCATAATCTGTTTCCATGATCATCGCTCTTTTCTGGTCTTGGTTTGCCCAATTAAGAATTTCAGATTGAGTGAGTTCTTTTTTAGTAAATTTATCAAATACGTCTTTCTCGAAAGGTACTCCATGGATATAATATAACTCATATCCATCAGCTCGTTTAATTGCTGGTCCGTCTACAGAATGCATACGTTGTATATCATCTCTTTTTATATACTCAGGTATTCCACAAACTATGCATAATCAGTCTAGTTGTATCATATCATATATATTGCAATCAAAGATTTTTATGTACTTTTCAAAATCATCATGTTTCAATATTCCTATAGATTGGAAGAACTCATAAAATGATAACCATCCAAAATCAGTTATATTTGCATAATCGGAGAAAGAAAAATATTCTAATTGTTCATCTCTCACTTGGTCTCTCACCTGTTCTCTCACCTGTTCTTGCACCTGACCTCACACCTGTTCTCGCAACTGGTCTCTCACCTGTTCTCGCACCTGGAGTCTCACCTGTCCTCTCACCTGGTCTCGCACTTGGTCTCTCACCCGTTCTCGCAACTGACCTCTCACCTGTTCTCTCACCTGTTCTTGCACCTGGTCTCGCACCTGTTCTTGCAACTGGTCTTGCATCTGTTCTTGCACCTGACCTCTCACTTGGTCTCTCACCTGACCTCTCACCTGTTCTTGCACCTGACCTCACACCTGTTCTCGCAACTGGTCTCGCAACTGGTCTCTCACCTGGAGTCTCACCTGTCCTCTCACCTGTCCTCGCACTTGGTGTCACACATGTTCTTGCGCCTGTCCTCTCACCTGTCCTCGCACCTGTTCTCACACTTGGTCTCACAATTTTTTCATCATATTAGCTGAATATTGTGCTCCTAATGGGGAGTCTAAGAATATGATAATAGGTTTTTTCAAACCTGAGAACTCATATAACCACTCAATATATTCTTTAGATTTCATTTTATCCAGCTTTTGCGGATTATTTAATTTATTTATTCGTTTATCCCTAATTATAGGAAGTAACTTTTCTTGTTTTGCAGTTAGTTTTTCCATCATACACACTTACAATCTAAATATCTCTGCAGATGAAAATTTGCTCGCCTGCCCAGAGTTCTCTGAATGTTCTTCTCAATCTACCCATAAAAGTAAGTTCAATGTATTCTCACTCTTGGACAGTGATTGTTATTTCTCTACATACTTTCTTAACTTTTTGAGTTGTTTCCATTTTGAGGGTATCTTGAACTATTAGGTTTTCCTAATAGTTGGGTATTCGCTTGCAATAATTGGTACTGAACTAATCCAGTTAAAACATCATTTGCCCTCAACCGTGTGAGTGCTAGAAGTGGGATTAGTTTTTTCATCTTGTGAAGGTTGATAATTTTAAAAATTAATTTTCATTTCTCTTCCGGCATATTTCACCACAATATTTATTTCCTTTTTTACTCACTTTAATATTTGTGCTTTTGCACTTTGTACAATAGTCTTTCTCTACCACATATCAATTTTCAATAACTTTGATAGAATCAATTAGTGTGTTTTGTCATTTCATGCTATCCAAATCGTAGCAATCATATCACATGTCATCTGCAAATGTCATCTTATAATTTTTTAATAGTTTAAATAAGTGAACTTAATATAGTATACTAATTTATTTTGATAATTCAAGAGAATATTTACTATTTATTTGATAATAAACTTACTAACATCTAATCATGCCTTAATAAGCTTATTCAAAGTATTATTACCTAACATTGGTTTTGAGTTAAGTAGATATATTCTTTGAATAGTGAAATCATACTTAGCACAGAATTGTTTTAAGTTCATGAGATTATTGTAATTATTCTCTGCCTCTTCTTTTTTTCGTGCTTTTCTTAGTTCTATCATAAGCTGATTATAATCTACTTGATAGCTTGAGTTCATTCTTTGTTTTTTGTTCATAAGTTTGTTAAATTATTTATAAATTCATTTACTTCTTTTTGATTCTTTGGAGTTGTTATTTTATATTCCAATCAATTATCATGGAAGTATTTTTTGAGTAGCTTAGTCTTGATAGGATAGGTATCATTTGCAAAACCTTTGGTATCTAATATTATATTATGTTCATACAGAAAGAAATCTGGATAGTGAGATATTTCTCTGATAGACTCTCACATATATTTGAATTTTTCTACAGAAACAAACTTCTTTTTAAGTTCAAAGGGTATCTTAGCTTCTCTTAAAGCTTTATAGCAATAAAGCTCTAGCTTGCTATCGAACTTTACTCAGTCAAATTCTACCTTAGTGGCATTACGGATTTTTCTATTTATCATTGATAAGGTGTGAAGAGGTGATTTCTAAAGTTCGTGTGCTTTGTTTTTGTTTTCACTTGAAATTTATTTCGTTTCTAATAGGTCGTCATTCTTTTTGTAGTTCGTGTAGTCTTGCTCAATATCTCATTATCCCCATATTATTGGCGAAATAATAACAAGGAGTCTTCTTGTTTAAGTTATCTAACATATAGGAGAGTATTCTTTCCCTTTGTGTTCAGAACTTATTAGGCGAAGTAATCATCAGCAACGAATAAGGAATAAAATTTTTCATCTAAAATTGTATCAAGGTGGTCTACTAATCCTGTTATCTCTTCTCAATTCTCCTCATTGGTGTAATCTATTCTATACTCTTCTTTAAGATAGGGAGCTATGAAGTTGTAAACCATTTTAGGTACTATAAGTTGATTTTTCATAACTTTGCATACTCCATCTGATTTCTTATCTAAGATATTGATTGTTTTTTCGTATTTCAATACATCGATCTCAAAATGTTCAGATTGGAGTATTAGCATTGGTTATGAATTACAAATTAAAATGGTAAATCATCTTCTGGGATAATTTCTTTTTCTTCTTTTACTTCAAATTTTTCGTCTTCTGTTTCCTTTGGAGTAATTTTTTCGCAAAGTTCAAATAACTTATCATCAAGTTTATCGTAGTAGTAGTTTGTTCCTTTTTTTGTTTCCTCTTTTTCTACTAGTTTATCTTGTTCTTCTCTAGGGATAGCTATTTCTTCTTTTGGTATTTTTCTTCCGTCCACTTGTACTGATACTCGTGGATAAACTTTACCATCATCAGCAGTTGTAGCTCCAAGAACTAACTTGAGTTTACCTACTTCTTTTACAGAAGCTAGTTTGTTCATAAGTTGTCTTGTGATGCTTGATACATTGCATTTTAGAGTTTCCTCATCACCATTATCTGCAGTAAAATGAATAAGCATTTGAGTTTTATCTCCATACTCTTCTGACTTCCATACTCCTTTTTCAACTTTTACAAAGTTTCCTTCGTAACTGTCAAAGATTTCAACTCATCGTTGGTTTGACTTTCAGTCCTTGTCCACAATTCTCTTTACTTTAGTTTCAGCAAAATAAGGAATTTGTCCTGATGCTAGGTCTTCTCTTTTCAATCCGTCAATTTTCCATGTTGTCCCATATTGGGTAGCGTTCATAATTCATCACATAATTAGTAGCAAATAATATAAAATATGTCTAATATAAAGACTATTGGTTTTGTGATTTCTGTAAAGTGTCTAATCTTTTGAGATCAGCCATTTCAGAAATCAATCTTGATTTAATTACTTCTCCATATCTACGGTAGGCATTGAGAATACTTTTATTTGTATCATCCATTGACTCTTGTTTCTTTTGGAGTGAATTTTTTTCTAAGAACTGAAATTCAGTGGCTCTTGCACCATCTGCAATAACATATTTTCCTGTTTCTTCTATCTTATTTTTATAGTCATCTTGTCGTACAGCCATTTCTTTTATCAAATCTAATTTTTTGAAAGTAGTATCATTCTCAATGTTTGCTAGTGCGATTGAAAAATGTAAGATTTCAAATTCATAATTTTCATAGAAGTCCTGATCTATGAATTTTCATTCGTCTAGTTGTGTCATTAATCTATTAAGATTAGCTATTGATTTTGATATTGTGTTCTGGAATGTTTCTTTAGTTTCCATCGTAAAAAATTGAATAAATAAAAAGTGTAGGAATATATAATCTTGTATTTGAATTACTTGTACTCGTTATGTTCTTGATGTTCCATAAATTCTTGAGCTTTGTCATATTGTTTCGCTTCATTATCCATTTCTCGTCTATTTATATCAGCTATAATGTCATCAACTGTATCTTTGAAAGTTGTATTGGTTTTTCTTACACTTCCAAATTTCTTTTTTAGTTGTGAAATTCTTTGTTCTTTTGTAATGTTTTCCATAGTTAAAAGAGTTAATAAACAAATACTTCTTCTCCTTGTAATACTCCTTGAGTAGCGGTAGTAAGTCTTTCAGCTAATTCCTTTTCTGATAATTCATCACATTCATCAACTGGTAGATAAACTTGTTTGTTTGTGATTGGTAGTGATTGAATAGTGAATTTCATCTGCTTGTCTTTTGTACCAAGATACACTGCTCAATGTTTCATTTTTAAAATAAATAAATATTTAAATAATTTTATTAATTATTTATGAATCTGTAATCAGATCCATTAATTCTTTTTTTCCATGCACCATGAAAAAATGGAACATCTAATCGTTTAGCCCCTCCACCACGATGGAAAGACATCTGTTGTATTCCATACTGTATGTATAGAATACTTCTATCAGATGAGCAACCTCGTCTGATTTTATTTTTTTTGTATTTTTTTAGCGCACCCACTGCGATACGCAGACATTTATCTTTCTTGTCATACCAGTCAAGATGGCTGGTTCTTCCGAGAAGTATCATATCGTTATACGACAGATATCCTTTTGAATTCTCTCGTTGTGCTTCGTGAGCCTGTACATTACAGGCGAATGCACGATCTATCATTGTAAGAATTTGTCTTTCTTTTTTATTCATTTTTTTAATAAAAAATAATATAAAATAGGGGGGTATGCGACTCTAATGAGTCACTGCTTCAATTAGCACTTCGTAGTAAAGTGCCTCCCTGCGTCCGTCCTCTGCCCCTCCAAGCGTACGGCGACACGTATCCACACAGCATATATGGATACTAAGTCCATCGGATTCAATAGCATTCTACCTCGTGAGATAGTCTACCAATACTATTGATCTCTACTTGTAGTGCTGTACTACAGTACCAGCAGTCCCACTACTGGATGGCTTGGGGTATCTGTGCTGATGCACCTTCGTCCCTTCAATACGAAGTGTTAAAATTTATATAAGCATACAGGTTATGCCTGCATTATCTGCATACGCTGACAACTCCTCAAGAGAGGAAATATCTGATACCGCATCAGCGATATCGTCCCTGTCATCGTCATCATCATCTAATCAATCATAATTGAGCGTAATGATCGCTATATATCTATCATCCTCATCGTAGATAGATATCGATGGCGTCTTCGTATTCCAGTAATGTTTTTCTATTTTCATGTTTTATAATTTTTTATAAGATAAATTAGTGGCTTCCAATCTGTCAGTGACCTCCCTGAATATCATTTGCTCCCTCTAGGTTGCTTATTGATATGATAACAGTATAATCAAATAATTTCAAAAATCAAGTGATTATTTACTATTTATTTGACTTCTTACTATTTAGTTATGTATTCATCAGTAAGTAGTCATCAATATGTAACTATATTTCTTTTTCGGTCCATATTTAATATCCAAGCATGGTTATTTTTTTCACCAAACTTATTTTTTATCATCCTGCAGCACAGAATTTTGTCACCATTTCAAAGCGTTTCAGTATAAAGGAGTTGAATAACATCACTACTTGCAAAATATTCTCCGGCATTCTTAGGTGTGATACTATCATAATCTCTAGCTTTTAAATAAGATAATCAAGTATTTGGTAGCTGTGCAAGTGAAAACATTGTGCATCATGTTTCAATTCATATTCTTTGTATTCATCTTGCGATTGCTGAATGTTTTTCATAATCCGATCCTTTGTGTTCTACGTTTTGTATAAAATCAATAAAACAAATGTCTGGTTGGTAACTTCTTATGCAAGTTTCAATATCTTTCAACTCTCTTACATCATCTTTGATAATTAGGTTTTTGTATAACTTTTCATTTGGTTGAAAGTCAGAGGAAGCCTCAAAAGTTGTAACTCATTCTACGTTTGCAATAATATTCGCAAGACAAGTAACTTTATCGACTTCAAGATTTATAAATAGTACTTTTTTCTTTTGCTCAAGGAAAAACTTGATATGAGAATAAGCATACTTTGATTTACCTGTGTTACTGAAAGCACAAATACAATATGTTCTACCTTCTACTACTCAACTACAAGTATCATAGATTTCTTTTATCGGTCCATCAAAGCCAAGCTTTCCTCTCTCCTTAATTGTCTTCTGCCTCTCCTTTAGTTCCTTGAACAAAGGTTTTATAGGCGTATCATAAACTGCATTTTCTTGTAAGATATTGATAAGTAAGTCTCAAGCTTCTGTTCAACAAGATATTGCTTGATAAAAATCATTTATATCTTTCAACTTCAAATCTTCGGTCTCATATTCCTTGAGATCAAATACTCTATGATTGATGTTTTGCATATACTTCGTGGTGGCATTCCCCACATCATCATTGTCAGGAATATAAATTATATCATATCAAGCATATCTTGGAAGTTCCTCAAATCAATCAGTTGCACTTTTCAATCAGATCACATTCGTCTCAAACTGTCTAATGGTCAAGAAATCAATAAGACCCTCCACTACGATCAGATACTTTTTAGTGATGTCAATTTTATGCTTATATACCCCCTTGGTAGAATAACCAGACAGAGCAATAAACCTCTTGGCATGGTCGTTAGATAAAGTTCTAGCATTCAATCCTCTAGGAATATCTCCTTCATATATCAGACAACCAATAGAACCATTGTAGTTCCTTGTGAAGTCCTTAACTTTTTCAGGATCGATACCTCTTCACAAAAGATATTGTGATTGTTGATCTGTTATAGTAGGTAAAGTTACTCGTATATCAGAAATACTTTTTTTAGTAATCAGCAACCCTTTCTCCTGGAACCACTCGATAGCCTCTTTTTTATCAAGCTTCAAATAATCCATAACAAACTTGAGATTGCCGCCAGATCCTCTGTTCTTGGAGAAATCTTTTACAATATTTTCATCGGTATTAAAAGTCCAACCATCGGTGACCTCTCAACCCTCCAAGAGCTTATACTCACACTCAGATACTTTTTTATAGGCTAGTCCTAGGCTATCAATCGTCTTAATGATAGGAATTTCAACAAGATCAGAGTACATTAGACAAACTTACTAGGGGATAAAAACTTATACATCGTGGACCAGAAGTCCTTGACCTCTCTCTTAGCCTTAGGCAATCGAACCTCGAAGTCCAAGACTTTCAACTGTATCTTCTTCCAATCGGGTAGCTTACTCTGAACCGTAGAGTATATAGGGTGTCCACCATCATCAGTACCAACTTGTTGCAAACCTCAATCACCCTGGATAAAGTAACCCTCCAGGACCGCACGCTCGCCCAGAAGCTTCAGCTTGTGTTCATAAGCAAGAGAATCAAGAGGAGCGAATCAGCATCTCTCGTAAATCTGAATAATTCAATCTGGTCATTCTAATAGTTTATTATCCTTTACTTTACTATCCTTACCTATACTATCCTTACCTGCGCCCACCAGTGGTAGTACATTTGGTATACCACTGGTATACCACTGGTATCTTTCGCCTTCTAGATTGAGTTTTTTTAGGTGTTCTTGATATATTGTTGGGGCGTATCTATCTGGTCTGAGGTAATTATTTGTTTTTCGATGTGTAATAACAATAACTCCATCTTCAAACATTATACAGAATCATTTTGCAATCAAAACATCAAGATCATTTTTATTTGCGTTTATGCCTCTCATCACTCTTTGTGGAGATATGAATCAATCGTCATCAGCTCATATTCCTAGGTGAAAATAAAGAGCTTGTGATGAAAGAGGCATATCAACGAAACGATCTGAATCTGTTATTTGCTTGCTGAACATTCTACGATTTGCCATAATAATTGAGGTTAAGATATAAATCAAAGCATTGAAAAACCGCTCCTATTGTGTAGTAGCGGTGAATTGATATAGTCTACTAGAGGCTACTACCTCTCCACCAGACAATAAAAGCGGTTTTCCATTCCCCTTACTTATTCAACTTTCGTTGAACGAGGAGTAAATGCAACGACAGTATAATCAGAAGATTTTAAATTGCAAGAGATTTTTTACTTTTCAAAACAAAAATTAATATTTATTTTTATTAGCTAATACCCCTTGTTCTAAGCAGTTTTCCATACAAATGGTATGAATAATCTGGGGAAAGTTACTCATATCTTTCTTCAATTTCATCATTCTTTGTTTATGACTTTCAAAGATTTCTTGATAATCTGAAAGAGCAACAAATAAATTGTTAGATAACTTTCTGAATTGGTTGTCTTTTGTAATTACTACTTCTGGTGTTTCAGTGTTAATTTCTAGGTCATTTCTTTTGTAGATTGTCATTCGTGCAAGGAAAAAAAATAAATATAATACCATTATATATTTTTATAAATAAAAAGTCAAATAAAAAGTATTTTATTTCTTGAAAAAATACTTATAATATTAGATTATACCAATGGATGTGGCTTTACTATTAGAATTATATTAGCTTGAATAATATTATTGTTTTCGTATAGTGTAGTTGCAAGGAAAACAAAAAGTACCCCGAACAGTGTTAGTGCTTAAGGGGCTTTTTGTTTATAAAATTTTTCAAAAATTGTTTTTTTGTTTCTCTATAATTATACTAATACAATGATAAGTATATTATATTAGTAACTAGATAAGTAAAATGATATACAGAAATACAATAAAATCCAAAAACAAGAAAATAAAAGTAGTCAAAATAAAAGAAAAAAAATTTTATAACTATCCGTCAAGCGTTTTCAAGTTTCTACTTTGCACAATATTTTATAATAACAAAAACTGAATCTCTATAATAAGCCATAATCTTACTTTGCACAATATTATTGTGAAAAATTGATTATAGGTGAAAAGCCAATAATAATACTATTCTACTTTGCACAATATATTTTATTGTATTGCAGATTGACAATAAAATAATCCATTGATTAAGATATAGCCTCTCAATAAAATCTACTCTAAACTAATAAATAATACAATGATCAGATTATATATTCTGTAACTACAAAAAATAACTCTTAAAAGGTGCATATCTCTTTTACAAGAAATGAAAATAACGAATAAAAAAACTCCTAGAGTGTATTACTACTCTGGAGCATTTTATATGTTAGTTTTGCGAACTACAATTAGTTCAAATACACCGTAATTCTTACTGGTTTTTCTTCTCCATCTCTATTCACTCTGTGGTCATAGTTGATAATATCACTACTATTACCGTCAGGATCTGCTACAGTTCTTGTGTACATAAGAGTGATCAAATCTGGATCTTCAATCTTTAGTTCATCGTTGAATTTAAGTTCTTGTCCTACTACTTCTTCAACTTCTTCTTTAGTAGTATCTACAATAGTTCTACCTCCTTCTTCTTCGATAATTGGTCTTGATTCTAAAAATTCTTCTACTGCTTTCCAGTTTTTGAATGTCATAATGAATAATTTATAATATAAATAAGTTTGTATCTACGGATATTTAATTACTTTTCAAGCCTAAAAAATCTTAGTATATTTCTTTCACTTCGCTTGTAATAGTTTACTCTTACTGCATCGTTACCACTTCCACCACCTGTACCAGTAACAGCGTTTTCTTCAATCAGATAATAACCAAATCTATCTGCTTTATGTACTATTCCTACATGTCCATATCTATTACTTGCTGTTGGTCATTGAATAAGAATATCTCCTTGTTTCAAATCTTTTCAAGGTCAGGGGAGATATATCTTAGTTCAAGGGAAAGTAGATTGTTTTGCATCTTTAGCAGAACCTCAAAAGGTTCAAGGTCTTATTCATCGTACTTCCTTTGCATAAGCCTTGCTCAAATCTGTGCATTGATACCCGTAGGCTCAATCATAATCAACTTTTTCAGATAGATATTTAATTATAAAGTCGTTATGGTTCATAGTAGTATATAATAAATAAATTATCTTCCATACTCTGAAATCTTACCTTCTTTCTTGTCAAAGCTATTACCATATATCTTACCTTTTTTATTCCAACCATTCCTTAGACTCCAATCATCATTATTAGCAGGAGAAGGATAAGTATCAATTAAACAATTACCAATCTCTTTAGTGGTCTTTACATGCTTATCTCCTTTCATAGCATAGATGAATTTTTTAGTATTTCCTTCTGTTACTAAGTTAGGAAGAATTTGATTATCCTTAATCATATCTCCGTGCATAGTTGCAATAGTATTATTACCTCGATTCATTCTTTTGATAGGTTTATCTGTACTATCTACATTCACTCCTTCAGTCTTACTGAAAGCTAAATCAATAGCTTGTCCTAAATAATTGGTAGTATATTCATCATGATTTCCTGATACATACATTACATCTACTGGTAGTTCACTTGCAAAGGTAGCAATTAAGTCCCTTTGGTGTTGTAGCCCTATACCAAAAGCTTCTTGTTCTTTAAGACTATTAAGTTGGTCTGTACCCTTAGTAGTTCTGGATTTTATATCACTATTAAAGTAATCACCGCCATTAATGTATAAAAGCTTAGCAGGGTTGTCTCTCAACAATAACTCAAACAATCTCATAGTCTTATCGTTTATATCTTTGAGATATTTCTTGGTATTATTAGCGTATCTGTTTATGTGGAGATCAAAGTGATTGATATTAGCTAGTACCTCTCATTCTTTTTCTGGAACTTTTACAAGTGGTCTTATATTGCTGTCCAGTATCTCCTTGAGCTTAGCCATTATATCAGGCTTAACTAATTGTGATAGTGGTTTCATTGTAGCTTTAATCTGGTGGTTCTCTACTGTTGTTATCTTTCAATCTTTTCTATTCGTGCTACTGCAGTCTCGTTTGTTGTTTACTACATTCAGTATCTCCCATAATTCAGGGTTCATATTAGTAGCTTGTAGTAAGTCCTCCAGTGTGAGTATTCTCTTATCGCTTATTGCCTCAATAGTGTGTCAGTTGTGTAGTTTGATTTGCATAGAAGGAGGTAATTAAGCAGTAAATAAAGCTAAACTCTATATTATGAATGTTGACTTAAGTACTATTATTTCTTATTCTTTTGTAGTATCAGTAATAGAAGCTGTATTAGGTTCTTTAGTAACTTCTGATCATCTACTACCAAAAAAATATCAAAAAACTACCAATGCAATATCTTTGAAGATAGTTATTTCTGCTGTACCATTATAAGTAAATACAATAAGTCCAACAGTTAGAATAACAAGAATAAGTCTTGGAGTTGAAACAATCCATTCAGGTGCTTTCATTAGTCATCATTAAAATCTAAAGTGATTTGTTCTATTTCTTTAAGTTTTCTATTGTTGAGTTCTTCTTGAAGCATAGCAATATCATGCTCTTGTTTCATTACTCCTTCACTATCATCATTTCTTAGAGCTTCACTGAGCATAATCTTACATCTGTGAATAACATCTTTGATGTAGTGGGTTTCTTCTCTATACAGATTGGTAATTCTAGCTGGTGCGTTCATGTTCAGATTATAATTAAAATAAATCAGCTCCTGTTTTAGGGAGTTCTTGTGGGAGTACTAATTTCGTAACATCAGAATCAGGACAGCTAAAATAAATAATATCACTCGTTTCATTTTTATGACTAAGAAGATAAAATACTATCAATCCACCAATAGCCATAAGTAATAATACATAACCAATATCACCTACTGCTATTCCTGCTTTTGCTAAAAAAGAACCACCGAAGTTTTTATACTTCTTGTCCCAGTACTGATGCCTTTGCTTTCTCAAGTTAGCTAATGCGTCTGCTACATTCCTTTTTTCTGATGCTAAATCTTCTGCATCTGTCATGTCTACTGAATTTGGATAGATTTTTGTCATTAGTTTTCTAAAAATAATAAAGACTATTTCCTGTTTTTGATTTCTTTTATATCGTTGTGCATATCAGATAGTTTAGGGCTAATACCTTCTATAGATTGTATTTGTTTCTGCATAAACTCATGTGTTTTATCTACTAATCCTATAAACTTATCAAGATTGGATTGATTCTGTGTATCTTTTCTTTCAACCACACCCATAAAGTAACGCACAATAAAGTATCACCCAACTGCTAGTACTACAACTGTAGGTCATTGAGTAAATAAGAAATTAACTAGTGATTGTTGTACTCCTTGTTCCATAGTAAATATAAATATCTATAATAAAATTTTCTTCTATTTTAAGCTACTCAATTTCGAGATTTGATATTAGCATTTACAGTGCCATTTTTTGATTTTATGCTGGCTTTTAATACTCCGTTTGCACTTTTTATATTAGTACTAACAAATGGATAAGTTAATCAAGCTCCACCATTATATAGTTGTGTTACTTCAGCCGTAGTTAATACTCTATCTCGAACTCATACTTCATCAATGTTTCAATTAAAACTGTATGTTGATACACTGTAATATCTACCACCTATATATATTCATAGAGATGAAGTAGCAAGACTTCAAGAAGAAGACACATTAACTTCAGGAGTTCAAGTATTTCAGTCAAGATAAACCTTAACCGTAGCCGAAGCATAAACTACAACAATATGATGTCGATTTCAATCATTTACTGATGTAGTCCCCGTATGTCGTCATTGTGGAGATTTATTTACCGCATATACACTTATTTTACCAGCGGATGCAGTACTAACTCAAATCAGTATTCTTTCATTTGTGTTGTTACCCATAATAGTAAAGAGATTACTTACTTGGGTATTTGCAGATGGTATTTTAAACCAAAGAGATATACTTGTTTCTGCACCATTTATTACATTAGTACCACAGCTAAGATATTTGTCATTCGTATAATTGTTTGTTATTCCGTTTCAGATTTTACCTGTAGCAAATCCTATAGTTCAAACATTCACTCATGTACTTGTTCATACGGAATCCGCAGCATTTCAAGATGCTTCATCGAGTTTCCAATATGCGGTGATATTTGTTGTTAAAGCCATTTATTATTTTTATTTGAAATAGTAAATTATTAAGTTCTTACTATCCAATCGTTTGAAGGATTGAACATTAAATCATCAGCAGACAATGCAAATCCTACTATTCTGATAGCATGATTACTTGTAGCTGGTTGTGTCCCTGTTATATCTCCGTCTGTATTACTTAAGTATAGAGGACTTCCTGTTGTGAATGAAGGGAATGCCGCACTTCTAACCTTACCATACAATAACATTTCTGTTGGATTTGTATTAGTAGAAGCTAAAATACATATTCCTAGTTGTTTACTAAATCCTGTATCTGTACCATCTAATATTCCATCAGTTAGTAACCATTTACCAGAAGAGGCAAGATAACAAATATCACCAACTGCTATTGTAGCACCTGCTGTACCTGTTGTAGTTATACCACTTCGTGTTTCATCTGCTGAAAGAGCAGGGTCTAATTTAATACTAGACTCTCCTAATTGTGTAGTAGGTAAGGTAACTGTACCTGTGAAAGTAGGATTCGCAACATCAGCTTTACTAGCAGCTAATCCAGAGTATTGTGTGTTAGTAGCATTATCACCAGTATTAGTTCCACTTGTATTACTTAATACTGTTAAATCTGCATCTGTAACATATCTTTTATTTGTAACATCTGATACATCATTTGTATCTAAGGTAACAGTTCCTGTCTTACCAGCTACGCTTAATACTTGGTCTGTATAATCTAGTTTAAACCAGTTTCCAGAAAATGTAGTAGTAGAAGCATTATCAACAATAGCTAATATTCTATCGTTTATATTGAAAGCTACTCAATCAACAGTACCAGCAACACTAACAATATATGTCCATCCTGCCTGTGCAACTCCTGCACCTGGAAATGTACCAGCTGAAGCATCCCATGATCCTTTAAGGATTGTTGCTTGGTCTAATGCAGCTACAGCTGTAGCCATAGTATCAAGATTAACTGCACTAGTGACAGTAATATAATCTATTTTAGTTTCATCTGCTGTTGTATAGGAAGCTGTTGTAGCTGATATAATAGCCTTTTCCGCATCCGTAACATAATTCTTATCTGTACTGGCAGCTATATCAGCTGTAGTAGCATCTGCTCCTGCTGTTACTAAACCTTTAGCATCGTATGTAATTTTAGTCTTTGTAGCTCCCGTGATTGGAGAATTAGCTGCTGTAAAACTTGCGGCATTATAACCACTATCTTTAATAATCTTACCTGTAGTAAGATTGAAAGAAGCAAAGTTATTATCGACAGCACTTGCAGGTCAAACTACATCTCCACTACCACTTCATCCCGCCATTCCTACAAAATCTCAGTTCATATCTCTATAAACATAATTTGAATTAGCTACATCTGAAAGTTGTTCAACAATTTCAATTTCTTCATTTGTGAGCTGTTCTGAAGTACGAGCCATCTATAAGGGTTTTACTGAGTTAAATCTTCTTCTGAATACTCTTTTTTCTCTGATTAATACATCTCTTTCTTTTCTACTGATTTGGGTTTTCATTTCCTCTATCCATACTAAGTCCTTTGTTATACCCTCCTTTTTCTTTTCTAGTTGAGCGAGTTCTTTTTGCCTCTCTCAAATGGTGCTTTCTATCGTTTGTAAAAGTGTTCTTTTGTTTGTTATTTCTTCCTCTAGTGATTTATTAATGGGTCAGTAGTCAATGGGCTTTATTTTATTTACTTCATCTAATTCAAGCACTTTTTCAGATAACTTATTCTCTAGTAGATTTATACTTTGTGTAAGTTCTTTATTTTTATTCTCATACACTGATTGTAGTCCTTTCAATCTAGTTTCTAAAGACTGGATTAGTTCATTCAGACTATCTACTCTCTCTCATTGTTCTCTTATCTGATTGTTGAGGTTTGTACTTACTGTACGATTTTCTGCTATGCTTTGAGTAAGTAAGGATTTCTCATTACTAAGTAGTGAAACCTCAGACTTTAATTTATTTATATCAGCAAGGAGTCTTTCTTTTGTGTCTTCTAGCTCTTGTCTACTGATATTCATCTTATGTATTATCAGCTAATGAAATATTAAGTACTGTTACACTACCTGCTGATCTTGCAGTCATCTTTAATCCTACCCATCCATTTGAATTATCATTTACTTCAAATCTGTATATACCATCACTTGAACCAGTGGCAACAAAACCTGTATCACCTTCAATACTTGTTCCACTCATTAAGTTAATTGATTTTACAGTTGAATAAAAGTTACTAGCGGAAGCTGTAGCACTAATATCAGGTTTAGTATCCTGATTACTTGCATAGAATTTTATAGTTCCTGAAAATGAACTAGCCAATTGTAAAGTGATAGTACAGTTTCTAAAATCTCTTGTAAAGATAAAAGGCTGATATTCACCAGCAGCATCCATTACAATTCCTGTGTTGTACGATTTTGTATCTCTAAGGGACATATTATTGAAGTTAATGATAAATATTTCTTGATACCCTCATTTTCAGAATATCAAGAAATATCCTAATCACGAGGACTAGGACATTAAATAACTAAGCATAAATTCTTGATCCTGCTTGAAGTGGTTTGTAACTTACTAACCAACGAACGTTACCTGTATCATCAGGAATCATAAGTTGTTGAAGGTTATTTTGATTAGCTCCTGCTGAAGCTACTACGTAGAATGTTTTACCTGCTGTTTTAGCAGTAATTCTACCAGCTTCTAAGCTACCATATCCTGCGTTTAGATTCAAAGACATTATAGTTTTGATTTAGTAAGTGAACTACTCGGTGGCTAAAGACCACTCGAGCTTCTCGCTTCAACGCTTCCTACTCTTACGATTGCTCGTCTTTCAGACAGCTCAGCTGAGCTTAGTTTATACTGTTTCCGCAATACCTGCGGTACAGTCCCTATTACACAATAGTTCTAAAACTGATGTAATATGACAGATGTTTGATTTATAGTCCTTCTCTGGTAGACTTGTATTAGTAATTAACTATCTCCGCTTGGTTTTCACTTTGATAGTCACTTACATCTCCTACACTAAAGATGTAGGAGTTTTCCGCTTTACCTTATAAATAGATTATTGGGAGAGATGTAAGCCTTAACATTACATCTCTATTATGGGAGCTAACCAACCAAAACTCTCAAAAGGTGCTTACTAACTTCAATCTCATTTACTAAAGCGAATCCATTTACCAGTTACTACACAGATTCCATAAGTAGCTCCTGATACATAAGTAAGATTCTCAGTAGAGATATCTATACCGTTACCAGCTACTGATGGAGTGAGTACATAAGGGTCTTCAAGAATTTCCAAGTGGAAATCTGAATAATCAGATGCAGCTAATGCCCAATATTTAGCTTTAGTTGTGTCTGGTGCTCCAGTAGCTGTAGTAGCAATTCTTGATACTGCTAAATGTTTGTATTTGTTTTTGTAAACGTTGAATGTTCCACTATTAGAACTTGAAGTATCAGCAGTAGCGTTCATCAATTTAGCAACTGCGTTACAAGTGTTAGGGTCAAGAGTAGTAATGATCGTGTCAGGTTTCAAAGCCATCAATTCTCCTAAGTTGTTGTAAGTAGCTTCTACAAATTGTTTTTCTAATGCTTCTAAAGCTCCTTCGCTGAATTGAGGATTACCAGTTGCAATATTAGAGTAAGTAGTACCTGAACCAGTAAGTGTGTGAGCTGTTGAACCCCACGCTAATCCATCTCCTACAGTAATATTTACTGTTTCTCCATCTTTATTAACGTAACTAGTTGAAGCGAAGAATGAGAATCTATTAGCAAGATCTTGTTCGATTCTGTTTGGAACAGTCTCTACGAATTTTTTGATGATTCTGTCTAATTCACCTCCTTTGTTTGAGAGTTTCATTAACTTAGTAACTCCAAGTGCAAGTGCAAAAGGTTTTACTTCTAAATCTTTCTCATATCCGTATTGTACTCTTGCTTGTCTTGAAGCATCTCCTTCTGGTCTTGAAGAAGCTAGTTCATTAACATCAATTTGTTCTGCATATCTAGTGAAAACTCCACTATTCATAGGCATTTGTGTTTCAAGTACGATGTTAGATTCTCTTAATTCCCAATCCATGCTTTTCAAGGCATCCTTAAAATCTCTTTCAATTAAGTCGTTTAGTTGAGGTAACTCAAACGTACTTATATTTGGTGTTGTAGCCATTTTTAGTATAAGTAAAATAAAATAAAATTAGTTATTCGATTACGCAGTTTCAGTTGCAGGCATTGGGAACGAACATAGTCCTCTAGTAGAAGAAATGTAACCCATAATTCTAGCTCCTTTACCAGCTGTATCTACAGCTAATCCAAGAGAGTCAGAGTGGAATTCTACAGTTTTGAATACATCAGCTTTTGTGAATGTACCAGCTCCTACAGCAAATTCAGCTAATGCTGAGTAAGTAAGTGGAACTTTAACTTGTTTCATTTTCCCAGATGTTGCATAATCAGCATCCGTAGATACGATAGGTTCAGCCATGATACCAACAAAGTCAGCACCAGCTGCATTCTCAACTCCCATAAGAGTAAGTTCACCAGTCGTTGTATTAGAAGTAATTTTGATTCCTACCGCTGCTCCTTGTGGAATTGCTACTGAAGCGATGAACGGAAATGATTTCTCAATCCATTGATCATCAGCTGGTCGGAAGTATTGTGTCTTATTAGGCGTATTTAACGCCACTACTGATTTAGCCATATTGGTTGTAAGTAAATTAAATAAAAGGTTTGAAATGAGCATAAGTTAGCTCAGATCGGTAAGTATTAAATGGTTCGCCTTCAACATACGTTCATAATGCTTTACCAACTGCAATACACATGATTCTCTTGTGGCTATCATCGAGTGTTTGACATATATCTTTATATCTGACTAAGTTTTTATTAAATTCTTCAATTTCTTTTCAAACTTTTTCTTCCATAAAGGCGTTATGTCTTGCAATCAAAGATGATACAATCCTCTGTTGAACCCAGTGCATTTGTTCTTGAGTTAGATTATGGTCTACTGCTATTTCTAATAGTTTTGCTACTGTTTCAACTTCTTCAAGATTTTGGTCTATCACAGGTTGCATTTCTAGCATCAAATTAGTCATAACTAGTTCCATGTATGCTGTTAGGTCTTGTTCTTCTTCAGTAACAATATAACTTAATTGTTTAGGAGTATATTCCTTTTGCATCCCGTCCGCAAATAAGACAGTAGAGCCGTCTATGCTCTTCACTTCTTTAAGTCCTATATACATTAGTTGATGATATTAGGAGATACTTCAATTACTCCATGTTCCTTAGTATTCAAGATATACACTTCTACCTCTTCAAAGAGTGGAACGTGTTTTGGTACTTGTAGTTCTTTGATTATAGTTCAGTCTTTCAATCTAGCACCAGCTGTCATTTTCTCACTTCTTTCAAATCACATATTAAAGTCGTACAAGAGTACAGGTTTTTTTAATTCACCTTCACTAGTTACTAATTCAATTAAATGATTGTCTAGGAGTTCTCCAGTAACAGATCTATAGGCTAATGCCTTAGTGTTATCTTTCTTTACTGATTTATAATCTAATACTGCGTTACCATCCCAAATCTTATAACTAAACATTGCAGGTCATTCATAGTGAGCCTTCTTGTCTTTAGCTGTAGTAGGTTTATCTTGTGCCTTATAGTCTTGGAGTTCTTTCTGCATACTCATAACCATATTTAGCAGGTCTTTGTTACTAATTTCTACATTAGCCACTTCCTGAGTAGCTTCTGTTTTAGGTGTTTCTAGTGTTTTAATAGTTGCCATTGTTGTAAAATTAAAAGATTAAAAAAGATTAGATTTTTACCCACTTACCATTCTCTCTCTTAAATCCGTTCACAATTAGTTCATCGGGATCAGAAGAGCCTCCAGTAGTGCTAGGAACTCAAGAACTCGACAATTCTTTGATAGCCTGAGTCTTTTTGTCCTTACTTATCTTGTCTTTATTCACATAAAGAGTCGCCATTTCTGCAAACTTGAGTGCTTTATCCTCAGTCAAAGTTTTACCTTCTGTTATCTCATCAAAATAAGCCTTAGCTTCTTCTTGGAGATTTTCTGGTACTTTGTCTAAAATTTTCTGAGCTTTTTTGAGTGATTCTTCGTGTACTTCTTGTGCTCTTCTTTTTTCGTACTTAGAATCAAAGTCATCGACTCCGTTCTTGTTACCTTTTAAGAAGTTTTCATAAGTTCAGTACTCGCTAGTTCACCAATCAAACCTTTCAGCAACTCTTTTTGCTAGTTTTGGATCTTTAGCATGATAATCTAATAACTTCATAATGTCATTTTCAACTACTTCAAACGCAATTTGTGCAGTTTGATTTCTAGCTTGAGCCAGCTCTTGTTCTTTACCATGTAAAAGTTCTTTATGGCGTTTTTTGTCCATGAGTTCTGTCTCTTCGCTTTCTTCATGTTGAGAGTCTTCCACTTCTGGGGTCTCGATAACTGCTTGTTCGTTATCGATCACCACGTCTTCCTTAGTCATGGGGGCGGTAATACGATATAAAAAAAGCTGTAACATTTGTTACTCGCTTATTGGAAAATGTATTGCCCGACAGCCATACACTCTCTAATAAACAAGTAACAGATAAATTAAGGATAGTGTCGGCTATCCAATCTGTTAAGTGTCCTTGTAGTTACTTTAATTATACACTTAGCTTAAGCTGTGTCAAGAGGGGTCTTTTTCTTTCTCTCCTCTGCTTTATAAAATCCTCTTACTGTTTCTTCTACCTTGCTTAAGCGTTCTATTGCAGTTCATAAACATTTGATTGAGATTTCAGCTTCAATAGAATTACCTACGAATCAAAGATTACCTAGTTTTACTTGATAGAGTCTTTGTTCGTGTTGTAGCCACTTAATAAGTAAGTCTTTATGCTCTACAATGAGTAGAACATCATCACCTGTAATCTCATTGATTTTATTTTCTCTCAGCATTTCTATCTCTTTTTTGCTGACTAATACCATTTCATCCATAGGTTTATATTTGAGGAACTAAAGAGGGCGTACTTGGCGCTTCCTGTCATTGTATTTGTTGTTCTGGGGCTTGTTCTTCTCATTCCATAGGTTGACCACCCTGTTGTCATAACATCATTCCTGACAATCCGTCAATGAAATCAGCACCTTGTGTTTGAAGAGCTTTCATATCTACGTCTTCTCCAATGATAGATTCCATGTTGTATTCGTCCGCAAGTTCTTTCACTACTGTATCGAAAGGTATGAAGGACATATCTACTCCTGCTTGAGTTGCTAGCATATATCCATTAGCTACTTCACCTATTGATTGAGCAAACTCTAGTTTAGATTGTCTATTTGCTATATCACTTACTGGTCTACTTACATTTGTATATACATCAATATAAGTTTCACCCTGCATAAGTTCTGGAGTAATAGCCAATAGTCCACTTGAGCCTTTTTTCCATACAATACTTTGTTTCATCTCACCATTCTCATCGGCTTCTTCTTGTACTTCATAATCCTTGATTTCTATTTCTGGAGTAATACCTTCTGCAATTTCTCTTGGGAAGAATCTTACTAGGTTTTCCATGTGTTGATCAGCCATTCTCTCGAAAGCCATATCTCTATTAGTGAGCCATACATTCACCCTCTCTTGGCTTGATTCTTGTTGTACGTTAGTCTGATACGCTGTTTGCTGTGGATCTCCTAGAATATTTTTAACATCTATCCCTACGAATACTGCAATTTGTTCAAAGAGTTTCTCCATATATTCAAATATAGCTTGATTTGGTGGAACTCCTGCTATTTGTTGCATATTGTTTATATCTCCTGTGAACTCTAATATTTCATTATCAAATGAGAATTTACGTCCATTGAAAGTAAGTCCATTACCAATAGCTATAGTAGGACTATTGCTCTTGCGTACTGAATCCATAAGCATTTCTCTCAAATCATTCAATTCAGAATTGAATCTGATAAGAGCTTCACAGAATCCTCTACCTGTATCATATCTTCCTATTTTCTTACTAAGTACACGAGTTGTAAATGGTAGTACCTTTCTACCTTTAACAGTGGACATAATGTGGTGTTCTCTAATGATAATACCATTAGCCCATACACAATACACATCATCTTTTAAATTCCAGTATTCTCTAAGCTCTACGAATTTACCTTGTTTGCTTGCTTCTTCTCTTGTAGTGAAAGGCATATAGTTTGCTGTATAGCCTTTTGGTCTTACATATTCTATATTTTTATATAGTTTGTTGTTCTCCAAATCTAAGAACTCATCATATCCCATTCGTTTTCTTACCATACATTTTTTAGCTGTTTCAATACCTCTTGTAGCGTTATTATCCATATAGAAGTTTCTAGGGTCTATATTTTCTAGGATGATTTTTTCATCTGTTATGATATTTTCTTTCCAAATCATCTCACCATCTTCTTTTACTTCTTCTAGTTCAAATTGCTTAATCTTTTCAATTTCAAATCCTGTACGCAGTACACTTCGTCCAAATCCTGCTGTAGTGTACTCGTTATCAATGATTTCTTTTCTACGTTTATTAGTTCTCCAATCATAATCCCAAACATTCTGTCTGATTCTAGCAGCCTTCTTGTATTTGGAGTTATCCTCTTTAATAATAAACTCGGTTTGGATTTTACTTGCCTTAGCTACAAATAATTCAATTACGGCAGTAGCCAAAGGAACAGTAGAACTCGATCTATCGTCTCCATAGAATTTAGGAATTGCGTCCATCATAGTTTGATAGTATTTCCATTCTTTGTCAATAACAGCTCTCGCTCTTATCATATCCTGAAAATCCTTCTCGATTCTAGCGAGTTTTAGTGCATCCTCTTTAGAGGGTGTATACTGAGGTCGGTCTTTTTGTTCTTTGTAATCTGATACTGGGAGTGATTTAGCCATAGTTTAGCGTCTGTTTGTATATAAATAACTATTGTGGTGTGGTCTATCTGATAAGTGTGGATTAGCTTCTTTCTTTGCTGTAGGGTTCTCTAGGTGTCGTGTGATACCATATTCCATTGCTGTTCTAAAGTGTGAAGTCCAATCGTGTATAGGGTTAGCGTTCTCTGCTGTTGAACTATTATTTTCTGTTCTTTCTGGGTATCTTGCATTCATAATAGCACTTGCTGCATCAAGACAATTCTCATTGTATCTTATTTTATATACTTGTCCTTTAGTCTTTTGTATTTGCTCCTTTTTCTTCCTTTCGGTTGGTGTATTTAAGTATATTCCTACCTTTCTATATTCTTCGTAGATTGTACTTTGATTAAGTCTGCTATGTGTATCATAAGGGTCGTCAATAAATGTAGCTTTCTGCCGATTATAGGTTCTATATCTATCCAAGAATACGAGGTGATTATCAGTAAGATTAGTAAGGGTAGCTTTAGGTTTACCTGTCATAAACTCAGCCATATCCGTTACACTACAATTCACCTCAATACTATCTATAAAATCAATAGTGTTTTCTTTGAACTGTACTAATATAACTGCATGAGGGTCAGCTCATCAATGGCTATTATCTAACCATACATACAGTGGTAGGTTTGGGTCGTATTCAATGTGTACTGCTTCTGTAGGGAAGTCTGGATATACTCTACCTACGATTGCTGTATTGTATTGAATATCTAACTCTTGAGCCACTTGTTCTCTACTCATACCTTTCTTTTCATTTTCATACCATGCTTCATCTCTTAGTGGGTGGTCTTTCCAGTGGTATCTTAATCACTTAATCTGTGGTGGTGTTACATCTCCATATACATTTACTGTGGGTACTGTTAGTTTACGCATTCTATAATGTTCGTTTCCTTCTCCATTAGGTGTTGAGTTGAATATTCTTGTAGGTGTTGCTGATGCAGCTGACTTATTGATAGCGGTAGCATTACTTTGGAAGGCGTACTCATCCAGCAAGATTGCATTAAATGTTCCTGATCTAGCTGCATTTGGATTCGCTGATTCTCCTGTAATACTTCCTGTACCATCTGGTCTACTTATTACCATATATTTTAAGTGTTTACCTCATTCTTTCCTGTCAAATCCTTTAGGGAGCATCCACTTAGGTAGATTGTTTATTATGAATCTAGCCTTAGCAAAGAGTGATTTAATATCTCCTATTTTGTCTACATAGTCCTCCTTCTGACTAATCACATGATACTTGTGGTTATAAAATATAAATCAGTACACAAATATTGCTATAATAAGCCACGATAGTCCCATTTGTCTGGACTTCTCAATGAATATATTAGTGAGTTCAGTCCTTTCAGATAGTGGCTTAGTACCATCCATAATACTACTTCGTATTTCAGCTATAGCCTCTTCCTGAAAAGGAAAAGGAATAAAAGGTAATATACTTGGGTCTTCCTCACTAAACATTCTAGTATTCTTATCTGTATAGGCAAAGTTTCTAAATCGAAATAGGATGTCCCTTTTACACATCTCAAACAGATCGTTCTGTAATTCTACAGACTTATTAGCTTCTTCAATGAGTTTACATCTTTTACTCATTTCTTGGTGCATATCTGGTTCTACTCGTGTCATACTACCAACTTAAAATAAATTACTTCTTCACTTTTACTTTAGTTTTACCATTAGCTTCTTCTCGGATTTTTTCTAAACCACCATTATATTTTTCACCTCCTCTTAATTTTTCTGGTGAGTATATCCACTCATTAAAGTCATTTCCTTGTCGTACTACATCCTTTGCTGGTACTTTGAGAGTTAATAGTTTTTCTCAATCATTGTGAGATAAAGCATAATCTTTAGAGAATGATACAAAATCTCAAGGTAACATTTCTTTTTGTGTCTTTTTTGTACCACGATATATTGTTACTATATCTTCTTTACTCTTAGGATTAGGTAAATTAGCTTCTTTATACCATTTATATTCAGATCAATATAATTCAGCTGTATATTTAGCATCCATATATCTCATAGTATCATCGTATACTCCATCTTCCAATAATCTTCAATATCTATGTTTTGCGGTATCAGACAAATCTAAAAGAGAATTTGCAGTGTAAGCAGCTACAAACTCCTCAGCACTCTTATACTTCTTAGCTTCTTGGAGTAGTGGGTTAGCTTCTTTAACTGGTACTTTAACTTTAGTATCTGGTATTGCTTCTACATATACATCTGTAACTCTATTACCATTATCAACTTGATAAAAAGATCATTTCTTTTCTTTAACCTTTCAAAATTGTTCAGCATACTTCCTATCAGGAGTCCAAAACTGTCATCAATCTCATCATCTATATAGTGTTGTGTTATCTACCATACGAATTACTGGTACATCTTTATATGATCACTTATCAGAGAACTTACTCTTTGTCCAAACACTAACTGTTTTAGGAGTTTTAGAACTATTCACTGGTACTTTTGATACTGTAGTACCTTGTGGTTTTTCTTTAGGCATTACCATTGTTTTAGAAGTAGTTACTTGTCCTTTTATAGGCTCACTTGTAGCTTCCTTAACAGGTACTTTTGATTTTGGTTTACTTAAAACTTCCTCTGATGCTTTCACAGGAACTGTACTATTTGGGTATGGTTTTCAGATAACTCAAATCTCACGAGTAGTTATATTACCTTTAGGTGTTGGTTTTGGAGTATTTACTCCTATTGTATTTGTTAGGACTCCCTTATTAGTACTAGAATTAGCCAAATTAAGAGAAGTAGTAGTACTCACATCATCTAAGTAAGGTAATGATAAATTACTTTTTATATTTGTTAGTTCATCAATAGTATTTTTTGTAAGAACTGCTGTACTTGGTGCTTTAATATATTGTAATAGATTATTTCTACTTCACATACTTAGTTTATCTACCATCTTTGCTATTTTACCTAGAACAGCAGGATTACCAAGAACTTTACCTATTTGTCTTCCCATAAAAGCTCCTACAAGGAATTTAGCTATACCTTCTGGACTAGAGAAATCTCATTGGTTACCTACTAATCCTCATACAGATCACTGTATAGCGTATTGTTTAAGCTCATTAGCTACAGATTTGCTTAAAATACCTTTTTCAAATGCTTTTGCAACAGCTACATCTCTATTGAGTTCTTTGAGGTTTATACCTCCATTTGTTCCTATAGTTACTTTATCTTCAATAAATTTTCTAATGTTAGTTCTTAGTTTAGCTCCTTCTTTTGCTAACTGAGTAGAAAGCACATCTTGAGATTTCTTGTAGATATTCTGGAACTCATCAATAAGTTCTTTACTTTTTTGAGCTTGATTAAGAGTAAGCGTTCAGTCTTTAGCTGCTTGTTGAATAGCTTTAGCTTCTGCTAAATCATAAGCCTTATATCCAATATCTTTATTAGCTTTAGCCATAGACTTAGTAACAAGCTCCATTGATTTTTCTACATCAGCATTTTTACCTAAAGCTCCTAATTTATTAGAGGTTTCATCTACAACTTCTCTTACTTGTGTATAAGTATCACCATGTATCTTTTGTAGTGATTTAACAGCATCTTCTGTCTTTTGTCCTGCTACTCATTTATTGAGTGCCCATCTACCAATACTACCTACATCACCATCTGCTGTTTCATCTAAGGTTCTTAGTATGTTTTTAGCATCAGAAGTATTAAGTAGTCCTTTAACTGCTAAATTCTCTGCTTGTTTACCAAAGAATTGAGGTAGTTTTTTTACTCCTTTCATTATCCCCTTAGCTGCTGCTCCTGCTCATGGTATAGCAGCTCCTATTACTCAAGCTGTGGCTAATTCTTTACCAGTAGACATTCTTCATTCAGTTGCAAGGTTATATTGCTCTTGCCCTACTATACCTTGTAAAGCTCCCTTTACTATACTACTAGCTACTGGTGCTTTACTAGCTACTTTAGCTACAGCTGGTATTTTACTAAGAGTAGATACCCCTGTAGGCATAACTAATGCTTGCCCTACTGTTCCTACTGCTTCTCATACTCCTCCAGCTATAGTTTCTTTTTGTTCTGGAGTTTGTCGGTTAGTAATTTGATCTACTGTGGTATCGCTATTGTCATACATAGCTGATAATTCATCTTTAGAATATTTTTCTTTACCAAATACAGGTCTAAGTGCATTACCTGCTTTAATACCTAGTTTTTTACCTAATTTACCATAACTAGCTGCTGATTGTCCTACTCATGAACCTAAATCTGTAATAAAGTTATCAGTAAGTATATTTCATTCTCCTATTGATTTACCTCCTAGCTCTGGGTATGCTTCTATAATTTCTTCTAATGTTGCTCATCTACTTATATCAGCTCATAGTTCACCTAATACACTATCGTCTAAGTCTTGAAATTCAGGATAAGACTCTTTAACTTCTTGTAGGGTAGCTCCTTTCTTTATGTCAGTACCTAATTCAGCAATAGCACTTTTTATATCTACTTTTTGAGGCACAGTTTTATCTACTCCTGTTTCAGGGAGTACTTCTGGTGTTTTTGGCTGGCTATTGATAATCTTTTGTTGTTTTCCTATGTCCTGAACAGTCGCTCATCCTAGTTTTGGTTCTGCATTTATATTAGTAGCACCAAATGATGATGAAATACCACCTATTTTAGGAGTTACAACTGGGGATGGAGTAGCTACAGTTGGTGCTTGCGACTGTTGTGGTGGAACTTTTAAGAGAGGTTGTGAACTCATTGGGGTACTAAGTACCTCAGCCTCTTTTTTCTTCTTTTTTGGAACAGCAGCTAAACCCGCTTGAATTGCAAACGCTTGTGGGTTGATTGTTTGTTGTGGTCTTTCTCCCATTTTTAGTAAGTTTTATAATAAATTATTTCTTAACTCTTCCACTTGTTGCTCGTCCTCAAGCTGTAGTTCATCCACTTGTAGTTGTAGTACCTCCTGAATATTTCTTGATAGTTTCTTTTGGAACATATACTGACATATCTAATCCTCTTTCGTCAAATTCTTGTGAAGAAGAAGTAATAAAGTCTCTCATATTATTCTCATAAGCGTTTACAATGATTCAGATAGTATCTTGTAACTCTTTTCTTTGTTCAGTAGATAATTTCTTACCACTCTTAAGTTTTTCTAGTTTTGTTGAGAGAGTATCAAGTAGTCCCCTAGCACTTTCAACACTTTCAACTTCAGATTCTCTTGCAACTGAACTTGGGTCAATAGTCTTGAGGAATCCTACAATAGTTGCTACATCCCCTACAGCTGTTTGAGGAGCTGCTAATAATGTAAGAGCTGATTTACCTTTAGTAATAGCTTCGTTATTTTTAGCTATGTTGGTAAATTGTTCTTTTCTGCTCTTTCCAAACTCTATATCATCTCCTGATTTATAACCTAATTTCTTTTTAGCTTCTTGTAGTGTTATTCATTCTGCTTGTGCTTTCTTTAGGATATTACTAGCAAACTTAGCTCTTTCTCCTTCTGTTCCTCCTAATCCTTGAGTAAGTCCTAATACTTGCATTTCTTGGTCTGCCTTACTTACTGGTGTAACTCAAGGAATATTCTTAGTAGCATCCCACGCTGCATTCACTCCTGCTTCAGCTTCTTTTTGCCCTGCTGGAGCTTGAGAGAATACCCAATTTTTATACTTACTTGCTGGGTAAGTTGTAACTTTTGGTGGTCATCCTGCTTCACTACCTTTTACGTTAGCCTCTAATACTTCAATACTTCCATCATTATTTATTTTGGTCACAATACCTGTATGTCCGTATTGATTATTTGTATCGTAAGCAAATATACCTCCTTCTACTGGTCTATCTGATCTACCAATATTATCAATAGCAGTTATTTTACTCTCTAAGCTATCTTGGAATCTATTATCTCCACTTGGATTTTGTCCAGTAACTTTAAGAATATAATCATTTACTAACATTCCGCATTGTACCTTATCACTATTTCTCTTATCAGTACAGAAATCTATAATCTGTTGTAATGTTTGTGGGTTAGATATTTCTAATGTTTTAGGATTATTTACAGGGTCGCTACTTGTATCAAATGAATTATTTGTACTTCCGTTTATTCTAATTGGAGTCGCATTACCATTCTCATCTACTGTACCATAGATAGCTAATCCTGTCATATCATCATATCCAATAATTTGAACGTCTTTAGGCTTCTTCCATAGTTGTTGGAAGCTAGCTACTATTTTACCAGTAACTGGGTCTTTAGAAAATGTTACTACTTGTCCATCAGCTGTAACTGTTGGTTTTTCTGCTGCGAAAGGATCATAAGCAATAGGCATACCAGTCTTTTTATCTACCATTACTTCTCCATTTCCATCAGTTAAGTAACCAGTCTGAGCAGATAATTTCTCATTAACAGTGTTAGCTTGTTTCTTAAATTCAATATCAGCCGCTACTTTTTCTTGTCTCATTGTTTCTTGAGTTTTTCTGTCTTCTTCTAAGAGTTTCATATTTGTTTCTGCTTGTTTAGCATAGAAGTCTTGTCTTGATTTAAGCTGTTGTACTGTTCTGTTTGTGATACCAGTTACTGAGTTATCTACACTATTGAGGTATCTATTTTGAGCTTCAAACATCTTTTGAGGAGTATCTAAGTAACCTCTCATTTGTTCTGAGGTGAATCCTTGAATAGCTAATAAAATACTTGCATCAATTTCTTTCTTCATCTTTTGATTGATTTGGAAAATTTGCTCTTCAAACTGTTTAGAATCAAATTCCATTCCTAGCTTCATCATAGTTTGTTTATTAGCTTCTAGTCTTTTAATATCATTCACAAGTGCTTGTGCATCTACTAATTGTCTAGCCATAGAGTTCATAGAGGCTGTACTCTTAACTGGTCTTCCTCCTGTACCTAAAAATCCTAGATTTTGTTGTAAAGTATCAAAATCCTTTTGTGCATTCTTTACTGTTCGTGCTGAATTAATATCAGCATTCTCTTTATTAAGTCCTGATATTTGTGTATTTATGTCATTGAGTTCTGTTGCATACTCTTTTTGATGAGTAAGATCAGCAGCAAGATTTACTTGGTCTTGCATCCATTGTTTTTGATTTACATCCAATGCAGCTTGGTCTATTAGAGCTTGTTGTTGTTCAAAAGGTAATGTGAAAAATTCATCTTCTGTAATATTCATACCAAGATAGTTACCCTTATCAAAGATACCTGTTTTCATATCCCATCCTTCAGGTGCTCATTCAGTGGCTGTAGGAGGTAAGAGTTGTGCATTTCTTTCAGCTTCAACTCTAGCTCTTGTTTCAGCATTTACCTTATCTACTCCTGTAAGTTCTGGTGTTGTAGGTGTAGTAACTGGAGTAGTTGGTGGTGTAACTACTGGAGCTTTACCAGTATTCGTTGTGGTAGGTGCTGGTGTTGTAGTTGGTGGTAGTATTGGCTTTGTCATATTATCAGAAAAAACAGGAGCAGGCGTTTGCCCTGTTGTTTTAGGTGGAGTAGTTGTAGGATTAAGACTAGCGGGGTTTGATATACTAGGTGGTACTTTAACTGTTACTCCATTATTTACTACACCATTACCTCAAATAACACTAGACTGTCATGGTTGAGCAGCTAATGTTGTCTGAGGAGTGTTTATCATCCTTTGAGTCGTCTGATTTTTAGCCATTTGATATGTAAGTTTTGATTAAATTACTATTGAAATTGTTTCCCCTGTTGCACCTGTTGTTCCTGCTACTCCAGCTGAAGCAGTTCACGAAGCAGCTCCTCAACTTCCGCCTGCACCGCCTGTTTGAATTATGGTTGCTTCACTTGTAAGAGTGTGGTATATTCTGAATAGAATACCTCAGTTACCTCATCCTCATCCTCCTCCACCTCATCCATTCGCTCCTCCTGTTCTTTTACCACCATTACCTCCTGCCCCTCCTACTTGACTTATGGTAGTACCAGCAAGATCCCATTCATACGCTGCAATCCAAATTAAACCTCCATTTCCTCCACCTCATCCTCCTCCATTACCTACTGTACCACTACCTCATCCTCCACCTCATCCTCCACTACCTGCTATTGATTTATAATTAAGTCCTCCAAATGTTGTTTGTGCTGTCGCTGGATGAATAAGTAAAGGAAAGAAGGTTTTATTATATAATGCACCTCTTGTGCTCGTACCTCACCCTCATCCTATTCCTCCTCCATTTCCTCCACCTCATCCTCCTCCATTACCTCCTGCTGCTCAATTTATATTAGTAAGACTTGGGTTAGCTGCTGCGCCTCCTGCTCCTCATTCTCAAGCAGCATTATTACCACCATTACCTCCTGCTCCTGCTGCTACTTCTGCATTTAGTGAGCCTTGTCCAAGTGTAGTTGCTGCTGCTGCTCCTGTTGCGCTATCATTTGCTGCATTAGTCCCATCATTACCATTTCTTCTTATAGTTCCTGCCCCTGATATTTTACTCTTTACGAATATTCTATACCCATTAGGGTCTAGTATCTGTCCTGATGGTATTTCTAAATTATTATAGTACATATCTCTCGTGAGCGTAACTGTACCTGAAATAGATACATTACCATCGCTACCATCTCCATATACTGAACCTTTTAATGCACTTATGAAATTAGAAAGTAAAGTAACATCAGCATCAATATTATCAGTAACTACTTTTAATGTACTAGGAATAACTACCAAAGGGTCTCCTGCTTCAGTATCGGTTCCATTATTTACTTGTGTTTGGTCTGCTAATCTTACTTTACCAGTAATTGCATCTGTTGCATTAGCTACAGTGCTTGTTCCTGCGTCATTCCATTGTCCACCATAATATGTTTGTTCTGTGCCTGTTGTGCTGTTATATATCTTATCTCCGTTAGCTGGAGTAAGTGCATCTCTTTGTGCTGTTGTAAGGCTTTTTAATCTCACTCATGGTGTATCTGTTCCAGTGAACGATAGCAGTCCATCTACTGTTAAAGCTCAATCTATTGTTTGGTCTCCTACAAAAGTATTAGCTACTTTCTTATTAGGTAATTGATCGTGCATAGCTACTAATACAATAGGAGTTCCAGCATTAAATTGTAACCCTGTACCTCCTGTTGCTGGGTCATCAAATGAATCTAGGTTTCTTGTTACTCCTGTAAGAGTTGTACCACTTACTCCTGTATAAGAAATCCACTCTCTTTGAGATCAGTCTGTAATATACATTCTACCTGATAGAGCTTCTGGTGCTACTGCTAGAGTTATTGAAGTATCAGCTGGATTAAGAGTAACTGCAATAATCGTGCTAAATCCTGATTCGTATTGTTGAGCCATTATGTTGTATAATAAATAGTTAAAGGGGGGCTATTTGATTAGCCCATTTATTAGTGGTTTAATTGCATTTACTTCAATGTGTGAAGCATTAATTTTTACAATAGCTTCTTGTAGGAGTTCTTCCCAGTTGTCTTTTAATTCAATAGCTTCTGATTTCTTACTAATTGGTTCTTTGCCTGCAATCAAACCTCAATTTAATTGTGCAGTTTTTTCTTTTTTAGTTGTCTCCATAATTAATATGTTAAAGATAAATTATTCTGTTAAGTTAGTTGCTTGTGGTGGTGCTGATTCTAATCTTGGTAAGAAGTTCTTGAGTCTTACTCTACCTCATACTACTCACATCCTCCACCTTCGTTGATATTTTACTCATCTTTTACTACTTACATTCCCTTTTGTTCTTAAGATATATGTTTCATACATATCACTATTAGGTGTTATACTTAATCCTTCAGTACCAATAGCATAAGTTCCTATCTCTTGAATACCAATACCTGTAAGTAGTTGTTCTGGTAGATTATCCATATCTATTGTCTTTGTATCTATCATTTTTCAGTCCATCCAAATTTCTTGAATAACTACAGCAAGGATATTCATATCTAAGAGTGTTCTTGATTCCCGTAGAGTATTCTTGAATGTTGCTCCACTGACATAGAAGTACTTACTTCGATATTCAAATGGTATTGGTGTTCCTTGATCGTCATAGCTATACTCATCACGGAATACTTTAGGTTCGAGGTTGCTGATAGTAAAGTTCTTACCTTCAAAGAATAATCCACCATAGAAGTATCTATTTGTGTCAATGAGGAATTTTTTATTGATTACATCGTATACTACTGTCTTATTGTATATGCTACTGTCTTGTCCTTTGAAAAACCAATGTATTAGGTTGGTATCTTCTTGATAATATCATCGACTATCTGTTTGTCATTTTGGTATTTGTTTCATGTATTCAGTAATTCCTTCTCATTCTCTATCTGATAGGTTTATATTATCGTATCAGTTCACATTAGCTCATCTTGTTATCTGGCTTATTGAATTACTTGGTGTTACATAAAATACTTCAGTTCCTACTACAACAATACTATCATGATTTACTGCCCCTTCTTGAGTCTGTAAGTAAGTAGAGTTATAACTTACTGTTCATCCTGAAGTCACTATATCTCCTTTATCTGTTACTGCGATTGTATTCTTGGTGAAGTAGAATAGAGCTTGATTGGTACTTGCAAGTCCTGTTACTGTTTCTATTGTTGTACCTGTATCTGTTCCAGCACTTGTAAAGTCTTCATAATTATCTGCTACACTATAGTATATTTTGTTAGGGTTAGCTGGTCGTCCACTTGCTACCATCTTTCAATCAAATGGTACAGCGAATGCTGGTGCAAAATTACTTGGTACTGTTGATGGCGTTGTATAGGCAGTGCCACTGAGTTTACCAAATTTATCTACTCAATTCATACAATATACTACATCATTTACATTGAAGAACCTCATACGCTCATCACTAGTTATATTAGATCCAGTGTTAATTGATGTTGCTACTCCATCTGAATCTATAGTGTAAAGTTTTTCATCTGCATCTTTATTGTGTCTTACTACTAATCTATTATTAGCTTGTATTGTTCTTAAATAACTTCCTATTCATCTTGGATAATCTCAAGGCTCTAATGTAGAAAATAATTGATGTCAAGGTCTACTTACTACTGATTGTCCATCTAGTCTACAGTTTCTTAGATAAGGACTATAACATCAAGCCATATCAATCTCAGCTACATTATCTACAAAACCACCACTGAATATTCCTGTTTTCAGTCCTTTTGCTAAATCATAATATTTTGAAGAATCGTAGCTCATTTTAGGATAATTCTATAATAAGAGGTCGTAGATTTTCTTTATCTTTGTGATAGATTTCTAAATACTTTTCTAATGATATTGTAAATCAATCTTCATCAGTATATTCATTTTTACTCTTGAGTTTTAAACTTTTTACAAATGCAATTTGATTATCTGAGTATCTAGACATATCAAAAGTGCTTTCTTCCTGTATTACTTCTTCTTGTCTAGATACTTCTGTAGATTGTCTAGACAGTTTAGATTCCATTACTTTCTTATATATTCCTTCTATACCTGTAGTAAAACTACCCTCTCATTTACTTGCTACCCAGTTATAAACCTCTTCTTCAATCCTTATTCAGTATTTCTTTTTCATGAATTAGTAAGTTTAGAATAAATAGAGAGTGTCTAGACATACTACTATAAAGTGTCTAGACATAGGTATTAGATATTATACCTTCTTCAGCTCTTAGATGCTGCTGGTCTTGTTCAGTTAATATCTTCATACATACTGTTGTTATAGAAGTCGTAACTGGCTCTTGCTCTTCTTATTACTGATTCATTGATAATCATCTTAGCTCTTTGGTCTTCTCATCTAAAGCTTAGTACTTCTGCTGCTGCAAATGATGGTAGTATTGTCTTAGCATATATATCATTATCTATAGTAGCTAGGTCATTTACTCCTACCATTTCACTAGGCTTCTTTTCATATCTTAGGTGTATCATTCATTCATCTGATCTATTCCATATAATTAAGTATTGATTATCTTTTATGGTATAGAATGGGGCTTTTATTAAGTTAGTATTGTTATAATCATAGTATCAGTCTCAAGAGCTATAAGCTGAGTCTCAATAATTTACTTCTTTTATATCTCTTAGGCTATCAAATACCTTATCATATTCCATTGCTGGTAATTTATATCTGTTGTTGTAAATAACCTGAATAGGACTCATATAGTTAGTAGGTAGAGTGAACGCAAAAGATACCTGATGCCCAGTTTGGAATGGATAGAGTACATTACTGCACCCAGTGAATGTATTGCCCGTCCTTGCTAAATATGGAATGGTATCACCTGCTATAAATAGAGTTCCTCCATTATCAGGATAAAATGAAGCATCACCTGATACAGTTATTACTGTATCTCCTGCTTCTAAGTCTGCATCTAAATATACTGGTGGAATATTCTTATAGAAAATATCTGTATTCAAAAAAGGCAATGTTTGTTTCTTTATAACTTGCCCTGTTAGTGTATCAATCATCATTCAACTACAGTAGTCTTGTTGAGTTGAGTTGAGGAACATATCTACTAAGCTATATGGATAAGCTGAGGTATCAGCTTCTTCTCTCATTATAGCGTATGTTAAATTTCTTAGTTCACCTAGAGTTACCATAGGATTGTGAAATTAAGATCATAAAGCTTTCTTTATTCTTTCTTCTATTTCTCTTGTAGT
>ERZ724522.222-NODE-222-length-38146-cov-21.511801_pt1 | contig 38146 bp, 40 predicted proteins | sample MGYA00376055_ERZ724522 | MGnify/ENA primary metagenome ERZ724522 (study PRJEB28724, sample SAMN07190884) | wastewater metagenome | isolation source: effluent of sewage treatment plant in Hong Hong | place: Hong Kong | collected 2016-03-17 ...
CTGCTTCCCGAAGGCGATGCGGAGGTTGTGATGAAGGATTTTTCGAGAGCCTAACGTGTAGGTGACCGGCGCTGCGCAGCTTTATCGCGCAGCGTCCAGCGACCAAAGGGAGCGAGGTCGACCGTAGGGTTAGGCCCGCTAGAACAGGAGAAACGGAATGTTTGGACTGACGAAACGAGAGCAGCGATGGAAGGCCGAGCAACAGGCGGCGGAAGTGCTTGCGGCGCTAGCGGGAACCGCCCTTCGGGCAGCGGCAGACGTGCGCGTGGCAGAGGCGAAAACGGACGCAGAAGAGTTGGCGAGACTACGCGCCGAGAACGGAGAACTACGCCGGCTGCTAGCCCGCTACCGCGACGAGACTCCGCTCGGGAACCAGCCCCACATGATCGCGCACCAGGCAGACGAGGCATTGGGAAGATGGCCTAACGCTCTAGGTGAGGGGCGCGAGCGCGGCATTTTGCGCGAAGCGTCCAGCCGCGAAGCGGCGACCTCGACCGACGTGTTAGGGGGCAAGGAGAACGCATGAACAAGAAGCGCCGAATGAAGAACCGAGCAACCGCGCAGTGGTTGGCGCGTGAAACTGCGCCATCGTGCCCGAACTGTGGGCAGAAGGGGCCGCATTGGGTTGGAGTGCCAATGGCCCTTGGTGATCTGTTGGCCGGAACTGAGCCTGACGGTTTCTGGTTGTGCGAAATGTACTACGGCGATGACGGCAAGAGGTTGCCCTCTAACAACCTCGCTCACCGGCGCGTAGCGTCCGGTGGAGCGGACAGTTAGGCTTTGATTTCAACTGCAAATAGGTGAATCATGAAAAACCACGACGTAGTAAAAATTGTCGAAGAAGCCCTCAGTGATCTTTATGTTGTTCGTATCGGAGAGGTATCACCCGTAGAAATAAAGTTGGGTGATCATCCTGACCTTCCAGAAGGTAAGTACCGCATGGTAAATGTCAGCGTAGCTGTTCCTGACAAAGACTAGCTGACTTGCTGATGAACATTCGCTGCGATTTCTCTCCATGTCGCCGTTACCGCTACACCTGGGAGACGGAAGTACTTCCCGAACGCGGAAAGGGTCTATGCGCGTTCATCGGCCTCAACCCAAGCACGGCGGACGAAGATGGCCCCGATCCGACCGTAAAGCGGTGCATGGAATACGCAAGAAGCTGGGGCTATGGACGCTTCTTGATGCTGAACCTGTTCGCGTTCCGGTCCACCGATCCCAAGGTGATGTTGTCAGCCCCGCATCCGATTGGGCCGGATAACGACCGATATTTGAGGGAGCGCGGGCGTGAAGCCGATCTGGTCGTGGCCGCGTGGGGTAACCATGGTCTGCATCGAAGGCGATGGATCACCGTGTATTGGATGATTCCGTGTCTCCACGTCCTGACTCTGACCAAGAAGGGTCAGCCGCATCATCCGCTTTATCTGCGGGGGGATTTGCAACCGGTGAGGTGGAAACGATGAGAACCTTTGAAGAACTCAAGGCGGAAGTGCTGGAAAACCCGGAAGTCCGGGCTGAATACGAACGGCTGCGCCCGGAATTTGAACTGGCGGAAGCCATCATCGCCGCCAAGGAAGCCCATGGGTTGACGCTAGAGAAACTGGCCGCCAGCGATTTGCAAGTGGATGACCCAATGGTGAATGCCAAACTCAATGCCTATTCGAACGCAGTCAGCATCTATATGGCAAAGGTAGAATCATGGAACTCCTATGTACAGGCACAGATGCTATTTTATGAGACTCAATTTTTGTTGAGTCTCACGAACAGCAAAATATGAGACACAACTAAAACGGCCTGTTGGCGGTACTCGCTCAACTCAATTCAATTTCTTCCATAGCCCCGTCCAGTTCACGGATCAGCATCGACTTCATCCGCTCCAACTGGCCCATCATGCAGTAAATATCCTCGATCTTACTGTAGCCCTGCTCGACTTTCCCGCCCGAGACTTCCGCCGAATAGATCAGGCTGACGATCTCGCCCGCTTCCGCCTGGCGCAACAGGCTTTTCAACAACGCCATCACGGATGGATCGGGTTGCCGCAAGGGAACGATGTTCATCATCATTGACCTCTGGTAGACCGTACTGATTTTTTGATCCAGCCCGGAAATGAAGAAGCCCAGCGGTAGAAGCACGCTGGGCTTTTTTACTTTGGCCACCGCACGGCTTCACGCGGCGCGATTCCTGGCATAGGTGGCGAGCGCCTGACCCTGGAAAAGTTAAAGCGCCCACCGCAATTTACCGAGCACGTCCATGCAACCGGTAGTTTCATCCTACCACGGTTTGAGGTAGGAAGATACCAATCATTCCCCTCCACTCAACAACATCGGCGCGAGTTTCTTGTTCAGCGGCGCTCCGCCGAACAGTTGCAGTTCCAGCCGTCGCCGCGCGCCCGCCTCGATGGATTTCTGGATCGTGTCGCCGGTAATGGCATCGCTCGGATAGCGTTTGTTGAACTTCTGAATGTCGTCTTGCATGGCCGCGATCACGTCCCTGTCTCCCTGCCAGACCGCAATGTTGATGATGTCCAGAATCGCGCGGCGCCGCCGCTCGATCTTGTCTTGCAAGGCCAGCATCGCCGTGTTCTTGGCCTGCCGTTCCGTGAGCGCGGCCGGCGTGAAGCCGATGCCCTGGCCGAGGATGCCGCTGATGCCCAACTCCTCCCGACTCACCAGCGGCGCTCCGGTTGCGGTGGTCGCGCCTTCTTGGGCAAAGCGAAGACTCTTGCCGATGGATTTCAATACCGTGGGCATGGCCGCTTCCAGAGTCCGCGCCGATGCGCCCCGCGCGCTGGTCCCCTCGATCAGCGCATCCCACAGCCCGTCCACCGTGCTGATGGACCTCACCGCCAGACCCGCCACCGGTCCTAGAGCCTGCTCCATCATCGCGTAGGCCATCTGCTTGCCGTGCAAGTCGTCATCCAGCCGACGCCACCACAAGTCGTCCAGTTTGACGCGCGAACTCACATCCACGCCCGCGAAAGCGTTGATGAGCCCACGGCGAACCGCTTCCGATCCCTTCGGGGTCAAGGCATGATCCAGTGTTTGTCGGAACCAGGTATCGAAATCCCACTCCGGCTCGTCGTCGTCGCCGAAGGCGGTCATCAGTTGCGTCAGCATCCACGCCAGGTCGTTGTAGAACGGCATCCCGACCGCCCCGGCCATCACCGCCGTCATGCCCAACATCCCGGCCAACTTGGTTCGCGCCACGGATTTTTCTTCCGCCGACGCGCCCCGCATCGCCAGAACCGCATTCCTGCCCAACTGCCAGGACGTGTTGAGCGAATATTGCTTGAACAGGGTGATGACCTTCGCCGTGTTTCCGCGCATGAAGCGGGCGCGATTCGACGGGCTGTACTCGTAATGGGTTTCGTTAATAGCCCGCCGCGCCAAGTCATAGGCCGCGTCGTGGTTCATGCCCGCGTCGCGTCCCAGTCGATAGGTGGCGATGGCGGTGGCCTCTCGGTTGATGACTTCGGACGCATGGAAGAACCACCCCAGCGCGGCGGTGGCCTTGCGCAGCCAGGGCTTCGACCACAGGAATTGATCCTCGCTCGACATGCCGGAAACGGAGTAGGTCTGGGACTTGTCGGTTTTCCCCGCTTCCTCCAGCGCCTTCAGCGCCTTCCCCAGATCGCCGCCGTACTCCCCTTCCATCTGGGCGCGCATCGTCTGGGCGTGCTGGCCCCGATTCGCGGGATCGGTGAAGGGATTGGTTCGTAGGAAATCCAGATTGGCTTTTCCGAGCGCCGCCGCGACCCCGGTAAAGCCCTTTTTGCCGTGCAGTTCGCCCGCTAGCCAGGGCAACGTGATTTGCGCCTGCTGGGAGAGATTCAGCAGTAGATGCGCGGGCGATCCGGCTAGATGGAACATGAAGCCTAGATGCGTGAGCCGACTGGCCCAATCGGCGGTCTGCGGATTCATGGTCCACTGATAGGACTGGTCCAGTTCGTTCACGAGATGGCCCGCCGCCACCGCGTCATCGACCGTCCCCTCGCGCACCGCTTTCGCCATGTCGTCCAGCGCCGACCCCATCCGATCTCCATGCGCCAATCGCGCAATCTGCTTGGCCGACCGTCGGGCAAACGTGGCATAGGTCCGTAGCGCGTCGCCCGAATAGCCGGGCACGAATTTGCGGTGAATGAAGTGCTTGCGGATAGCCTGTTCCGGCAAGGAGCGCAAGAACAACTGATACATCGCATCCTTGAGCACGTCGGCCTGTGGGCCTTTGATGTTCTTGTCCACCAGCCCGGCCAACTTCCCGACCACATCCCCGGCCGGCAAGGCGCGCTTCGTGATCTCCTCCATCTTGACGCCTAGCCGGGGCTGGTAACCTGCGCGCTTCAACCAGTCCGCGAACGCGCGTTGATCCTGAACCGTCTCCAGGGTGGCGAAAATCGGCTTCTCGCCTGGCTTGATCGGGTCCGCCCACACCGTCAAATCGCCGAAGCGCATCAGCGGCGCGTAGGGACCCTCGTCCTTCATCCGCTCGAATTCTTGGCGCAGCAAATCCCGCGCCGCCAGCTTGTCGGGTTCTGGCAGCGAATGCCGCTGAATGCGCGCCTCCAGTTCCTTGAACAATCGCTCCGTCTGGTCCGCGTAGAACTTCAGCACGTCGTCATAGAGTCGACGCGCTTCCGGGTGGGTCAGCGCCGCCAGCGCCGCCTTGGCGCGGGTCCACTCCACGAGTTTCCCCTTCGGCGCTGACGCCGCGCGCGGATCGACCCCCAGCCACGTACTCATGTAGAGCGCCCTCCCGAGAGCGTCGGCTTGCGCCCGCGCCTGGCGCGCCAGCGTTTGCCAGCGGTCGGCCAGTGGCCAGCCCTCGGACTGGATCATGCGGTTTTCGTAGGCGTCCAACTTCTCGCTGGCGTCGTCGAACTGACGCACCGCGTTCGCCGGAAACTGGGTCCGCGCCAATTCCAACAGGTGATCCTGGGTCAACAGCCCCAGCCATTGAGGGCGGGTGTTGGCCTTCAGGTCGGAGAGCATTTGCCGCCAGTTCGCCGGGTTCAGCTTGGAAAGGAGCTTTTCACCGGGCTTGAGCGTGTCGCGCAATTCGCCGATGTCGCCCAGCACCTTCGCGGCTTCGCGGGGATGCGCCAGCGAGGGCTGGTTGGGCCGCGAATACCTGAAATCCTCGCTGTCGGTGGGATTCGTGTTCGTGGTGTACTTGACCTGCTTGGATTCGAGCGCCACCACGTAGGGCGCCCCACCGGGCGCCGTGATCACCGCCCCGTCGTAGCCATGGGCCAGCAGCTTCTTACGGAATCGGGTCGCGTCCTGGACGGTCTCGATACTCGTCAGGTCGGCATCGGTCATGTAGTAGGGCTTGTTGATCCGGGCGTTCAGTTCCATCAACCGCGAGCCGTACCGCGCGGCGGATCGCCGGTCGGCAGTCAGGAAGAAGCCAAGTCCCGATGTGGGGTGGTCGCTGGCCTGGCCCGCGCGCCCTTCGTCCCAGCGGTTGAACTCCGGGTTATTGGTGCCGTGGTAGAGCGTGATCGGCTGGCCGTCGCGGGCGGTAATGCCTTCCGTGCCCTTCCCGAACCACCGCTTGAAGGCGGTTTCGCTGGGTTGGCGGGCCTGGAACTGGGCGCGCACCGCCTGGAACTCGGCCCATAGGCGGTCCTGTTCGGCGGCGTCTTCCGTGGCGGTCGGTTGGCTGTAGTCGATGCGGTTGGATCGGTTGGAGAAGGTTCCGGCGTTGCCCAGGGCGGATTTTATTTGGCCTGGACGAAAGGCGACAAATACGTTTACCGGATAACCATTATTATCGTCTTCCATAAAAGCCGCGCCGTCGTATTGGGCTGTTTGTAGATTTTCAACAAACAGTCTCCCATCCTCTTCGTCGAATCGTTCCCAATCCTCAATATTTCTCAATAACCAACGTCCAGAAATTCCAGCTTCTTCCGCTCTCTGATACATGTCCTCGCTAATTCCTCTCCTCATATCAAACGGCTCTCTGATATTGAGATAAGTTTCCATTGGAGAACCAAAAGCAGATGCGAATTCTCTATCATCAGTAAAGAAGAATCCCGTTCTCTCCACGTATTCATTGCCGAATATAGTCGATACTGTTCCTTTGGTTTTTTGAAAAATATTGAAATCAGCCAAAGAACCATGCAGCATGATCTTCGGCTCGCCGTTCTCGTCGACCACCTTGGAAGCGTTTTCTGGATCGTTCTCGAAGTCCCCGAACCAATCCTTGAAGAACTGGGTACGGACTTGTTTCCACTGCCGTTCGTTCAGCTTGGACGGCTTACCATTCGGAGCCAGCAGCCGGCCCTTGGCGTCCCGAACCTCTTTGACCGCCTTCATCTGCCGTTCGACTTCGGCCTTGTCCGCTTCCGTGGGCGCGAAGTCGGGCAGGCTGAACGCCTCTTGCCGTGCATTTGATTCCATTTGCACGGCATTTGCCGCCCGTCTGGCCTGATTCTTAAGCGCAGACAGCGCCAGCGCCCGGACATCGGCCGGCGTCAGGTTAATCTTGATCCCCATGCGATAGAGCGCCGCCCGAATCGCGGCCAGGATGCGCCGCACCAGCGGCAACTTCTCATCCGCGTACTGCGCCAGATAAGCGATGGCTTCCTCGTCGATGTTGTTCGGGTCTTCCAGCCGCGCCTTGGCGAGCGCGTCTTGCGCGGTCTTGTTGCCCTCGGCGGCCATGCGCCGCACTTGCTGCACCAGGTCGTTGAAGCCCGGATTGCCGATGAAGTTCTTCAACCCGGCCAGGCGTAGCGCCGCATGGGCCAGTCGCACCTTGGCGCGTTCACCCTCGGAGAATCGATCATCGCGGGCGAGGTGCATCGCCTCATGTAGCGCGATGTCGAGCGCCGTTTGATCCATGTTGGCCGGGATGAGGTGGATCACGCCCTTGCCGTCCACGTAGCCCGCCGCGCCGGTCTTGGTGGGGTCTTTCTCGTGCAGCATCAGCCGCCCGGCCCGCTCCAGCGCCGTGACGTGCTTTTCGCCCAGCGCCTTGACTAGGGTAGCTCGGGCCTGGGCGACGGTGGCGGGTTCTACCTCCGCTATTCCTGCTCGTGAAAACCGTTTGGAAACCGCTGATTTATTTTTTTCGGCGGGAATGGCTTTTTCAGTAATGCGCCGAACGCCAAGAATACGGTCAGAATGGAAGATGGTGACGTTGACCTCATCGTTCTGATTTCCCCCTAATCCCCAGAACATATCTCCATCACGCTTCACAATAAAGGCGACGTGCCCGCCATAGCCATCCCATCCGCCCGTATCTGGATTGCTGTTACGCATTACAAGGATGTCTCCTTCCTTGGCGTCAGCGACATTTATTGAGTTACCCGCCCTAAGGAAGGCACGAGCACTTTGTATCTTGAGCGCGATTCCAGCGCGCGCGTGAACGTAACTCATGAACGGCGCGCACCAGGGGTATTTATCCTGATTCAGCTTGGAACCGAAATAATCCAATACCTTTTGAATAGCAGCGCTGGATGGCCGGCCGGCCTTGTCGTCACTCTCGGCAACATATTCGTGTTCGCCGTACATCGTCCAAGCTACTTCCATGGCCGTCAGCCGTTTTCCCTGTCTGACTTTAGCGATAGCCGCGTTGGCCCGTTCCTGCCATTGCGGGTCTGCATCCTTCGCGCTGCCTTTGACCTTCTGATTCATCTCACGCGCAGTGTTAATGATCTCCTGGAATCTATCTTTCGCGGAGATTTTCGCGTTGGCTGGTGCGATTGGAGATGGCACCTCCACGGCTACGGGGCGCGTAGCTTGCTCTAAAACATGAGCGGTCACTGGCTTGCTGTTCTCCGTCAGGGCCACTTGAACCGCTTGAATAATCGGCGTGGGTTGCTCGCTTAATTCGGTCTGTAACAGTGATTTTGCTTCCGATGGATTGATGTTGATATTTGTTGGAGTTGCGATATTGATCGCCGCGATTAATACGAGCGTTTTACCGGTGTACTCCCATAACGCCTTGGCCCAGCGCCGAACCTTTTCACCCAGTGCCGATACCAGACGAGAAATGAAGGTGGCTTCGTCGGGAGATGATGCCCGTACCTCGGTAGCATATTCTACAAGTGGTTGAATTTCAGAGTTGGATAGCGCGTTGTCTCCGAGATCGTGGCGATCATTGAGGGTGTCTAACGCCTGAATGGCTGCATCCCGATCCGTCGTTTTCTGAGAAACGGTGGCGGGTTGCGGGGTGGCGGTAGAGGGGACGGAACGGCGAACCTCGTGGGTCAGCCCGTTCAAATCGACCGGAACGTAAGTGAAACTGTCCTTGCTCACGCTCCTCGGCATGATGACGGCAAGAGCGCCGGACTTCTCGTCCGTGATCTTGAGCGCAATCAAGTCTTTATTCGCTAAGGACGTGCGAACGGTCACGGCTTCCGCGCCGGTCGCGGCCTTCAACGCTGAGAGCGCCTGAAGCATCACCTTCGCATCGAAGCCGAAATTTTCGGGCATGCCAGAAACGCGAAGAATGAATGAAGTCTCGTCTTCCCTCTGGCTCTTATTGGCGAGGAACGAACGGCCGCGAACGGCCGCATTGACGATGGCGATCAGTTCATCCAACAACACGCCGCGCGTGTACGTTGAGGCGTCTTTATCGTTCGGGATGACCCTCTCATAATCCGGGTACTTCCAACCGGCGGCCGATTCGTTCTTGGCTAGGGTCTTGGGATCGTAAAACCCCTCTTCGATGGCGCTGGAGTTGGGAACGGCGACGAGGACATGACCGTTCGTGGCCACGACGTTCTTGGAATCAACATGCACCTGAGTCAAGTAATAACGAAAGTCATCTTTTGGCGATATCGCCGGCACCAGCGCCTTGATCGGGCTATCGGACTGCTTGACCTTGAGCGGAACCGGCACGAGACGAACCGGGCCAACTCCGGTCGGATACTCGATGGTGATTTTATTGCCGTTCGCGTCTTTCGTTTTCTCAGGTAGCGGCGCCTCCCACCGGGCGACGAGGGCGGCCTGTTCGGCTCTCTGGGCGGCTTTGTCTTTTTCGGCCTGTTCCGCTCTTCGTTTGGCCTCGGCTTCGCGCTCCTTCACCGCCTCCTTGCCGCGCTCAACCAGCGCATCCATTTCGGCTTCGAACTCAGGAACGGTGGTATCGCGGTTGGCGGCGGTATGAACGGACAAACTGACTTCGTTGATCAGTTGATTGATGTCCTGGTCCAGGGCATCCTCCCGCATCGCTTGCAGCGGTTTGATAGCGCGTTCTTCGGCGATGGGAGCGAAGAGGTCCGCGCGATTCTCGACTCGAACCGTCCGCGTGAATTCATCGTCCGGCCAGGAATTTCTTAGGGTGGATCGAGCAAAGTCGTATTCAGGAATCGATGAAGGACGCAAAAATCGTTGCGCGACTCTCTCCAGCGTTTGCTTGCTGAATACTTTCCCGCCATTCGCTTCTTTGGCCAGAACGGCGAATTTTTCTCGCAAGTCGGCGGGATAGTTTTTCACCTTCTGCGGTTCGGATAAAAATCCGTCTTTCTCTCTGGTGAGGCTAAATAAGCGCATAGCTGCTACGACGCGCTTCCACTCCGGCACGGATTCATCCAGCGCCAGCGCGGCCAATTCGAATTGGGTAATGAGGCGGTCGTAGCTCTCTTTGGCTCTGAGAGCGTCATTATACTTTTTGGAGAGTGCTTGCGATGCCTTCGTCCCTCGCCGCGCGCCTCGAAGGGCGTCGTTCGTGGCAGTCAGGATTTTCTCGTTCTCCGCGAGATGGCGGATGGCATTCTCGTAAGCGTCGCGCTGTTCATCAACGAGGGTCGCCGCCGCCTGGGCCCACGAGGGCACGGCGGCTTTTGGCGCTGGAACGGTTGGCTCCGTCTTACGGTCCCGCCACGCTTGCGCGGTCATCCGTTCCACGGTCGCATCGGCATAGACCGGATTCTCTGGATCGATCCTTCGTTCCATATCGCGCCGACTTTGCGACCACATCAACGCTTGTCCGTCTTTGGTTCGCAGAATGTAGACGACCTTAGCGTTCGGGTCTGAGAAATAACGGTCTAGCGTCTGTTCGGCGCTCGTGTTTGCCTGTCCGATCTTGTCGGTCAACGCCGCCCATCGAGTTTTCAAGATGGCGTTCGCCTGCTCGATGGCATCCACCAGGCCGAATTTCACCTGGCCACCCTCAATGATGTACAAGGAAATATCGGATGCCCTTCCGTTCTTGTCCGTAATCTGGCCGTAGATCAGCGGAACGCCGGGCGGCGGAGATGCCAACTCGGATGCCTCGTCCACTTCGACGGTAGTGATACGAACCGAAAGGTTCGGATTGCGGGATAGCGTGGCGATCCACGCGCCCCCCGGCAAATCGTCATCCTGTTCCTCTTGATCCGCTGGGATGATGGACAAGTCCCCTTCCAGGCGCGGCCTTTCCTCCATGCCGGGCAAGGTATCGCCTAGCGCGGCATCCATCGCGTCCAAATGCGCCTGCACGGTATCGGTGTTGATTTCGATGCGAGATACGGTCTCCCCGTCTGTCGTGGTCTCGTCGTATTGAGACAGCAATCCCTCTACCGACTCGACGGGCTGGGCGAATCCTTCGGCGATAAGGTCGCTGATGGGCCTTGGCTGTCCGAATAGGGGGCGTTGTACCGGACTGCCATAGCCCACGCCTTTTGCCGTGCCGCCGCCGGGCTGTATCCCAGGTCCGCTAATGCCCTGGCGGTCTTTTCCTGGTCTAACGATGCTTTCATTGGGCGTCTCCTGCTTGGGTTGCGGCTGAGGGGCTGGCGCGGGCGTTTCGATAGCTTTGGAGGGGTTCGCCGTGGACGCGGGCGGTTTTTGACGGGGTTGCACGGTCGACGGAATAATGTCCCCTAATTTGTCCCTCTCCTGGTCGGCGGGCGTGGCTACCTCCTCTGCCCGATCCGCCAACACGTCCCGGATTCGCTTCTTGATCGGCCCTTCCGGTATCGCGTCCCAAGTCGGCCACTCGTTCGCCTTGCGCTTGGCGAATTCGTCGGATGCTCCCGTGTCTTTTAGAATCGCCTCTCGTTCCGAGCGGGTCGAATCGTTCCATGACGGGGCGGGTTTAGATGCGCGGGATGGCTTCTTAGCGGGAGTTTGGACCGCCCCATTCCCTGCTCTGTTTTTTCTATCTTTTAACTTAGCTTCACCTATCTGTTTTTCAAATTCTGACTTACCTAATTTTTGCAATACTTTTCTAGCTTCATAAATAGCTTCTTCTGCTGTTGAGCTAGGTTTTTCAGTAATAGCAATTCCGGTTTTTTCATCGGATACCATAAACTCATTAGGCTTTAAAAGATCGCCATGAACAACAAATTTACGATCACCAACTATTTCAGGAAGATTGATTCCTGATTCAATTCTCCTGGCTATATGATTCCCAAGCTTTTTTCTCATTCCGCCAATAATGACTGACATTTCGAAATCTGGGACATAGGGCCCAATCTTTATTGCTTCCGCCCCCGTACTGGCAGCGGTGACGACTTTTTGAGTGGGAGCGGTTGGCTTGTCGGACTTAACCGCCCCCGTACTTGCGGACGGTTGTTCCTGATTCAGCAGGGGCGCGGCTTGGGCTTCGGTTTGCCCTTTTTCACGGGTCGTCTCCGGTTGCGATGGGGTGGCGGTTGTCGGGATCGACTCCCGGCCAGTCGGCCCGCCACGGACGGCGCTGGCTAAATCTTGCGGTACTACCGTTCCCGCCGCTGTTCTCGGTGCCGTTCCCGTTCCTTCCGCGCGTGCTCCACGCGCTCCTTCTGGTCCGGTGGGAACGCCCACGGATGGCGCGGCTTGTTGGGCGGTCTGGCGGGTTTGGACATTGGGTGGTTCCGGTAGACGAGGAGTGGGCGCGGTGGGCGCAACTGGACCTTGCGCGCTGACGGAAGGCGGAACCACATCCAGGCGCGAATCGCGGCCCAGAAGATCGGCCAGAGAAGTCAGCCCTTGTGGCTGCACGGGCGCCGGCAGGGTCGGCGCGGGTGGATTCGTGCCCAACAGGCGGGTGAGTTCGGCTGGCCCTGAAAGCGGCTGCGGCGCGAACTCCGGCCCCACCTGCGGCGAGGCTTGAAGGGGCTGCGAGGCGCCTCCTAGCGTCGACCCCCATTGAGGAGGCGTCGGCAGGGCCGGAGCGGCGGACTTCTGATTCAGTCCGGCGACTTCCTGTTTTAATGCCTGCTGCCGTTGCAGCGCATCGGCCAACATTCGTTGTCCGGTAGCGGCTGGATTCTGGATATTGCGGGGAATGGGCGTCTGCTGGCCTTGCGCGGCTGTGACAGGCAGGCCGGGCACGGGTTGATCTGGTTGAGCGGGCTGTACCTGACCCTGATTCCATCCCCGTAGGGCCGCCGTAATGCCCGGCTGTTGCTCCCCTTCCGGGTTGAACCGCTGCATTCGATCCGTCCGCACCCGCTCCAGCACGGCGCGGGCCTTGTCGGCGAGCAAGGGGTTCGTGGTCGCCAGTTCGTTCAAGCGACCGGCGATGCGGTCAAGCCCTTCGGTGGATATCCCCTTCAGCATTGCCGCCATTTTGGCTTCGGGCGCCAGCGCAACCTTGCTGGCGGTTTCCGACAGCCGGATGGATTCCGGGTCGCGTCGTTGCCCGGACGCGCGCCGTTCCGCTTCCTGATTCAGCGCATCCGCCGCTTTCGTGGCGGTTTGCGACGGCTTTCCCGCGCGAGCCAGTACGTCGGCGGCCAGGCGATACCGCTCCAGCATGTCGTCGGACAGGGACGCCAGATTGAAATCGACGGACCCATAACCGCCCTTGGCCATGGGCTTTCCACTGATGATGCGCCCCAGCGTGCCTTCCATGATCTTCGCCGCGTCGGGGTCTTGCAATTGATCGGCGACTTGCGCCATCTGCTGGCGCTTGGCCAGTTCGGACCCGTACCGCTGTCGCGCTTCCACCAGTTCTGGCGCGGCGTCTTGCGGCAAGGGTCGATTCGCCGCTTGCGCCAATTGCTCATCGCTCAGGCTGTCGGCCCGTTCCGACAGCCCAAGATAACCGGCCCGCCCCCGCGCGGTTTCCAGCGGTTCGGCCAGGGCTTCGGGCGAGGCGCGCAACGCCAACTCTTGCGTCAACTGCTGCCGGGCTTGCTCCAGTCGCGCGGCGGCGGCCTTGGGTAGCTGGCCTTGCGCCTCGACCTGATCGAAGCCGGCCAGGGCTTGCGCGATGTCCTGCTCGTTGGCCACGTCCAGGTTCGCGCGCAGCGTATCGGTCGCTTGCGTGGCCTGATCCACGCGCGCGTTGCCCTCTCGACGACTCTGGTAACGTCCATAGACCGACCCGGCCGGGATGCCCAGCGCCGAGAAGAACAACGACGTGGCGGCGGCCTGCTTGTAAACCTCTCCAGCCGATTTCAGCCAATCCTCTGGCGAGGTCATGGAGCGCGGCGCTTCGTCGGTCAACCCGGTCGCGGCATAGGCCGGTTGCTGGATTTGCTGGGTTATGGTTTCGGTGAGCGGTTCCACGCCGAACGCGGATAGAGCCGTCTTGGCTCCCGCTTTGGCGATACGGACGGGCAACGATCCGCCGCTTTCCAGAATGTCGCCGATGGCGGATTTCATCAATCCGAGTTCGGCCACCGTTCCAACCGCTTCTGGAGCAGATTCGCCGTGATAGATGCGACCCGCTTGCGGCTCAACCGTCGCCTTGTAATAGGCGTCGATTTCTTCCGGGGTCGGCTCGCGTCCGTTCTCTTTGGTGAAATCCTGTTGATACTTGTCGAGGGAATCACGAATGAACTGATTCGCCGCCGCTCCGCCGGCCGGAAAATAGGAACCCAGCATTCCGCCCAGTGTTCCGCCGATGGCGCGACCTACCGCAGCGCCAGCCGGAACCGTCGCGGGCGCGACCGGCCCGCCCAATCCGCCGATGGCGCCGCCGATGGCGGTCCCGACCGCTCCTCCCGCAAGGGCGGGTAGCATGGTGGCGGCCGTGTAGGGAAAGCTTTGCGTGGTTTCCGCCCACTCGCCACGCGTGAACGGCATTCCTAGACCCATGGGGCGGTCGTACTCGCCGGCATCGTGTAACGCTTGTAGATCGGCCTGCTGACGTTGGCGGCCCGATTCGATGACCGAATCTTTCCAATCTCGTTCAGCGTATGGATTAGCGATGCTTTCCATCGAGCTACCGACGACGGCGGGAATCCCGCGAATAGTTTCCAACACGCCTCCGCCAATGTCTTTCAGCGTTTGCCATGTGGAAGCAGGCTGAGGCGGCGCCGGCAACGAGGGGGTTGATTCCGGCCGCAACCACTTCTCCACGTCCTGCTGTTGCCGAGCGCGGTATTGCTCCAGGGTATCGGCGAACGAGGGCGGATTCGGCAGTGACGGCGCGAGCGGCGTCGATGAGGGGAGAAGAGCTTGCGCGCCACTCCCCGGCGTGGGCAACGTCGGGGATGGAGGAGTTACGGAGTCAGGAACCTTCCAGTCATCCCACCAGTTCGCCATGGCAATTCCAGTATAGATGTAAAAGATAAATTACAGGTATGCAGACACATCACGTCGCGCATTCGATTCAGCGCGCAACTTCCCAAAACCATAATGGCCGAGTTTTGATTTATTCCAACCATTCATCTTGTTTGGCTTACACATCAGGCATCCAGCACGCGAATTTTTCGGCTTTCCTCGTTTGTGATTCATGAGCAATCTCTTACGGTTTTTGTTGCTGCATCAGCGCCGTCAAATCCAACTGCGGTTTCGCTCCATGAATCGTCTGCATGATGGCGGCCAGTTTCTTCGCCTCGGGCGAATCCGGGCCTTTTGCCTGGGCCACTTGGTAATAGGCGGCCTGAATCTGATCCATCCGCTCTTTCTGCAACGCCTCGGGCGCTTGCAAGAAGGCGTGCAGTTTCAGTTGTTGATCCTTTAACGCCTGATCGTAACTGGCGTTGTTTTGCTCCTGAGCAAACCGCCGCTGATCCAAGCCGAACTTCTGCTGATCCATGTTCAATTGGGCCAGCTTGTACGGATCGATGCCGGGCTGTCCCTGTTCTGCTGGGAGGCGCGTCACACCGGGCGGTTGCGGTAGTGCGGCCATTTGCTGCGCGGATTCCAGAATGGCCTTGCGGCGCGTGGCGCCGATTCCCTTTCGGCCCGCATCGGACAGCAGCCCCAGGATTTTCTGTTGCCGCATCGCCTCGTCGCCGAAGTTCCCGCCTGGCGTGCCAATGGACACCAGATCACCGAACGCGCGCGCGCCAATGCCATGCGCGGCATTGAATGCCTCGTTCCTCGACCGCAACGCCTCGGTCTGTCGATCCAAATTGGCGACGTTGTAGGCTGTGGCTTGCGCTTGGGTCATGTTGCGGGTTTCTGGAGTTCCCGTCTCGCCCACGAAGCCGCCGGGCAAGCGGGGGCCTTGCAGACCCATGAACGAAGCAGACCCATTGCCGCCGCCGACGCCAGGGACTCCCAGCGCAGAGTACGTTGTCTCGCCAAATCCGCCTGGAGCCGGCAACGCGCGTCGATAGGTATCCGTGCCGGGCAGTTGGGCGTACCCGGCATCCTGCATCGCTGACCCCATATTCGCTTGCTCCATCCCCATACGGTCGCGGTGGTCGATGGAGAATGGAGCGGACTGTGGGGGGGATTGAGTCGCTGGGCTTGGCGCTGGAGGTCTGTTGGCTAGCGTGCCCGGCATCTCGGGCAGTGTGCCAGAACGCGGGCGTTCGATGCCCCATTTGCCTTGTAGCGACCCCCATTCGTTACCGGGCGTTGCGGGTACTGACGCGGCGGTTGGCGCAACTGGGGTCTTCTGATTAGGCGTATTGCTCTCGGCACCAGCCCCGTAATAGGGGCTTTCAACGGCCCGCGTAGGTATATTCCGCTTTAGCGCCGCATCCATTTGGTCCATGATTCCTGGACCCTGTTTGGCGCGATTCAATAGGTCTTGATCGACAGGAACGCCGTAATTCCCATATTGCATACTATAAGAAGATGGATCACTGCCATTCGCAAACCTTGGCAGCCTATTCCACTCGGCTTTCCCGACCATTCCACCCTCAGCGTACCGGGGCAATCCGCCTTGCGCCAGGCGGCTCAGTGGATTTCCCCGATCAAAACGCCCACTGGCCACATCCAACGGATCGGCGCTGGAACGCGCCTGGCGATACGCATCCATGGCTGAATTCGTTCCATCGGACAGAAAACCGGTATTTGGCAAACCGAATTGCATCCCGGTACTCATCCTCTGCGTCATCGGATTTTCCCGGTCGAACCGTCCTGACGCCACATCGAGCGGATCAGCCTTGGCGCGGGCATCCATGATCTGGCTATCCGAGATAAAGCCGCCCATGGCGTAGCCGGGTGGAGCGCCCGCGCGCAGGGCCCGAGTCGCCAACCCTTGCTGCCGCAACGCCTCCAGCGTGGGCAACCCGACTTGCGCTACTGACTCGGCGGGCAACACGTACTCCCCATTGGAGAGCCGCGCGAGGATGGAATCGCTGGTCTTCGTGCCTGGGCCGCTGGCCTTACCGCCCGCAAGGTAGCGGCGGACCTTTTTCTTTCTCATGGCGCACTCCTAGAACGGCCTGGCGAACGCGGTAGCCCCACTCTCCAGCCACATGCGCCGGGTCATCGCGGACGGGCGCTGGCCGAAATAGCGGCTAAAGTTAACTTCATACTGTTCTGAATTCGGCACCAGCGTATCGACATCCCGCTGTTGGCCCGCCCGATAGATGACCCACTCCAACAGGGGTAGATGGTCTTGAGTTTCCAGGCCGGGCGATTGCGAATCGCTGGTTAGCGCGGACGGAATCAGGTCCGCCACCAGATTCAGCGTGCCGCTCGCGCTGGGGATCGGATACAAGGTTAGCGTGCGGGTTTCGATGAAGAAGGCTGTCGGTGAACCCGTGGCCGTACTCCAATTCCCCGCGCAGGCGTTCAGTTCGTCGCGGCTGGTCCTCGCCAGAACAAAGCTGCTCGCCGCCATCTTAGCCGTATGCACATAATCAACCGTTGCCGACAGGGCATAGCTGGCGGTTCCCGCCACCACAGAGACGGTAACGGCGCCACGATTCAGTCGCCCTCGAAGCGCCGCTTCTCGAATCGCCTCGTTGATCCAAGCGTTGAGATCGGCATCCACCCAACCGTATCCCTCAACGAGATCATCGAGTCTTCGGCGGGCGGCCTCTCTTAGTTCGAGGAGCGTCATTTTCGGCCTCCAGGGCGGGTGGCATCAGGGCATCGACGGTCACGAACGGATCGGGGATTTCCTCCATATCCGCTCGCGCCGCGAGTAGCGCCGTCCAGTGATAAATATCACCAGACGGGGTTTGGCGGAGATACCGGGCCATCGACTCAGTAAACGTTGCAGTCGATCATCAACGCCTTAACCTTCAGCACGCCGGTAACGACGGTGGCGTTGGTGTTTTGCTTCAGATCGATGGTGTCGGCGACCGTGTAGAACTTGCCGAGACAGAATGCAGCCGCCACCGGAAGGGCATTGGGAGAGCCTACCGTCGTCGCGCCCACAAACGATGCGCCGTCGTTGACCGTCGCCATACTGGCGCCGTCCACGTAGCCATCCGTATCGTCGCCGTCGCCAAGGTCGAAGTCAGCCATGTTGGAACTTACGGTCGTGACGCTGAAAAACACGCCTAGCACGCGGGTATTGGCCGGGACTTGGATCAGTTGCACGATGTCGTTTTGCACCGTGCCGGAACCGCTGTTGATCTTGGAAAAATCAATCTCGGCCTGCACCGCATGGACGCCTGCCGTTTCGTATGGGTAGGCGTTGACGCCACTGCCGGTCATTACGGAATAGGTAGACATGGTGCCTCCTTACGCTTTGTAGCCGTAGAGATTGCCGAGCGCGGCCCGGTAGACGACTTTGAAGCCGTACACGCACAGCCCGCGCACCAGTTCGCCGAACGAGGTTTCGGCCCGAAGGCGCTCGATCTTGCCCTTGGGAATCTGCTCAGCGAACGCCAACCCCTTGCTGTGTCCGAACACCATGTTGAAGCAGGTGTGTCCGCCGTCGCTGGCGCTGGTCAACAGATTGCTGGAATAGAGCGTGAATCGGTCGATCATGCCGACTCGGCCGTTGCGAAGCACGGACGTACCATCGCCGGTCAGGCTGGCATCCTTGAGGTCTGACTTTTTGATGGTGCCGATCATGGCCGGAGGCATGACGATCCAGCGCCCAGTTTCCGGGATGTTGTTTTCATCCAGCGCCGTCCCCGCGTCCACGAGGTAGTCGAGCACGTTGGTCTTGCTAATCGCCAGTGGAGTTCCAGTGACGCCGAGGTTCAGACTGGAGGACTTGCGCCCAGCCGTAAGCCCCTTGTTCGTACTGTCCACGTCTGCGTAGATGCTGCCAAGCACGGTGGTATCCACCTTGATCTTTAGCTGCTCGCTGGCGTCTTGAGAGAATTTGCTGATCCACTCAATATCCGTCTGAACCTTGTCCACATCGTCCATGCGGATCGCCCAGTAGTGGCCCTTGTCGATCAACAGTTCGATGTTATCGCTTTCGGGTTGCTCATAGACCAGCGATTGGCCCTTGGCGTAATCCCGAATCGTCACATCGGGAATCTGACGGATGATGACCTTATCACCCTTGTCCCGAATCTCACCTTCCCAATCCGTATTGGAAATGGCCGCGATGACGGACGCATCCCAAAATTTGACGTTGAGCTTGGTGCTCCAGATTTCTGGAATCCACTTCCCAGTATAGGCGGCGCCGCCTGGTGCTACGGGGTAAGCCATGGTAGAACCCTCAAGGTAAAACGCGCTGTCTCACGACAGTGCAACTTGTCAGACGCCGATTCGTCCTTCTCGGATGGCGGCGTCAAACTCTCTTTCCAGCGCAGCGGCATCCTGATAACGGCCGTTGCTTTTCATGATCCTGATACGCTGGCCTATCGATTCCATGTCGGCCGGCGTCAAACTCTTTCCAGCCGGGGGTGGCGTACCACTCCCGGCCGCGCGGGTGGGCGTTGGACTGGGCATGGTGGTCTGGCGGCGCCCATCGTTCGCTGGGGTGTACGCCCGCAGGAGCGCGATGAACGCATCCGCGTTCAGCGCACTGGCGAGTTGCTGGGCCTGCTGCATCCGAGTGACTGGGACACCTGGCCACGACTCCGACAGCCATCGGTTGAGGCCGGGGTCTTGCGCCATGCGACCGTAATCCGGGAACTCCTTGTTGACCTTGCTCCAAAACACCCCTTCGGCCGTTTGCTTGGCCACGCTTTCCGCGCGCGCCACTCGCGCCTCGACGTCCGCCTTTTGCCGCTCCATCCACTGACGGACAGCCTTGGACCCGTCTTCGCCGAGCCAGTCGTTGAGATCAACGTCGTCGTCGCCCTCAACCGGCGTCGCCTGCCCTGATGCCTGATGGGCGGCCGACAGCCGATCCACCTGCTCTTGCAGTTGGCCGGCCCGGTCTCGCCAATACCGCGCCTCGTCGAGTGCGCGGGGCAGTTCGGCATCATATTTGCCGCGAAGCACGTCGTACTTGTGCTGCCAGTCGGCGGCGTCGCTTTCAGGGGATGCCTGTTGCTGCTCCACATCCTCATCGGTGGTCTGGGATTCCGGCGACAGTTCCGATGGTTGCTTCAGCAACGCCTCGGCGGCGGCTTCTTCGTCCCGCAATCGCTGCGGAATCTCGGAGGTATATTCAGTCATTTGCGAGCCTCTCTATGGGTCTTCGCGGGTTAGAAAATCGACGAGCCGTTTCCGGTTTTCGCCGTCTGTTGGTACAAGCTCTGCACGGTACTCAACGTAGTCACGAGGTCTTGCAACAGTGTTGCAGCCCCGCACGTATGCGCGTCAGCGGTCGTGACCGCTTTTCGCGTGAGCTTCGCGCTTTCATCGGAGAGCCACCCCAGCAGAACGGCATACTCGCGCCGTTCCGCCAACCTGGCTAACTCCGATAATTGTTCGTGGGACAGATTCATCAGCCGTAATTGCCTGCGACCAGTTGCGCCGAAATAGCGATGACAGTGTTGTTCGCCCCGACAGCCACGTAAAACCCAGTTTTCGCGGTGTCGGTGATTTCCAGCACGATCACGCCACTGGCGTTCGAGACGACTCGCCACGCCTTTTTCGCGGTCAGGATTCCTAGGATGGTCCCGGTTGTCGGCGCCGGCGTGCCGCTGGCCGCCGTCCCAGTAATGCCCAACCCGGTTGCGGCATCGGAGAGCCAGACATCCACGACCGCCGCGTTCGCCAGCGCAATCCCGCTACCGTCCTTGAGTTGGATCGTGACGTTGGTGACGTTGGCCGCCCCAGCCGCCGGCGTCAGCGTCGCGGTCACCGGGGTCTTTTTCGAGTTGACGGTGAGGTTCGTGACCGCCGCCGTGGTGACGGTTGCCGTAGTGATCGCTGCCGTAGTCGCCGTCAGGGCGGCGGCCGTCAGGGTGTCCGATTCCAGTTTCGTGATTTTCGCGTCTTCGCGCCAAGCCATTATGTTTTAACCTCCGGGAGTCATGAGTCGAAAATCCTGGCCAGCTACCGGCTGACCATCCGGGCCGAGCGCCGCGCCCGGTTGCCCGTCTGGCGGTGGCGATAGGGCCGTCTGCTGCTGTTTATCCATCTCCTCTCGGGTGGGCGCAACGTCGTCGGGAGAGAGGGAGAGGGTTTCGGCCACGCTACGAAGTAGCTCCGCGCGACGACCGATGCCCATGATTTGCAGGTCCACGGGGTTATTGGTGGTCTGCAAGAATTCGTTGCGCCGGATTTGCGCCTGTTCGCGCACCAGCAGCGCCGTGCTGCCCTTTGCGACTACCTGGCAGTCACCCTTAGCCGAATCGTCAGGATGGTACAGCATGGCAAAGCGGAAAAAGCCGCGAACTAGCGGCTCAATCAACCCAACATCGATGTTGGCGACGATGGTTTTGATGGTTTTCGTGGCCGCGCCCATGAGCATCGACAATCCCGATGCGGTTTTCCCGGCCCCACTTGCGACCGTATCGCCTTGGACATAGGCCGGAATACTCGTCGCCTCATCCGCGATGCGCGCCCATTTCTCGTAAATCTGCATCAGTTCCATGGCGTGCATGTCGGGCTGAAAGAAGGAGATCGGCGGCGTGTTGGTATTTCCGAATTTCCCAGTATTGAAGCGCCAAACTTTCCAGGGCCATATCCGCGAGCCGTCCTCGCCGGGCGGCATTTGCTCGATATCGATTCCCACTTGTGGGCCGGATGCAAACGCCATGTTGTTCGCCAGCGCCCGCGCGGCGGCGTTCGCCTGAGCTTGCACGTCGGCCATGACTTCTGGCACGCCCAGCCCCCAGAAACTACCGGGACGGTGACGATACACGGCCTTCTGGTACGGTCGCGCCAGCATGTGCGGCTCCTTGATTTCGACCCGCACCACATGCGATCCAATCAGCCACGCCTCCACGGCGTACTCGCTCAACGGCTCAACCGACTTGATTCCCCAGTCCAGTAGCAGCTTTCCTTGTAGCTCTCCCCAGAAAATCAGCGCATCGATCTTCTCGGTGTATTGGCCCGCGTCGCTGCGTTCAGCCAGGAGCGCGCGGTCTGTATCGGTGGTAGTCCACTCGCGCAGCCCTCCTTGGCCGTATTCCGTCAAAACCGCGTCGATTTCTTTGTCATTCCAGCTTTCCTGACCCTTGAACGCGGCTAGCGACGCGCGCGAGAGCGGGTATTTCTCAAGAAGGTAACTCGCATCACCAACGGTGGTTGCGTCGTCGGACGGGTAGAAATCCAGGGGAGACACGCGCTCGACCGCTGGGTAGCTGCTCTGTTCTTCCTGGAGCGTCCACGTTCCCATCTCGTCCACAGCCCACGTCAGGTCGCGGCGCTGCCGGACCACGGGCGAGCGGAGAATCGCCGTCCCGAACGTGACTAAATCCCAGTCCAGCGCCAGTCCGATCTGTTCGCGGAAACCACCTTCTCTGAGGTAATCATCAATGATCTGCTCCATCCGCGCGCTGCGGTCTTGCGCCTCTTTCTTGATGCCCTTATTGACGAGTTCGGCAATCGAGCCTTGCAGGTCAAAGCCTTGGAGTGGCATCGATCCCATCTGAATCTGCATCATTACCTGCTGGATGGCGTCGGCTTCGATGCGGTCCACGACAGCGGGTGGGAGCGTCGGCTTCGGCGTCGGCTCCAGCCCCCACGGACGGTCCAGGCTTAACACGTCCCGAATCCAAGCCGCCGCCGCCGTGCATTTTTGATCGGTGAGCCGAACAAATACCTCGCTCGACCCCATTTTTCGGATTTGCGCCAGCTTGTCCGGCTCGTACTCGCCGACTCGCTGACGCAGCGCCGATAGCATCTTGGTTTCGATATCCGACTTAGCGCGTTTTGCGTCTTCCCAGCGCCGCCGGATGTGCGCGGCGATACTCGACACTACGGGAGAGCGGTCCTGCGCCGCTCGATCCTCGGCCAGCCGTTCGGCCTCCATCAGCGCCGCATTGCTGGCGATGGAGATCGCGGGCGACTCGGCCAGGGCGGGCACGGTGCCGCCTGGCGCGAACGATTGAGGCATGGATGGAAGCATGGATAGCTAGGCCCAAGCTGCTGGATGGAGAGCAGGCGCGGCGGCGGCGTTGCGCGCATCCGCGAATCGATGCCCGCGCGCTAGAGTCATCAGGGCATCAGCGGCATGGCTAGACCAATCGTGCAACGGTTTATCACGGAACACCTGAAGTCGGTCATCCCATTCTTTGCGGTACGATTCGAGGCACACGATACCCCGCGCGCACCGGGTTTCGTCGATCCAGAGATGACCGAGGATGGAGCGTGCCGCCTGAATCGCATCCGCTTTTCGCTCGACGCGGGGCACCACATCAAACCGCAATCCCAACCCCATAGCGGCCTCGATTCGGCTTTTGCCAGTTCCGAGTTCGCGCACCGCTAAATCGTGTGGGCCATGGTGGCGACCATAGCGATAGCCCCGCTCCGTCTTCAGCCGGTCCAGCACGTCGCGGTAGTGGGCCAGACCCTCGCCCGTTGCCTCGTAATAGTCAATCGCATGGATTTCCCGGCCCGCGTCCTGCGTGAACCATATCGCCGTGCTGTCATCCATGCCGATATCCCACCACGTATCGACGAGGATGTTCGGCTGATACGGAACCTTGCCGATCCGCGCCGGGACGGCTTTGCGGGCCGCTTCGAGTTCGGCCGCGAAATACGATCCCTTCAACGCCGCCTGCCAACTACACTCGTACTCCTGAGCGTATTCATCCGCGCTCATCATCTTTCGCGCGGAAGCCAATTCTCCAGCATCGATGATGCCGGTCTCGCTGGCCCTGTAGAGCGCAACATGCCAGTCCGCATCCGACCTGGCCTGTTCATAGAGATCGTAGAAATGGTTGCGACCCTTGGGAGTCCCCATCCAAATGCAAAATCCCTTACGGTCGCTCAGCGCGGGCCGAACGATTTCGCCGAACAGGGAGGGCGACATCTGCGCGTACTCGTCCAGAACAACCCCATCGAGGTAAACGCCGCGCTGGGAATCCGGGTTATCCGAACCGAGTAACCGAATTCGAGCGCCGTTGGGGTAATCAACGCGCAACTCGCTTTCGTTGATCGTGATGCCAGCAATGGGAGACGAGTACTCCTTCAGATAGTCCCATGCGATGGATTTAGCTTGTTTCAAATACGGCGCGAAATAGGCGTATCTGGGTTCGGGGAGTTGATTGAGCAGCGCATGACGCATCAAATGATTGAGTGCCCATACGGTTTTGCCCCACCGACGATGGCACACCACCACCGACCACCGCTTTTTCTGCACAGCGTGATGCAGTCGGTATTGCAACCGACGAGGTGCATATTCGATGTAGACGAGATCGTCACTCATCGCCGTGATCGGGTTCCGGGTCACGCCAACTAAACACGACTGGTCCCCTCCCATCTTCCCCTGTATGAGGCTGCGCGGATTTACCCCAGCCCCGGTCAAAAATCTCTTTGATGGCCGCCACGCGCGCCGATTCGGATTCTCCACCCATAGCGATTTCCATGAGCATCTCGAACGCTGCGTCAGTCTGCGCGCGAGCGAGTTCGCGGATATGCCGAACGATACGCGGTCGCCCTGGGCTTAAAGAGCGGCTTCCCGGAACAAATCGCCCCTTAGCGTCTCGATTGCCGTTTCCATCCATTTTTCATCGATTTGAGATAGGTGTAAACCACTATATGAATTATTGTTTACCATATTCCTCATGAAATGTCAACCCAATAAAAAAGCCCCGTGAGGGGCTTGTTGGTTTTCGGAATCGATTATCAATCGGATATCTTACGCGATACCCAATCGCCTTGGTGTGTTGGTTGCGGGTTGGATAGCCAAACTCCGTCAAAACATCGCGTTACCACACGGGCGCCCTTATATCCGTGCATTTCATTGCCTACCCATACCTCGTCGCTTTCGACGAGGACGCCGCATGGCATTTCACCTCGTGAATAATTCTCGGGACGACCATTGGTCCAATCGCCAATGTGACGGGCGCCGCCCGCTACGATTCGCCTGGCGACTCCTAGCCCAAGACACTTAGCGAGGCACTTAACATGAACATTTCCGATCTTACCGACGCGCAGCGCGCGGCTTACAACGAGGCGGTCAGTCGATCCGAGAAGGCTAGCGCACTCTTACATGAATATAAATTAATCATGGAACGGATGAAAAAGGAATTTCCGCCCAACTTATTTGGGATGACTGCAACGCAAATCAAAAAGGAAAACCGTCCCGATAGGGTGTTAGATCGAGTCCATCACGCTACGCAAACCGCAAATCGGCTAATGGACACGTTTTACTACCAGAATCAAGCAAAAATTTCCGAAACACGGAAGCGGGAGGAGGAAGAACGGAAACGGCGGCGCGAAGCGGAAGCGCAACAACTCACTGCCGATGCGATTCTGTGGATACAGGAACACTACCCGGATCGACGCCTAGGCGTCGATTTTGGGGTGGTTGATGCGGTTGAGTATGCCAATTCACTCGCGTTCTATAAGGAGATTGAAAATATCGAAACGAAGTTTGAATGGCACGGATTCAGTGGACAAAACTGTAGTGATTATTTGGATGATGGCCAGGAATGCGCGGGATGGGATGGGAAAAGTAAGCGTTGCCAGTGCGGAAATCGGCGGGTGGACTGGCAGCAGGGGTGCATGCACTCGTTCAAGTCGCCGCATGTGGTGGCGGAGGCGTATTAGATAAATTAGGTGGTCCTAGGGGGAGGCACGGGGGTTGAGGCGGCATGGGGCCGCTGAGGAGAGGAAGATGAACGAATTAGCAGTAATCGCAGATTTTATCAAGCCATATTACCAAGCCGAGGTAAACCTTGGCGCTTTCGGGCGAACCGAACCACTGCCGGAACCTGGCCATTGCCAAGGGCCTTAAGTCGGTCCACCCGCGCGGCAACATTACTCGCTACTCGCGGACAGTGTACTTGTGGGGTCTCTGAAGGGTCTCTGTCCCACCACAACGCGCGAACTTCTCCAGCGTCCTGATTTTGCGCTGCGCTGCTTTCCTTCCAGTGTTTCCAGTTTTCATGCTTCATCGGCTCCAATGATGTCCATCCCAAAGGCCAATTCATCAGCCACTCGACCCACGTCGGGTTCAACTGACCACCAATCTGATCGTTGAGGTTGCTCATTCCGTGCCCCTGCGCTCGTTTCGCTGCAATATATTCCGGCGTGTGTGGCGGAAAGTAATCCCTGGCTTGGGGCGTTGCAAGATAACTCCTGGGTTTCCTCTGCTTCCCCTTGTCCGCTCCGCGCATGTGGACTGCTTTCGTGTTCGTGGCTGTTGGGGTGGGCCACATGCCTTGCTCCACTCCCTTGACCATAACCGTCAGGCTGGTCGGCTTCTGGCGTGGGCCGCCCTTCATGCGGGCCTTCATCCTCATGTGGGCTTCTGGGGTCTTCCCATCGTCGTGCGCAACGGGTGTGGGCCAAAATCCAGATTCGCTCTCGCAGGTGGGGAGCGCCGACGTGATGCGCTCCGACAATACCCCAGATCGTATCGAACCCCATTTCGGCAAGGTCACCGAGGATTCGGGTAAGTCCTCGTCCCACAAGCAGTGGTGAGTTTTCCACGAAGACGTATTTTGGTCGTACCTCACCGATAATTCGCGCCATCTCGCGCCACAGCCCGCTGCGCTCTCCGTCGATTCCAGCCCCGCGCCCGGCCGCTGAGATATCCTGACAGGGAAAGCCGCCCGATACCACGTCAACAAGGCCGCGCCAAGGTCGTCCCGCAAAGGTGCAAACATTATCCCAAATCGGGAAAGGCGGGAGAATGCCGTCATTTTGTCGGACGACAAGAACGCTTGCGGCGTAGGGGTCGAGTTCGACGGCGCAGACGGTTCGCCACCCGAGCAATAATCCGCCGAGGATTCCGCCGCCTCCGCCGGCGAACAATGCGAGTTCGCGTAATCCCGCCTGAGTGCCGCGCTGATGATCCATCCCATCATTCATCCTCTATTCCGGCAAACAGTGGCATCGGAGCGAGCAGACAGCGGGCGCGGCTTTGGACTTCCCGCCGAACCACGGAAATGGCGCTTTGCGCGGGTTGATCCGTTCAGTCACAACCGGGGCGTTCATTCGTGCTATAATTTCAGCGCAACATTCCCCCGAGCATGGCGTGGCCGGAGCCACGGGGGTCTGGTACGCCGCGACCGGTGACCGCGAGCAGCCCTTGGTTGCATTCATCGAGTCATCAGCTTCTGCCGGTGTCATCCCGCATCAACCCCGCTTCATCCAGCACGGCGGTCGCCTGTTCAAGCTGGTCTAGGGTCCATCGCATCACGCACCGCCCGATGCGGCCCCGCAATTGCCTGATGTGTTGCCGGCGCTCGTTCTGATCAATCGTATTCTGATGCTCTGCGGTCCAGGGTTCTGACCAAAAGCGAGAAGCGCCATACCCACGACCGTCCGACCGGAGAAATCGCTGCTCGTCCGCCATGAATTGCGTTTTAGTGACCGCCGTTATCACGGCCTTCCTTAGCGGTATATCCCGCCAATCGTGCGATATAAGCGCCACTTCATCGCCCACTTTCACATTCTCGAACACGTACCGTACTCCTCCTAGATATAATGTGAGCCATGCTCACCGATGATTCACTCAGGACTCCTTTTAGGCCACTCGGCCAACTTGCCACGGCGGACCATTTCATCCAGACCCTCGTCGATAGAAACCTCGTGGGTCATGACATATTCGGCAAATTCCTCAAAACATCCTGTTCGCGTCTCTTCCCACTGCATCACGATTTCACCGACCCTTTTAAATGCCGCGTCTGATCCTTTAAGCCGGCTCATTTCATGCGTGGGCATCGAACATGTCTCCCATGGCCTTTCCGTCACGTCGGGTCCGGTATGCCGTCTGTTGGTGGTGGTCCGCGTCGTAGGCCAAATGACAACGCTGACACAGGGCGCGCAAGTTGGCCGGATCGCAGTTTTCCGGCGTGTGGTCGAGGTGGGCGATGGTGAGCACGATTCGCACGGTTTTGTATCCGTCGAATACCCATGCGTTCACCCGTCCGATGTCCTCGGTCCATGTGTCCGTTGATTTGTTGCGCCAGGCGTAATTGGGGATGCCGCACTGCTCGCAGCGGTGATCGGCGCGCTCCAGAATCGCGGCGCGAATCGACTTCCAGTTAGACGGGTAGCGGTGTTTGTTCTCTGTCTTGATCGGCATCATTCCTCGCCCGATGCTGCCCGTTTTCTACCGCGTACCTGAATCTGAACGCCGCAGCGACTTCAGCTTCGATACTAGGCGCTATTACTCCCGTCGCATACGCCCGTCCGCATTGAATGAACTCGGCGCGTTCGAGGTCGTTGGCGCAGTCAGTCCATAGCTTGCTTCCGTACTTTTCGTTCATTGCCCGTTCTTTCTCCTTTCGCCATCCCTGGCGCGGATTGGGGGTGATTCAGCTAATCTCAATCTGGGTCAATGACTCCACGCCGGATTTCAGGGCGCTCGGCATGAGCGGTCTTTTCGATCATGGATCCATTCAGTTGTTCTTTCCGCGCTTTCCAGGCGGCTACCGCGCGGGTCCGGTCCCCGTTGCGGAGACGCCCCACGTCTTTGCTGAGCGCGTCCAAATCGCCGACCGATTTCGCCTCGGCGATGAGTAATAGAAGGTCCGCGCATGGATCGGCGGGCGGAACCGGTTCAGGGATTTCACCCGTGGACGGGTTCATTTCGGCGGGTGACGAATTCATCCCATCTGTCCGAAGTTCTTCTTTTTCGTCCATAACCGGGTAATAGCTCCCATCGATAATCGCGGCAGTGTTGCTTCCTAGGCGCTGCTCCCCAACGGCGTTTTCCATCGCCAATGCCTGCGACAGCTCTACCGAACTGGGCAAATATTTAATGACCTGCAACAGCACCGTTTTCCGGGCGTACATTTCCGGGTGGTTGAAACTGTAGTGTTTGCGACCGACCTTGTTGTGGCGGTCGCGGTGCCGCCAGACTCGGCGGATGGGCCAGACCTCGATCACGGGATAGTCGGAGCCGTTGACTCGCCCCACCGCGTAGACATGGGTCATCAGTTGCGGGTCATCTTCTCCGCCGGGCCGATGTTTAATATAGGGGCGGTCGCCCAGAGCCCAATCAAACTCATCGCCATCAAACACCGCGCCAGTCCATACCGTGCTTCGCCCGGTGCGGTTGACCAAATCCACCAGCCCTTTCCAGCCGGGGACAAACTGACACTCTCGACCATACGGAATGAGGTAGCACTGGCCATTGATGCCAGGCTCCAACCCCAGTTGCGAGGCCATGATGACGGCGGCGAACACGGATCGAGGATCGCACTCGCCGAGTTTCGGCGTTTTGCGAAATTCGGTCAGCGCAATCCTCGCCAACCGATCCGCGTTCATATGCCGTGGCAAAGCGCGGGCAATTTCGGCCTGATGCTGTTTGAGCAGGGCCGGAAAACTGTTGGCCTGCGGTAGGGTGGTCATGGCGCTCATTCTGCAATCTCCTGATTCAACGCCCATCGGGGCAGGGACAGCGATTGGATTTCAGTTGGGTATGACGGCCACGTGTCCATGTCGCGGGCTGCCGCATACCGGGCCAGGTCGCGGCGGGATAGCAGGCGACCCAACTCCACCGCGTCGGCGTCAAGCTCGTAGAGCGCCACGGCGTAGGGCGGCGTTTTCTCGACCGCGATGAAAATGAATCCGAGCGGCAAATCGGCGCTGACTTGGAGGTACCCGTCCAGATACCAGGCCGCCTGGACGTGATACCGATAGATGGCGCAGGACCGCGCAAACTCGGCGGGTCCGGCGTCCTGCGTGGTTTTGAGGTCCACAGCCAGTCCGTCGGGCGTGATCCAGTCAAACCGGGCGCGGCAACGGACGCCAAACTCCTCGTCCCGCCACAGCGCCGAGACCTCCGGTTGACCTCTGGAGAGCAGCGCGGCGGCTTCGGGGTGTTGCCGTACCGCGTCGGCGATGCGATGGCAGAGCAGCCCGTCTTCCACCGTCAGCACGGTTTTTCCAGCGTTGGCCGCCTCGAACTCGGCGAATGCCTCCTTACCCGCCTTGGTGCGCCGGTCGCAGTCCGGCGCGGTCACGTAGTCGGTTGTGAACCGATCTGGCTCCAACACGGCGCAATGCACGGCAGCCCCGATCCGCATGGCCGGGGTTGTCTCTCGCATCTCTCGCATCGCGTATTTCCAGTGCGCTGGCGAGCGAGCGATCAGGTCAAGATCGGATTTGCCCACCGCGTCAAGGGCGTGGTAATCGGAATTGCTCAGTCTGGGGTGAAAGCCGCATTCGAGCGCGGTCTGGATAATCAATTCGTTACTGTCACTCATGAGTCTCGTCATCCCAAAATTCGGTGGTTCGCGCGACTCGTTCGAGCCGCTCGATGCGCCGCTCGATGCGCTGGAGCGTTGTCAGAATCGCGGCCAGCGTTTCAGCCGATGAGAATTCCCGCCGCTTGCGCGGGGGCGTCGGAATGCGTAGAATTTTCGCGTTCATATTTTCTTTCCTCTGCGGTCGGTTCCAAGGCCGTCCGGTAGTGGCAACTACCGGACGGCTTTTTCGTTACGCGGCGACTCGATATGAGCCGTCCCGCTGATAGGTCACATCCCCCGACTGGCGTGCCGGGCGCGGACTGTTTCGACGAACGGCCACTGGCTCATACACCCAGCCGTTTCCAACCGATCCGTAACGGATTTTCATCCGCAACGGCCCCTCCGGCTCGTAGCAGCGCATCTCAAAATCAAGCGCCCCGCCAACTCTCCGGGTCACCACGTCGAACCGGCGATTCAGAGCAGCAAACACGATCTGGGGCGGTTGCCCCTTAATTTCGCTCCCGCCGAAGTAGCCGGCGTACATCAGTCGCATGAGTTTCATAAACCCTCCTTCAGGCCATCGGCGATGGCCATGATGATGGCTTTGTTTTCTCGCCACCAGGCGAGCGCGTTGGTGTGCATTTTTGCGATTTCCTCGTCGGGGAACTCCCGCCAACTCGCTACACCGCACCGCGAAGAACGACACCGCGAACGGCGGGTCCGCGAAGATCGGGCAGGGCAATGGCGCTCATGCGACCACCGCAAGCACGAGCGCGGCGACGGCCAGGGAACCCGCCACCAGCATCGCACCGCGCGTGGGCAGGGGGGCTGGATCGGCCGGCAGGTAGACCGCCATCGCCCGGAGCGGAACGGGGCGCTCCAGCGCGTCGACGATGCGCGCCGCATTTTTGCGCCCGGCGAAATAGTCGGCATCCAACCGCCGAATCTGCGCGCGTCGGGCGACGCGCTGGGCGGCGAGACGGGGGAAGTCCGTCTCGATCAGGGTGTCACCGTTCCGGTCGCGGACGGCGAAATGGATGATGTTTCGGTTCATACCAGCCACCATTCGATGGATGCGCCTTCCGGCAACGTGGTCGCGCCTGCCGGAAGGCGCGGGCCGATGTACTGGCCCACAAGGAGCACAACGCCTGCTTCCAGCTTGACGTTGACCCGGTTGGCCGCCACGAGGCGGCCCAGGATGGCGCTAAACACCGCTGCTGTGTCGGCATGGCCGACGGCGCTCTCGATGTCCGCGCCGTCCGCTTCCCATTCATCCAGGAATGCGTCCGGGTCATCGCATGGGCGGGGGATTACCGCTTCGTCGGCCGATCCCCTCTGCGTTTCCCGGTCCAGCATGGATAGGGATAAGGCGTTGCTGATAATGATCTTCATCGTTTACCTCCTAAAAAGCCCGCCGGGCCACTACGCACCGGCGGGAAGAACCAAAGGAAGGAGGCCCGCCGCCGGCCTGCTTGAAGGGCCACCCCAGCCGTTGGGTTGAGTAGGTGGCCGGTGACTGGTTGATAGTATTAAAATACTATTTTAGGGTAGCGTCAAGTATTTTTATACCTAATCTAAAAAATAATCTCGGGTGATGAGCAGTTCGCCCCCAAACATTTTTGGGCTTGCATTTACAGTATTTTAATACTAAATTAGGCGGCATGAACGAGTCCTTACTAAACATCATGAAGCGGCGATTGAACGACCATCGTGGTCAGTGGCGCGAGGTGTGCGAGCTGGCCGGGGTGGGTTATGACTGGATGAGCCGCACCATGCAGGGCACCATCCAGGACCCCGGCGTTTTGCGCGTTGAGCGAGTCCTTTCCGCACTCGATAAGATCGAGTCCAAATCACGCGACCAGGACCGAGCCGCATGAACGACGATGAACGGCTCAAAAACCTCTGGCGGTGGATCGATGCCATCGGCGCGGAAATGGCCGCTCAGTCCGCCGTCAACCGGCGTCGGCGCGACGTGATCCGCCGCCGCTACCGGCTGGGATGGCGGTCATGATATCCGCCGCCCCTGGACGAAAATCGGCCACGAGCCGTGAGGGTCGCCCTGCGGCCACTATATCCAGGGTCGGCCACCTTTCCATGGCGGATCGACGCGGCTTCAATCACATTGCGTCGTGGTCTTCCCCGCGTCGATCCGGCACCCCTTCCATGTCCGCTCCGCTCCTCCTTCCCGAGTTATCGGGCCCGCGTCGAGAGTCACCGGAGCGGACTCCCTATATTTCAAGACCGCCGCGCCAGCGGCGGCCAGCGGGTGATGGTAGTCAGGGCGGGGCTTTCCGTCCGAACCGACGCCAGCGGTCCTCTGGCGAAACCTGGAGCGATAACCATGAGTGACGAAACCGACGTGACCGAACCGACCGACGTGACCGATGAGGGTGACGACGACGAGTAATCCTCATTAATCCTGCCCCTCTCCCCGTGGGAGAGGGGTTGATCGGAGCCGCGGAATGAGCACATCAGAATCAGCATTGACCACAGAGTCGGAACGCTGCCGCATTTGCGACAAGCTCGCGGCGTTCGTTGAGCGCGGTCGCACCGCGCCCCCGTGACCAATGGCTCGACCTTGAGCGCATCATCGACCACTGGCCGTCATGCTACGTGGTGTCCGGGCGGGTCGAGGGGACTTACTATGCCGGCCGAACCGATGGGGGGTTGCCGTGACGCGGGATCAAATGCTTTCCCAGCTTGATGTTGAGGATTTGCCCGCAGCGCTAGCTGCGGTCCATTGCCGGCAAGAACTTATTAGACTGGCGGAGAACAAGCCCACCTGTTGCAGTCGGCAAGCACTGATTACGGAAGAACCACCACCCGGCGTCAAGCACTATAAAAAGGCCGTGTGCGGGTCATGCGGCAAGTTTTTTGGCTGGATCAGCAAGCCCAAAAACTTAGCCCGGCGGGCACCGTCAACCGTTGGACTGGCGCGCGGGAACCGCTGCGAGATTTGCCTGGATGGACAAGGACCGCTTGAAGTGCATCATGTCATTGAGGTGCAGGACGGTGGCGGCAACGAACCCGGCAACACGATGACCTTGTGCCGAGGCTGTCATGCCCTGGTGCATTGGGTCAGGACGTATCGTGGGCGGCCATGATGATCCCGATGACGCTGGTTCAGGAAGCGCACGCATCTGGATTGTGCGTCGTCCCGCCCGCTCAGGACGGCACCAAAAGACCGCAACCTCCTGGGGCTGATCCGCGCTGGAAACAGTTCCAGCAACAGCCACCATCCCTCGCTCTACTGAAATCCTGGTATGACCCGCGCAACGGTTTGACCGGGATCGGGGTCGTGACCGGAAAGGTCAGCGGAAATCTGGAAGCCATCGATTTTGATACGCGCGCCGGTTGGGCGGCTTATTACGAGATGGCGGACTATTGCGGCGTCAAGCCACTCATCGACCGGGTTCTCGCCGGGTACGGCGAGGAATCTCCGCGCGGCGCGCATCTGCTCTACCGATGCCCCGTGATCGCTGGCAACTGCAAGTTAGCCCGCGATGCGGCGGGCAAGGCTTTTATCGAATCGCGGGGCGAGGGTGGGTATCTCATCATCGCTCCATCCAACGGGGCCGTACATCCGAGTGGTGGCGAATATCGTCGCGTGTCGGGTTCTCTGGCCACCATCGCCAGCATTTCCGAGGTCGAGCGCAACGACCTGTGGGAACTGGCAAAGAGCATGGACCTTCACGAGCGACGCCCGGACGCGGGCGTTGACCCCATCCAGTCGAGTGCTGATCCATCCAACCGTCCCGGCGAGGATTTCAACCGCCGCGCGACATGGAGCGATGTATTGGTTCCCCACGGATGGACGCGGGTTTTCACTCGTGGAGACGTAACCTACTGGCGTCGTCCCGGCAAGAAGGAGGGGATTTCGGCGACCACCGGGTTTTCAGGGACGGATTATCTGTATGTCTTCACTACCAGCACCGGGTTGGACTCGGAGCGCGCGTACACCAAGTTCTCGGTTTTTGCGCTGCTGGATCACGGTGGAGATTTTAGAGCCGCGACGCGGGCATTAAGTCAATCCGGGTATGGGGAGCAGCCCAGAAAGCCGAACCAACCCGGAGCGGGGGAGCAGCCCAGAAAGCCGAACCCGCCGACCGTGCCCGCGATGGTCAGGATGGAGGAGCAGCCCAGAAAGCCGAATCCACCCTTGATCCCCATCGCCGATTATATCGCCCTCCCCAAGTCAGTTCATTATTTGGTGAAGGGCGTATTGCCAGCGCGCGGTCTGGCGCAGTTGTTCGGCGATTCCAATGTGGGGAAGTCGTTTATTGCCATCGATCTTGGCTGTCATATTGCGGCAGGGATGGATTGGCGAGGGTATCGAGTCAAAAAGACCGGCGTGGTTTATATCGCGGCCGAGGGATTGGCGGGACTGCAAGCCCGATTTGCGGCCTGGTGCCAACAAACCGGGTGCGTTCCTGATAATTTTTGGATTCGGGAATATCCAGTAGGATTGACTTCGGCCGCCGCCGCTGAATTGGTGGCTGAACAAATCCGAGAACTTGGGGTGGTCGTGGGACTTGTTATTCTTGATACCTTCGCGGGTAATTTTGGCGTGGGGTCAGAGAATGACGTGGCGGATATGAGCGCCGCGCTCACCGGAATGAAAATCATCGGCGCGGAGAGAACCGTGCTGAATATCCACCATACCGGGCACACGGAGAAAACCCGCGCACGAGGACATTCTTCCCTGTTCGCGGCGATTGATGTTGAACTCCTCATTTCACGTCAAGGAGAGGACGGCGTGATCTCGGTCAGCCATACCAAGGTGCGGGATTTTGAGCGGATGGCGCCATTGGCGTTTCGGCTGGAAACGGTGGCGCTGCCGTGGCTGGATGACGATGGGGAGCCGGTCAATAGCGCGATGGCTATTCCCGCCGATGCGCTACCCGACGAAACCATCACGGATCGGCCGTTGAGCCGCAAGCAGGCTCAAGCGATGGAACTTCTGCGTGTCATGTACGAGCGGCACGGGGCAAATTGCGGAGGGTCTACCCCGCGCGTTTTGTTGCGGGACTGGTATTCGGAAATGGATTTTGAGACGGATCGTAGTCACCGCTCTCGGTTGCTCAGAGAATTGGAAAAGCGACATTTGGTTTATGTGGATAGTGGTTATGTGTACATTTCTTGATGCTGTGCGGCCAGTGGCCAAAGTGCGGCCAAAGTGCGGCCAATGGCCGCAAGCCGAAGTGGCCAAAATGCGGCCAAAGTGCGGCCATTTCTCCCCCTCCCCTTATAGGGGGGAGAAAATGGCCACATGGCCGCACGGCCAACGGGGGAACCGATTTGGCCGCTCGAACTGGGCGGACAACGGAGGGGGATTTGGCCGCAGATTTTCGGGGAGGGTTGCATGAGCCAAACGAAGATCGTTGAACCAAACCGACAGTCGGAGGCATCCGCCGATGACCCGCGCGCCGTCTTCGCCGCATTCCCGTCCGAACTGCAATGGGCGATGCGCCAGGCCGCCAGGGTCGAGCGGTGGACGCCGGCCCAGTGGCGGGACGAGGTGGGGATTGTCGAGGAAATCCGCGTGGAGTCTGGGTATGCCGATGACGCCAACCGCATCGCTGCGGGCATCTATCGTGCGGTTCAGGGGCGCTGAGAAATGAAGAATTGCCTGCACTGCAAACACGCGGACTGGAAACGAACGAAAGCCGGGAAGCTCCACCCGTCCGGCGAAGGGCGCTGCAAATACCCGTGGAAGATGCCGAAACTTCCAGCCTCGATGTATTGGATTGGACAAAGCGCACCCGAACCGTTTGGCGGCCGTATTTCGCGGAATTGCGACATGAAAGAACACTGCGCATATTTCGAGCGCGAGATCGCCGGAGCAAAAACGCCAGATGGTGCCGTGACTGTGCCAGCCATGCCGTCTGTAATGCCGTCTAAGGAGCGCAACGACCGTGGGTAATACCAGGGGTGCGGGTCAAGATGAAAATGGCTCACAGGCGATTCCAGGGCCGTTTTGGGGCGGCCAACAAAAAACCGCCTTGCGGCGGTCCTTGCGCCCGTTCGCGCGGGCTGATCGATGACGTTGGACTGAGGAAACATCATGACTGAAATGAATCTTACCCCATCCGCGCAAAGTCGCGCATCCCTTCGGCGAGCGAAACCAGATCATCAAATTGCGGTTCGTACACTGACCAAAGCCGGTCGGGTGTCGTTTACCGATGCCATTCAACGACTGAACGAGTACGTAGACCCGGCCGGGGATCGAAGCTCATCCACGAAGATCGACAAAAAGACGGGAAAGCTGATCCACGCATCGTTCCCCCACTTCACCAAGCAACTGTATCGCTGCTTTGGCCTGTCCGAAGAGCAAGCGGAAGCAAAGCTAGCCGGGGATTCGTTGCGTGACGTGCTGAATGAAATCGTATTGATGGCGATTTATCAGGCCGAAATTGAAGCCGCGCTATGGATTACGTCTCGGATTGTTGCCAAGGAACTGCGAAAAGTGATTAAGGCGGGCATCAAGACCATTTTCGAGAAGCACGCCGCCCAATGCGCGGCTCTGCAAGCGATGGCAAGGGTTGCGTGATGAACGACATCGAATTGTTTGCCGAGAATGAATTGACGGTCGCCGAAAGCGATGAACGCGCCTTTCATGAGAAAGTGGTTGATGATGTAAAGGCCGGCATTGAAAATCTGGCCGGCATTGGCGATTCCAGCCTGAAAGTGTTGCGCGATAAGCGACTGTATCGCTCAACGCATAAGACGTTTGAGGAGTATTGTCAGGGACGGTTTGGCATTGTGCGCACTACTGCTAATCGCGGAATTGCCTTTGCCGGAGTCCTTGAAAATTTGATGCCGAGCGGCATCAAAAATATACCTGCAACCGAATACCAAGCCCGCCCGCTGACCAATCTCAAGACGCCCGAACTCCAAGCGCAAGCCTGGGCACAGGCACAAGCGGACAGCGGCAAAGACCAACCATCGAATCGGGAAGTCGCTGAAGCCGTTGCCAAGGTTCAAGCCGAACTCGCCGCCGAAAAGCAGCGGACTGAGGAATTCCGCCAGGAATCCAACGAGCGCCGCAAGAAAATACGGGAACTGGAAGGACAGATTGACTTGCTCAAGAACCAGCCACCGCCCGAACCGGAACGGGTTTATGTTACCCCGGCGGATTACGACACCATCAAGGCCGAAGCCGCGCGGTTACGTCAACAACTCGATGCCATCGAGGCGCGCAAGGATCAACTGGTTCAGCAGCAAGTCGTCGCCAAGCTGAAGGAGCGCGAACGGGAAATCGAGAGATTGGAACAACGCGCGAACCAGTTGAAGGGGACGATAGACAGCTATCAATCCCATATCGCCAGGGTTCATCTCCCGGAAATGGAAATGCAACAGCAAATAAAGGTGGTTGAGGAATTTATGCGAGCGTGTGCCGGACTAGCGGCAGGATTGGCTATGTTTGAACACGCGCCAAACGCCGCTACCGCATCCATTTGGCATAAAGGAATCGCCGCCGCCAGCGACGCGGCGCACGCCATGCGCTTGCATGTGGAAAGACGACCGGAACTCTGCGTCATTCATGGTGCTCCGCAAGCCGCATGACCCGACCCTTCCGCCTTTCCGCGCCCAAGCCAACCGAACAGGATCGGCTTGGCCAGATTGTGGACTACCTGCGGCATGAGCAAGCGCGTGGCCGGGTGGCGTGGTTCGCGCGGGTTAACGGCGGAGGGATGATGGACAAGACGGGCCGATTCCTGCGGTTCTATTTTCTGTACCTGGCCGGTCAACGGCCGGCCGGCAAGGGCAAGGCGGACATCGAGGGGCAATTGTCGGACGGCCGGTATTTCGCGCTGGAGGTCAAGCGCCCCGGAGAGAAACCGACGCCGGAACAGGTCCAGTTTTTGATGACGGTGCGATGCAATAACGGCCTGTCGGCGGTCATCGTGGATTACGACGAAGCGCGAATGGCGCTATTTGGAGATGGTCATGACAATAACGCGAGCACAACGTAACCCATGCCGTTTTGATGGCTGGCTCTATGGTCTCTGCGCCCTCGTCGGGGCGTTGACCGTGCCGCTGGCGCTGTTGGGATTCGCCTTGTTGGGGAGGGCGCTGCAATGGTGACCTACTCGAACAGCACCGAGACCATGGCGGAACTAGCGTGGCGCTACGGCGAGCAGGGCGTGATCGGCTGGTGGGATGGGCGAACCTATCAATTTCCCGATGGATCGGCGATGACACGATGGCGGGTGCATAACTCTCGGTCGTGGCGCCGCAGGGCTGAAATCATGGACGCCACCGCCGTCCGGCTGGGCGGCTGGGAGACGCCGCGATGACCCCGGAAACCACGGCGCGCGTGCGGAAGCTGGCTAAGGATCACTGGGGATATGTATCCGCCGTCCTGTACGCACATACCGTCAACCCTGACCCATGATCCATGGTGACTCCACATGAACAAACGCTTTGCCGCGACGACGGAGCTTCAACGACCCTACGGGGCGGTCA
>ERZ724522.223-NODE-223-length-38136-cov-6.977023_pt1 | contig 38136 bp, 65 predicted proteins | sample MGYA00376055_ERZ724522 | MGnify/ENA primary metagenome ERZ724522 (study PRJEB28724, sample SAMN07190884) | wastewater metagenome | isolation source: effluent of sewage treatment plant in Hong Hong | place: Hong Kong | collected 2016-03-17 ...
TGCCCCATTGCCTTTGTCCAAATAGTAATTTACTTGATGAATATTCTATTTTATCCTCAAAAGCAGGTTCATATACATTTAAAGAAGATGATGATCCAAAATTGTGGAATGTTCGTATAATAAGTAAAGATCATCCTAAATATGATAAAAGTATTGCTAAATCAGGAAAGAAATTTGGAAGTATGATGAATATGATGTCTAAATTATTTGGAGAAAATTTTTAATTATGGGAATATTAATTTTTATATGTGGATTATTTATAGGTTATTTACTCCAAATAGTGTATCTACGCACTAAAAAAGATATAAAAAGGTTTCCTAATTTGGAAAAAACTTACCTTAGAAAAGGATTATATACTAACGAATATTCCGTTATACAAGATGGAGTTGCAGTAAAAGATATTATGGTTAATTTTGAATTAGGAGAAATAGAAAGAAGTGCTACTAAATCTAAAGTTAGAGTACTGAATTTAAAGTGTAATAATTCAGAATACAATAAAATCAAAAAGAAGATAAAGTCTATGATAGAAGATTCGTGGATCGATTCTAAAGAAATTGACTGGATTGAGCAAGACTTGGCTCAAGTTAGAGAAGAAAAAATAAATCAAATTTTAAAATAAAATGTATGGAAGAAAAAAATTTAAAATATCCAGTTAAATCAGGATGGTATTGGGTACTAATAGAAGGATATGATTCACCAACTCCTTGTTGGTTTTATTCTAATAGTAGAAGACCAGAAGATTCATTTTTCCTACCGGCTGGTTTAGGAGATAGCAGTTCAATGGGTTTATACTTGAATGATTTAGAAAAAATCGGGCCTGAAATTATAGAGCCAAAATTCTAAAATATATTCATAAGAATATAAACTTATGAATATATAAACTCTATAAATATAGATGTGATATATTTTTATATTACATTTTAGACGGCAATTATCGGTTTTTACTGAATTAAAAAAAATTAACGGCATTTATGACAATTTCAACTTTTTTCCCAGAACAAGAAAAATTATTTAGAGAGAGAACAGGGAAAGATTTCTCTTTCTTTTACACAAAGTATTATCCAAAATTAATTTACTACACAACAAGAATGTGTAATGATAAACAAAAAGCAGAAGATATATCAACAGATTCATTTTTAATCGCCTTCGAAAAGATTGATAAATATGAAAGAGAAAAATCCCAATTTTCAACTTGGCTTTTTACAATTGCAAAAAATTTAATGTTACAAGACATTAAACAATCAAAGAAAACAATGTCACTTGATGTTGAAATTGATGAAGAAGGCACAACCATGAAAGACTTTATTCAAGAAGTGGAATCAGAAGAACATTTACATGATCTTTCTTCTAAAAAGGCTGATATCATGAAAAAACATATTTCTAAACTCAAAGAACCTTATAGAAAGGTTATAGAAATGAGAGAAATTCAAAAGATGCAATATAAAGATATTGCAGATAAATTAAACTTAAATCTATCAACCGTTAAGTCTCAAATCAGAAATGGAAGAAGCATTCTTATTAGAGAAACTGAAAAAGAATTTGAACTATTAGATGATATGTATCTATAATATATTCAAAATAAAAATAAACTAAAACTATGATGATTGTAAACGTAACTGAACTCAATGATAATAACTTTGATGGATTCATTTCAGATGGAATATCATTAGTAGATATTTACGCACCTTGGTGTGGACCTTGTAAAATTATATCTCCTATTATTGATGAATTATCAAGTGAGTACAAAGATGTTAAATTCGGAAAACTAAACACAGATGATAATAGTGAAACCGTTTCTAAACTCAGTGTTAGAAACATTCCAACTATTTTAATCTACAAAGATGGTCAAGTGGTTGAGAGAACCGTTGGTATGAAATCTAAGAATCAACTTAAAGATTTAATTGATAATCACTCACAAGTTGAAAATAATCAGTAAAATATTATCCTATCGATGTTCATTGATAGGATATGATACTCGGAACGAGACAATTATTCAAAAGATAGTTGATCTCATTCCGAGTAAAATCATTTTTGATAGTAACTTCAGTAAAGAAGAGATAGTAGAATATTTCACCACAAGACAAGTGATAAGGGAAATACAACTATCATCTTTATTAGATCGATCTAAATCTATTAATATAGTTTTAAATTTAAATAATCTTCAAACAGATTCCGGATCTAAAGATGTGAGAGATTTAGTTAGATTTCTAAATTCTAAGCTCTATGAAATATCACAAGAAGATAGAAACATCAAATTAATTTTATTAACATCTATATATAACTCTTCTTCGGGTGCTGTGAATATGAGAGCTGGAACAGGACCATTATATACTTCGGATTATTGTATAACACTAAAAGAAGATAAGCTAAAAGTCGTAAAAGATAGAATCGATCACGATACACATGAAATCAATATTTCGGATTTGGAATTTGAATAATATGTTCTATATTTGTAGTTATGAAAATTGTCAATAAAAAAGCATACTTTAATTATCAGGTACTTGAAGACTTCACAGCAGGTCTTATGCTTGTTGGATCAGAAGTTAAGTCTCTTCGAGAGAATAATATAAACTTTGGTGACTCATTTATCTTCTTCAAGGATGGTGAGTTGTGGATTAAAAATATGAGCATCGCCAAGTATAAAGAATCCTCATATCAAAATCATGAAGAACTCAGAGATCGAAAACTTCTTTTAACTAAGAAAGAAATTTATAAAATCTCTAAAATGTCGGAGACTAAAGGAGTAGCTCTTATTCCTTTGGAAATCTTTACCATGAAAGGTCGTTTTAAAATTAAAATGGGTGTATGTCGAGGCAGGAAAGATCACGATAAACGAGATCTTATTAAAGAAAGAGATATTAAAAGAGAATTGCGAAGAAAAGATTTTTAACTTTAAAACTTTTTTGTATATTTGTATACAACAAAATTATAGGATGAAACTCACTATTAAAGTAGTCCTATATTATATGATGGTATAGTAGTGGTCTAATAAGTTTTTCACCTTTGTTAAAATACCATGAACCATCAAGTCGTAATAGTAAATTATATAATATGATTAATAAGGTGGACTATCAACAAAATCGGTGACGTTGTTAGTTAAACTAGATAAAATACCGATAATCCTAAAACTATATGACGTTATTAGTTTTAGGAAAAAACATAATATAATTAGAAATTATGTTTTTTTAAACGTCAAAGAAGAACATACAGCAGAATGGTAACACTGCTAAACCAAGGGTAATGAACCCATTAAAAGGAATCCCAAGTGGTCAGTCCACTATAAGTCAAGGTAAGGTTCTCGGATTTCGTCCATACTTGACAGACGTTCCATCGTTCTTCTTTTTAATTTGAAATTTTTTAAAAACAAAGTAATATGACACTGAAAGAAAAAATTAACAAAGACTACCTGGAGGCTTTCAAAGCTAAAAACACGGTAGCAAAGAACTTGCTTTCCGTAATTAAAGGTGAGATTCAAACAATTGAAAAAAACACTGGAGTTGCGAATCTTTCAGATGAAAATGTTACTAAAATTCTTAACAAATCTGTTAAGTCTCTCAAAGAGACTCTATCTTCTGTAAGTGGAGAAAAGGCTGAGTCTGTTCAAGTTGAATTAAACATTGTAGAATCATACCTACCAAAACAACTTTCTATTGAAGAAATTCAATCTAAAATTGACACACTTGTTGCATCCGGTGTGAAAAACATGGGTCAGATAATGAAAGAGTTCTCAACACTTCCTGCTGACAAGAAAATAGTTTCTGAATTGGCTAAAAAATCACTTGTTTAATAATATCCCAGTAGAAATACTGGGATTTTAAATTTATATACTATGTTTTTATTACCATCTGAACCCTTAAATATTAAAAAAGTAGATCCAGACTTTGAAAAAGAGTATAATGCTCTTAAAAAAATGGATTTTGAAGTATATCTATTCGATCACGATCAATTTGTTAGTTATAAACAATTGGTATCCAATATTGACTTCTCTAAATCCGGAGAGATTGTTCTAAGATCATGGATGTTAAAAGAAAGTCACTATATTGATTTATACACTATTCTAAAAAGAAATGGACTTTTACTCATAAATACACCTGAACAATATGTGAATTGCCACCACTATCCGAGTGTGTATAAACATATTCAAAATTATGCCTCAAAATCAATATGGTTTCACGACATCACACCTTTTAATGTCGAAACGTGTAGGGATTTTTTAGGAGGTGATTTAATCATTAAAGACTTTGTAAAGTCTGAAAAGAATGATACTGATTTATTTCTTCTTAAAAAAGAACTTTCGAATTCCGAGTTCTTTGAAAGAGTGTTAAAGTTTAAAGAAAGTCGTGGTCGTCTTTTTAATGAAGGCATTGTATTAAAACAATATTGTGATTTAAGAAAATACGGTAACTTCACAAATGAGTGGAGAATCTTCGTATTTGAAGGAAATATTATATCTTGTACTAATAACTCACACTTAACTTATGGTCAAGTTCCTGATATTGAGTTTCTAAATGGAATTATACCAAATATTCAATCAAACTTTTACACAATTGATATTGCTGAGAAAGAAGATGGAACATGGACGATATTAGAATGTGGTGATGGACAAGTATCTGGATTATCAACAGATACGAGTGAGTTTATATTTTATTCTAAGTTTTTGAATAAATTTGATACAACCAAGTGAAATACTTAATGTTGTATAATATTCGAAATTGATTCCGTTATATATCTGGTGTGATACTATATTGGATGGAATTACCTAAACTACCTGAATAATTTTTATTACACATAACGGTTGGGTGTATATGTAGGTTTTTTTTACATTTTTTTAATATATACACTAAATAAAAAACCTCACATATACACCTTGTTATGTGTTAGTAGAAAATTAAATCTTCACAAATGAATAATATTAAAAGTTTTTATAATTATATTAGAGAAAACTCAAATCAATTGATAATGAAGTATATTCGAAATGAAGTAGTTGATGATCATGGTTGGATGGAACCTGGTATGGCAGATTGGGGTATATATTCCGGTGATAATCTGATTTCTGTCTTCTATTTAGATGATGAAAAACCGTACCTCTTTATAAGAGGACTTGAAATAAAGGAGGAATTTAGAGGCAAAGGATATGGTAAAAAAGTTTTAGATTTGATAAGAGATTATGCTAAATCTAAAAAATATAAGTTTCTTACACTAAATTTTTATAAATCAAACAAAATAGCAGAAAAACTTTATAGAAATTATGGCTTTATAGAGGATGAATACCAATCAGAAAATTCACCTGTTATTAATTTAAGAATGAAGATTTAATTTGTGTAAAACTAAATTAAAAATAATTAACGAGTATGAAAGATAAAAGACACATAAAAAGATTTAACGAAGCATCAGAAAACTTGAATATATCTGATGTTAGTGAGAGTAAAAATTTAGTTGTCCGTGTGAAGCATCTGATACAATACTTAACTGAAAACTTTGACCCAGAGGCAACAGTTCATTTGGATAAAGATGGTTGGATGGTTGAGTATTCAGATGCGGTTGATGAAATTGACTTAATTAAGAAACAAGGACCTTTTGAAAAGTATAAAGATAATCTCTGGATAAACAACTAAATTTTTATTATCACTAACGGTTGAGTATATGTTTAGTAATTTTTACAACTAAAATAATAAACAATTCAAAAATTATTAAATATATACTTTGTTATAGTTTAGTTATAATTTTATTTTACAAATTAAATAAAAACATAAATAATATGGAAAACAAGAAAAACCAAATTAAAAAACAACTTGAAAAAACAGTTGATTTATCTAAAAATTTACAAGAACCTCGTAATGAAGAAGAACAACAAATGTTAGATAATATAATGAATGAAATAAACGAACTAAATGATTATATTGATGAAATATCAACTGTTGAAGGAACTGACGGTAAAAAAATATAAACATAAAAACGGTAAATTAGAAAATGAAAATGGAGAAACTTCACAAAAACAATAGATGATAACGATTATGTTTTTTCTATTGTAAGTAAAGATGGTAAAGAATGTAAATACACAGTTTATAATAAAGATTCAAAATAAAATTATAATTAACTATAACGGTTGGGTGTATATGTAGTGTGAGATTTGAACCACCGAACTTTCAATTACAGATGAACTTAATTAGAACCACTAATGTTGAATATACTACTGAACCTCACATTACATATACACCTTGTTATGGTTTAGTTAAAAAAATGTTTTACCTTTGAAAAAAAATGATTTATGAATAAAGAACAAAAAGTAAATTGGATTAAATGTTGGTTACAGAAATTTGGTAATCGAGATAATGAAACATTTAACACAGAAGTAGTAGTGGGTGAAACCACTTGGGAATTATCACTTCAATATGGTTATGACTTTGATGGCAATAGATTAGAACCTTATGGTTGGTGTAGAAGTGGTTTCAAACATCTACGGAATAACCAAATTTCTGATAGAACAGATGAAGAATTGAATGTGATAATAAATCAATTAAAATCAAAACAACGTGACTGTTTATTATTCAGCACAGAACTTGGCGGACACCTTAATTCAAATATAATTGGCTTCTAATGCTGTTGAAGTGTTTTGAAATCGCCCGGGACAGGTTTATGACCGATATGTTTTGAAAATTAAATCTAAATTCTAAATATGGGATTAAGAAAAGCTTACGATGAAACTTGGTGTTTTCATAAAACAAAACAACAAAAAAGAGATAACACTATAAGTGCAATTTTAAACAATGAATAATAATTTTAACAGAAAAAGACCTCCTCTTAAAGAGAGAAAACACAAAATTAACTCTGAGGTTAGATTTCCACAGGTCAGAGTTTCAGGTGAGATCGGACAAGGAGAGATTATGTCTTCTTACGAGGCATCTAAACTTGCTGAACAACATGGAAAAGATTTAATCTTAATTGCTGAAAATGCCAATCCACCAGTTGTTAAAATTGAGGACTACGGTAAATTCAGTTATGAACTAGAAAAACGTGAAAAAGAAAGTCGCAAGAATCAAAAGAAAAGTGAGACCAAAGAAATTTCAATTTCACTAAACATTGCGGACCATGACTTAGGTGTTAAGTCAAAGAAAGCTGTTGAGTTTTTAGATGATGGTAATAAAGTTAAAGTCACTCTATTACTTAAAGGCCGTCAACACAATATGTCTGATCAAGGTCAATTAGTGATGTTAAAATTCGCAACACTTGTTAAAGAAAGTGGTGTTCCAGAAGATTTTCCAAAACTCGAAGGCTCAAAATGGAATATGATATTGAAACCTAAAAAGAAATGAGAACTTATAAAGGTAAAATAAATCAACTTCAAAGTAATCAAATATTTTGCTTTGGATCAATTAGCTGAAATGTTTTCAAACTATCCAATTCCTGATAATATAATTTTTGAAGAAGAGTTCTCGACTCTTTTAAAAAATTAAATCTAATTAATGGAATTAAATTTAGAAAATCCAATTTTTGTATTCTATATCAATGTTGATGGAATGAGTCATCAAAGAGCTGAAGAAGAACTGGCAAAGTTAAATGCTTATATGTCATATGAAAATATCACAAAATGGATCATACCAATTAAACACGGGGATTCAAAGGTTGAACTAATCTGGCAAGGCTCAAAATACTCTAATAATCCTGGTAATTTAAAATCCAATAACACTCAAGATCTTGTTGAACATATCAACGATTTATTAGGTGTTATAATCAGCTCTACAAATGACGAGTCTCTTCGATCTCAACTAAGAGAATTACAACTAAAAAAATTGTTTTTGTAAAGGAATATTCATTATATTTGTAATCTAAACAAACAAAGATATGTCAGAACAATTCTTTCAAGAAGTAGTTGAAAACTTTAACTTTGAATCTGAACAACAATTCTCAGATTTCTCACGTATGTTTGAATATTTCAGACAAATGGAACTAATTCAACAAATTAACGAAGAACAACAATGACGCAGTATAGTGGAGGATCATCTCTAAATGATAATGAGAGTTTAAAATCTAAATTTCGAGATTTTAAAATAAGCCTATTGCAAAATAATATTGATTTTAAAGTAGATATTGACAAGTTTGAGGATTTTAAGCAAAATGATTCTTATAAAATCATGACTACTTATTATCCAAATGAGGTACTATCAGGATCTATTTCACTTTATTTACACGGTATAATTGATTTCAGAGAATTCAATGATCTTGATATTATTGTAGATGATCGTAGAAAAGTCTCAGACTACTCACCAATGAGTGATTCCAAAGTAGACAACTACATTGGTCATAAATACATTTCAATACAACCAAATTATCGATTCTTCCAAAGATGGTTTGGATCAGGTAGAGTGAAGATGCTAAATAAAATAAAAGTAGATTTCTTTGAAAATAAAGATTGTCAATATACAATCATTGATGGGTTAAAAATTCACAATCCAATAGAAATTATACACTTTAAACTAAATCTAGCCTATAGTGTTGACTTTGATGGGTATTCAAATACCAATAAACATATTGACGATTTAGAAAGAATTTTTAGTTCATTCTCGAGCTATACACGCCTTTATTAAAGTAATACGACGGAAAGTTGAATCTTTTCAATAGAGGCAGAAAATAATTTTTCAATATATCAGCAGCTTCTTCTGATGTAACGAGTTCAAAATCACCTATGTGGCAGTAATCTGAATCATCATCGAGTGGTACAATAATGTCACCAGTGTAATCACTTCTTTGCCATAAAACACAAACATTACATCTATGCCATTCTGGGAAATAAAAAGTTACACTTAAATGATATTCGTCATTTCTAACAATAAATGTCATAATTGGTCCGAGTGCAGACTCATTCGTTGTTAAAAAATGATTTTCATCAGGTTCTAAGTAACACTTCTCCAAAACAGGTATCTCAAACCATATCTTGTGTAAGTAGGCTAATATTGGATTTGATTTTTGCACATTAGTTGTATCAAACTTAGCGTCACCACTATGATCTTTTTGGTATTGGTCGTCGAATAATTCATTTATCTTTTTCATATTTGTATATATTTGTTTTTGAAATCTGTATTTATCTTACTATATAATGGTTTTAGGTTAGTATAGTGATTCAATTTTATAACATCTTCTTCTGTTTTTGCTGTTGATAGTGGTATAAAGTCCTTTGTTTTCCCATGTCATCCAGTCAACTTTTTTTAGTTTAATTAGTTGATCTAATACTTCCTTAATATTAGAAGACTTGAATTTAATTCCGTTGTATATTTTTGTGCTCATACATCAAATATACAAAAATTTTCATATATTTGAATTATGGAGTTCGAAAAAATCAACATTAATGTATTCGAGGATAATAAATCCTCAATTAAAAGTGATATACAAATCATCTCAAAAGATAACGCTCTTTACTATAAAAAGAGGGTGGATGAATACGCCAAACAATTTAATCTAACTCCAATTGAAAGTGGAATCACTTTTCAAGATGGCCAGTATTACTATTTCAATCATAATATTATTGAAACTAGAAAAAGCTGTGGAAAAGATAATACAAATTTTTCATATGATATCTATTTCATAGACGAATGGTTAAAAGATAAAATAGTGGTTGGTAAGTCTACCAGTTGGGAACCACTTTTTTACTCACATTTCAAATATGGTAGAAAGATTATTGCGACTGGAACACAACACAAGAACTCAACATATTCTAATTTTCAAGAAAAAGTTTCTAAATTAGATGGTAATGATTTGTATATCCCTTATGGGAATATTCCATCAGACCTTATAAACCGTGATAAAAAGATGAAAAGAGAAATCACGATTGGTGAATTTCTGAATAATCACATCAAGGAATATCCTAAATCCTATATTCGATTGGATGCAAATAGAGAAGTAATCAGAGAATTGATGTTATCTTCTATTCTAGAATAGAATCTATTTTCTTCTCTCTTTCAAAAGAATTCGATTTTATGTTTAGGTTTACGAGAATAAGCTGTTTTATCTTTGAAAGTTTGATTCTTGAACATATTGTATTGTCCAGTAGCAATCAGTTCAGCTCTGTGACGAGCTTTCTCTGATTTTAGAATCTGTTCTTTAGTTATAGTGATTTTAGAAGCTTTCATTGTATTTCGTTGTTTGTGATACAAATATAAGACATTTTTCAGAAAATAAAAATATAATGCAACTTGTTATAAACAAAAAAACCCAGTCATATGACTGGGTTTTCTCGTTAGATTCTAAGTGATTATTGAGGATTCTTAGAATTTGTTTTTTCTTCTTCTTTAACCTCATTAGGTGCGATAGTTTTACCCATCTTATCAAGAATTTGAAGACCAAGTAGTCCATCGATTGTTGAACCATTTCCATTACCACCACTGATAAGAAGCTCTGGCATCAACTTAATGCCACTCTTACCAATTTCTTCGGTCATTTTGTATGATGTAAAGTTTTCTTTACCCATAGCATCAACAGCCAGACGGTAAGATTCAGCGTTTGCCTGACCTTTAGCAAGGATTGCTTCAGATTCAGCTTTACCAGTTAAGGCAATACGAGTAGATTCAGCCTTTGCTCTTAACTCAGTAGCTTGAGCATCTGCCTCAGCTGCGATTTTAATAGCTTTAGAGTCACCTTCTTGCTTCTTAACAACTGCGTCTGCGGTGCGTTCAGCGATGTTTACGCTCTGTTCAGCACGTACAACTTCTTTTTGCATCTCAGCGATAGCAGTTTCTTTCTCAAGAGTTTGACGTTTTACCTGTGCTCTCTTTTGAGTGTCAAAGGTAATTTCTTGTTCTTGTGCAAGTTTACGATCAGTAAGAGTTTTCATCAATTCAGCAGGTGGATTGATATCACCAATCAATGTATCAACAGCGTGTACGTTATACTCTTCAAGAACTCGTGAAATGTGTTCTTTGGCTTCATTTTGACGATCTACACGGGAAGTCAAGAATGAGATTGCATCTGAGTTCTGTGCGGAGTTACGGAAGTAGTTACCAATAGTTGGCTCAAGTACTTGAGATACAAGGTTATTCATAGTTCCAAATCGTGCGATAACTTTAGGAGCCTCTGTCATTGGAATGTGAATAATTTGTGACACATCGAGATTAAAGGTAAAACCGTCTTTTGAACGAACCGTGATGGTGCTCAAATTTTTGTCAAGATTGTGAGACTCGGTTCTTGCAGATGCCCAGTTCAATACAAGGTTAGTTGTTGGTACAACTTCAACCTTTGTAGTGTACTTATTAATTGGATATTTACCAGGATTCAAAGGATCTGCCCAAACACCTTTTTGACCTCTTGATACAAGATTACCGTGTTTAAATGAAGATCCAGTTACATCAACACCTTCTTCACCAAAGAAAGACATCACCACACCAACGTGACCAATTGGAATTTCAGTCATAGGAAGTTCTTCTACTTGAACCGCCCAAGGATTAAGGTTATAAGAACCTGCTTGAATAATTTGCTGTTGAAGACCACGATTACCACCATTTTCAAGGAAAAGGTCGAAATTCTGGAAGTTGTTGTGTAATGAGTTGTTAATCATTTTACCAGCGATTTGACCCTCTGGAAGTGGCTCACCATCAAGAGTGGTAACAATACCCACCATATTATCTTGGATATTTGCCTGTTTAACAATAGAGATTTCAAAAAGGTGTGTGTTGATTTTATAAACACCAGTAGGAATGAACGCTGACTGACGACCTTTTTGACCACCATTTTTCAAGAATGAATTGGCGTCTTGATAGTTCTCACACTCTACTCGTCTGGCAAGAATTCGACCAGTTTCAATGATCTTACCATCTTTAGCATTTACAAGACCAATATGACCTTCTGGGATGATTGCAAAACCCTGCATATCAATTTGATACTGCCAAGGCCAGAACCAGAAGTGAATACCTGGTGAGAGATAATTTGCTTGGAAACCAGCTTCACCATTTGTTGCGATGATACGATCACCACTTAACTCTTTGTTTGCTCCAAAAAGAACAAACTTTTTAGTAATAAGACCAATTTTATCTTCCGGTACAATTACGATACCAAAAAGACGGAAAATTGCTTTGTAGAAAACTGCAGATAGTACAAGTGCAATTACCCACCAATAGTTTGACATAAAGTCGAGAATTGTGTTTAACATAGTTGTTGATTTATTTGATTTAAATTGTTTCTAATTGCTTTTGTTTTTTAAAAACATGCCATTTTTATAAAACATATTACCTTCTATTTTTTGAATTTCATTTTGTTTTGATAGTAAGTTTAAATATACTTTTTCACATAAAATGAAAAGATAATTCTCTGGTAGATTGTTTTTTATTTTATTTATATCCCTGTGTAACCATTGTAATTTCAATCGATCCATCTGAATTTATACTATAATTAGTTATATTATATTTTTTACAAACTCTAACAAACTCAACTGAGAAGTTTTCAGGTTGATTAAAAATTTGTGACAAGGCAAGATCTCTACTTTCTTGAATCGAAAGTTTTCTAAATGCCCAGGTTGAAAACCTGATCCATCGGTTATATCCTTCTAATTTAATTAGACCCGACTGAGTATTAACATATTTTATTTCTGATATTCTATACTTACCACCTTTAACAAGGTACTTATATCTGTCTGATTTACAGACTATAATATCATTCTTTTTCAACTGAGACAGATTAGTTCGTGGCTCTGGTTGAGGAGTGTGTTGATTAGTATAGACAATCTCTGGCAAGGGGTTACCAGATGTATCGGTAAAGTTTTTACATAGAAATGTTCCAAACCCTCTTATACGAATTGTTTGTCGCTGCCAGTGAGATGTGAGATTTTTTGTATTGTCAAACCAATCCGCATCATATACAAGTCCCTTAACAAGCTTGGTACTTCCTTTTTTACAAATAACTTTCATTAATCTAAATTAACTTTAATATTTCCTTTTTGTGAGATCTTTTCAAATGCGTTAGCCATTAATAAATAAAATCTTTATAGGTTTCTTTTGCTTTTTCGAAAATTGAAACTAATTCTTCTCTTTTTAGTTTTGAAAGTACAAATTTAAGGAACTCTTTTTGATCTTCAAAATTATTTTCATAATAATCAATAATAAAATCTGCATAGTCTTGATTATCACCAAGACCAAGTTCTAGCATTTTAAAATCTCTCATGAGTTCGGTGCCACCACTAACAATAAACTCACCACCACAATTTTTGATTTCTTCACGAAACTTTTTTGCATAGTTGATAACAGTATCGTCTTGTCGAGCTTCAAAACTCTGAGCATTACCAGGATAACTATGTAGTCTATCGCAAATATCTTTGGACTCTTTTAGACCAAGTCCACTACAATCTTTGATTAACTTAACAAGCACAAGCTTATTTGTAGCTCCTTTAGTAAGTTTTATTCTAATTGTCTGTTTTTTCATTGTAAAAATCTCAAATTATGATTGAAAAGTGAACTAAATACTTGGTCATGTTCTTCTTTTGTTAGAGATATCTCTTTAGAGACTCTCTTGGATGCTTTAGAATTTTCAATATACATATCAATCAGTTTCGTATCAATCTGATTAATCTGATTTAAAACACTTGGTCCAGATTGATAACTATGTATAATATAGTGACTATTTGAGTTTTTTTGTAACTCTGGAATTTCTTTATCAAAGAGTGACCAAATATAATAAACTCTCATACCAGTATCAACTTTTGCCCTATGAACTCTTTCTTCCTTAGGCGCAAATACACTAATAACCTTATCAAATCTTTTATCCCATCCTCTTTCAAACAGGATTGAACTCTCAAATATAATATAAGGTTTATCTTTATGTTTTAGTTTAAATGTTTGCCATGCTTGGAAAAGTTCGAACTCAACAACATCAATGGTTCGATCAAAAAGAGAATCTGTTACAAAAGCGTTTGGATCTAAAAATCCATTCTTATACACGAATGATCCTACATTAGACTTAATAGGTTCATCAACATAAGTTCGAAAGTTTAGAATAAATTTAAGGATTGTATCGGCATCAAAAACCGGAGCGTCAATCTTTTTAAAGAGTTTTGCGACCGAAGTCTTTCCTGAATACCTACAACCAGTTAGTGCTACTTCAAACATTTTTTACTTTTATAGATACAAATATAGACAACTTTATTTAAAAAAACAAAATTTTTATGAAATATACTTCTAAGCAATTAGGTTACATACTTTACAATAACCGTTCAATTGAAGGAGTTGTTTCTAATTTCCTTGATAATACAATAGATAACAATCAACTAGTAAATATAGAGAGAAAATTTGACTGGTGTAAATCACTTTATGATAGTTTAGATAAAATGGTTGAGATCGACTTATCTCTATTAGATACAAGTGTTGATGATGAAATAGTTACACCGGAACAATTGAGTGAACTAACAGAGTTTGTTAAACTTAACATTGGTAAATTTTCAGAATCAGAAAGTGAGTACATGAAGAAAAGAAACATATCTCAAGATATTATCGTAAAATATGAACTATTAGGACTTTCAAATTTCACTGAAAGAGAACATCTGAGAAGGATTGGTGCAACATGCCATCCAATTATGAGAACACTACTAAATGATGGTATTGAAGGAGGTGGTATAGTTTTTCCACTATTTGAAGATGATAATCTTGTAAATTGTCAAATAAGGAAAATTAGTGATGTTGGTAAACTCAAATATACATTGGCAGTACCAGATATTCCAGTTTGGGGATTACAAGATATTAAAGAAGGTAGTGAAATTTGGTTATGTGAAGGAATATTTGATATGATTGCACTTCGTGAGAATGGACAATTAGCAGTTTGTCCAACTTCTGCAATCTGGTCTGGTATTCAATTGTACAGAATAATAGAAAAAAAACCATCTCTTATAAAGATATTTTGTGACAATGATCGAATAGGATTGAAAACTGGTCTAATACTAACTAAATTTTTTAATCTTTTCAAAATACCATCAAAAACAATATACTCTAAGTATTGTAAGGATGCGGCTGAACACTTTTTTGAAAAATCTTTTTCTATTTCCGAACTCGATGAAATCAGGATTAATAGAGAGATGATCAGTGATAAAAATGACAACTCATTTGACTTTTTGAGACATTTACAAAAAAGAAAATTTTAATATATAATCTATGCTAAAAAAGTATCAAGATTTTATAAATGAAGGGTGGCTATCCAGATCTAAAATAGTTATATACAACATCTACGATTCTCTTATCGATATTTATAATAATAAGATTGTTCCAAAAATTGGAGAAGTTGAGGAGTATAAGAATCACATGCTTGATAATGTTTTAGAAAAAGAAGATTTAAAAGAATTTAATGATCTTAAGAAAGTTTTTATTGATAGTAGAAATGATTTTGCGGATTATGTTTTAGGTCTTGATAAGTTTTATGGAAAACATTTTAGTACAATAGTGCATTCATCATCAGATCCAGATGAAGATTTTGAAGAAATTCAAAAAATAATTAATAGAACTGGATATGATTTAGAAGTGATTAAAAAGTTATTTGATCCTATTGTATGTGTATTTTTATCAGAAAATTTTGGACAATTTATTCAAAAACATCAACTTGATGAACAAAATGGATATATTGATATTTACTTATATAAGTTAAATGAAAATCTAAATTTAGACACTAAGGTTTGGCTTGGTGGTGATTCTTGGGGAGATGCGTTACAATCGTTAGCAAATGAAGAGTATGTTGTTAAATATGCTTATGGGTATCACAAAACAAAATATGGTAAGCTGTTTTTAGACCAAATAGGCTTGTCCAAGGAAGATTTTGTATCTAATGCTTTAGAGTATATTAAAGATCACATGAATAGAGAGGTTATTCCAGATATAAATTCCAATCTGTTAAGAGACTATGGAATCAATTTTGAAGTAACTGATGAGTATATTACTTTTGATGATGATCGATTTATTATTAATTATGGTGATATGTATAAAGATATTTGTAAACTTGAACCAATCAAAGATTTTTACTTGGAGGATTTAAAAAAAATAGTGATAAGAAACTTTAAAACTAATACCTATAATATAGAAAAATTAAATATACAAGACACCGGAGATGAATTAATTATATCATGAAAAAGTTAAAATATATATTCCGAGTATTGACATTTATCAATATTGAAATTATTGTAATGATTTTATTTATGATTGGTACTATTTTATTTGGTATTAGCTATACAAATACCAAAATTAATTATACTAAGAAATTAACAGATCAGATAAAAGAAAACTCTAAACTAACTGTTAAACTCTCTGAAAATATAAATCAATTCAATTTAATTGATAATATACTGTTATCAAAGAGTCTGAAGGGTGAAAATATATCAATTAATATTAAAAATTATGTTAGTTATAAAGATAGCTTCATTCTTGATAGAGAGGAATATCTGAAAATTGACTCAATAATAAGAATTAAAAATAATATTCTTTATGAGATTTATCTTTGTAAAAGTAAAAATAATATACCTAATTATACTAATTTTGAGGAAAAAGATTCTATACCAATATTTTTGAAAAGAAAAGAATTAAATATTAAAAAGAAGGGTTTATTTAAAAGGATAAAAATAGATACTGTTGAGGTAAATGATACAATTTTTAAAGAAGTAAAAAAAATAAACACTTCAAAATTTCTTATAGCTCAAAAAAAATTAAAAAAAATAATAGATTCTGAAATTGAAAATGCTATTTATATTAATAATAATATGTCTTATGAAATAAGACATATTTTAAATTATAAAATATTGATGATTAATAAAAAAAATATAGAAATACAAGATTCACTCATCGAAGAATTAAAATCACAATTTATGAGGTATATTATAACAATGTGTTTTATTTTATTATTTTTTGTTTTAATCTCTGTATTATTAGTTTATGATATTCGAAAGAAGTCTAAGATTGAATATCGACAACGATATTTAATATCTCTACTTTTAAATAAAAAATAAACTAATTACACTAAATTTCTTTTAAAGAACAAAGTGTTATATATTTGATATATAATCAAAATATAGATATAATGATAATAAACCTTAAGTCACAAAACAACCTTTCAGGTCTATATGTAGTATATGAAGGATCAACAAATATAGAAAGAAAGGGAATTTACGGAATTAGCCATCTTTTAGAGCACTTGCTTTGTAAAACATTTTTCCATATGATTCAAGACTTTGATAGAGACGGGATTGAATGGAATGCTTATACAAGCTCAAATGAAATAGTTTTTTACATGACTGGTCTTGATGAAAAGATAGAGAAACATAAAAAAGAATATCTCTCATCATTACAAACATTTGATATCACAAAAGAACAATTTGAAAATGAGAGACAAATTGTTTTACAAGAGTATGAAGATACTTTTAATGACCAATCTCAATCTCATCAGCTTAATTTAAATCGAAAACTTTTTAATGATTATGATCCTATTGGTCTCAAAGAGGATTTAGAAAATCTTAAATTTATGGATTGCTTAAATTTCTATGAAGAACAATATGCAAAACCAAGTAAAATAATCTATGTTTCTAAGAATAAAAAATTAAAAAACTTAGATATTGAATTTTCAGATAGAGTTATTGATAAGAAATTCAAATATGGAAAACACGATGTTTCACTCGAATTAAACAATGAATTCAAAGACAAAACTTCAATAATCTGCTATAGTCCAATCATAGAGGATGATCACGCATATGTTCATTTTTTAAATGCTATGTTATCTCTTGGTCTAAAGTCTCCACTTTATGATGAAGTAAGAGAAAAAAGAGGACTTGTATATTATATACACTGCTATCAAATGAGATATAATCAACAGGGACTTGTATCAATTGATACACAAACTTCAAATAGAAATTTTGATGGAGTAATAGATGGAGTTAAGAGTGTACTCTCAGATCCGAAAAGATTTTTAAATAAAGATAGATTCAATCTTGTTAAAGATTATTATATGGTTAGAAGAGAAAAGGATGAAATTCTAAGATATAAGAATGTTAACCAATGGATTCAACCTACTAATTGGAGTGTCTATGATATATTAGAATCTGTTAATTTGAAAAAAATAAAAGATGTCTATGAAAAATATTACAATTTTGATGACTTTTATATTTCCTCTGATAAAAAAGAATTTAAAAAATAATTAAAATTTATGAATAAAAGTCTTGAGGAATCTGTTAAAGAAATCGGTAGGAAGTACACTGAACGAAGAAAAGAAATAGCTGTGCAATTTCAATGGGAATTTGATACTAAAGAAACCAGAGATATTATGAATCACATGATTAAAGAATGTGAAAAATCATATAAAGAAGAGCTAAGAGAGAAAAAAATAGAACATTTATTAAATGATACCATATCTAGGAAATAAGTCAACATTATCAGACTTTTTAAAACAATATATTCCAAAGAATCCAAAAAAATGGATAGAACCATTTGGTGGTGGATTTAATCTATTTTTCACTCTTGATCTTAGAGATTATCCTGATACCGAATTTATCTATAATGATATCAATCCCCTAAATTGTTATCTATTTGAACACTTAAAAACTGATGAGTTTATTGAAATTGTCGAGAAGACTAATATAACTAAGGAACTATTTGAAAAATCATATTTAGATATTATTGATGATTCTTCTAATAAAAGGTCGAAAAAAACTATCAAAGTCTCAAATACACAAAGTAAAGCCTTATCATGGTTAATTATATTGTGTTGTGGAGAGTCTAGAGATCTTATGAGTAAAGATTTTAGAGGAAATGCTAATTTTGAGATACTTAAATATAAATTGTCAAGATATACAGAGTATTTCAAAAGAATTGAAATTACCAATTTAGATTATAAAGATGTTCTAGAAAAACATGACTCAGAAGAAACATTCTTTTATTTAGATCCACCATACTATGGATTTGAAAAATATTATGTGAATCATAACTTTCAACAAGAATCACATAGTGAACTTTCAGAACAACTTAAGTCAATTAAGGGCAATTGGTTATTAAGTTATTCTAAATTTGATCATTTAGAAGATTGGTATTCTGGTCATAAGATAGTTAGTAAAAAACATAATTTAAATGAAGAATTTTTAATTATAAAATAAAAATTTAAAAAGTAAAAAATATGGCAAACTTACCATCAACTACAAGAGAAAAACAAGCTTGGGATTTTGCAAAAGAACTTCATAAATCTCAAATTAGAAAATTTATAGGACTGCCATACTTTGATGCGCACGTTCAAAAAGTAAATGGTATTGTTAAACAATATACTACTGATGAAGACTTACTAATCGCGGCACTATTACATGATACATTAGAGGATTGTTTTGATGATCCAGATGTTGGATTTGTTCAAATTAGAGATATGTTTGGAATTAGAGTTGCTAATATTGTAAAAGAACTAACATCTTCAAAAGAAGAAATTGAATATGAGTATCATGGTAGTAAGACAGACTATCTAATTGATAAAATGATTAATATGTCTGATGATGCGTTAATAGTGAAACTGGCTGATAGACTTCAGAATATTGCAGATGCTTTTACTGCTTCTAAAAAATTTAGAAATAAGTATTTTGAAGAGACAAGTAAAATTGTATTTGATCTTGAAAGACTTAGAAAGTTGAACCATGTTCAATCTCAAATACTTACTGAGATTAAAGCAAAGTTATCAAATATTGAATCTATTTTTAAACTTAAAAGATTTGATGATTTTAAATAAAAAAACCTCCATTCGGAGGTTTTTTTATTAATAATTAGTTTTTGCCCAATCAATTAGTTTTAAAAGATTTTCTGTGTTATGTGGATATTTATCCAGTAGTGATTCTAAAAATTTTAATCTACCTGATTTGTAAGCATCTTTACCGTAACCTGAGTATTCAAAAAATATACCACTTTCCCATTTCAGTAATTCATCAAAGTCTCTTTCTACAACATTCATATCTAACTCATTAAACTTTTCCGAAAGTGGAGTAGTTGATTCATGTGTTTTAGTATCAATAATCATTTGTTTCACATCCATAATATCTTGATTTTTTTTTTTTTTTTAAGAAAGGAAAAATTCTGCACTTTTCTCTTCATTATCGTTTCTCATTGGATCATAAACACAATCATGAAAAAGTGCACAGAGAATCATTTTTTCATAATCCTTGTGAGACTGAAATTCTGATTTCTTTTCATTGATTTGATCAATCAAATCTAAAAGGTGATTTTGAGTGTGGTACGCTCGGTGTGACTCATTCCACATAGAAAGTAGAACATTATAGTCTAATTTGATTTTCCATTTATCTAATAACTCTTGCATAAAAAATTCAATTTTATTTATATATTAAAATAAGAAGTCAATATCACTATTAATAACTATAGGTGTAGTTAATTTACCTAAAATTTTATCAATATCATATTTATTATTTACTATTTCAACTCTTACTGAAAGTTCAAGTAAAAGTTTAGTCTGTTCATCAATAATAATATCAGGTTGTATTTTCTTTTTCTCTAAAAGAGCAAACGCAATTGTCAAATCTTCACTAAATGTTTTAAATAACTTTTTAACCAAATTTATTTGCTCTGATAATTTCAGACCTTGAAGATTTCTAATTGATTCTGGTATGTTATTAACAATTCTACTTAATTGATCAATATCATCATCTTGTGGATCACAATCTATATAGTCTTGATAAATATACAATGGTTGTAGTTTTGACCAAATTTTATAGTTTGCAATTTCTTTATGTATGTTCCTTATATAAAATAAGAAGTCATTACAATGCCATATCTTCAACTTAGCATCATCATTTATCTCAAGACTTGTAAAGATTGAATTAACTTCTTTAATGCAATTTAAAGTGTAGATATCAACATCTACATCTCTCTCACGCATAAGGTTTTTAATATCATCTTCTTTACTTATCTTAAAGTATTCGGATAATTCTTTACTATATTTTTTGTATAACTCAAAATATTTTGTAGAAAAATATTTACGAGTGACACCTTGTAGCTTCCTGGCCGTAGAATAGGCACACAATTTTATTTCCAGTTCCTCTAAATTAGCATTTAATTCATCTCGCTTCTTTAAGATTCTAATTGCAGAGTGATTTGGACTACCTAAATTAGTGATTTTTAAATTACCATCTTTTAAGAATTCTTCAAATTCAGGAGTCCAATAAAATTTACCACTTTCAATATCATAACCAATCTGAGTGCAATTAATATCAAATGAGTCTATTACCAAATTAGGATCTTCTAAAGTTGCTGAGTAATACACATAATTGTTCATGCCATCATGTTCAGTTCTATTAATTAGATAAAACTGCTTAGTTTTTGAACCCTCAACCAATCCTGTGTAATCTTTCCAATATATTTTTTCTTGACTACGATAGAACATTTTTTTATTATCATTGGTGCTGGCATTTGGACCAGCTTCTGATAAATCTACTTTATCTTCAAAAATGAAAATATCGATATCATTCAAAACAGCAATGTTTCCAGATACTTGTTCCCAAATTAAATTACCTAAACATCCACCAGCGATTACACCTCTTTTAGGTAGAGTATATTTAGACTTCAAGTATTCTAAAGCATTATTGGTAAGTTTCTCAATTTGCATGTAGAAAAGTTTCAGTTAGTTCTTGTTTAATTTTTTGCATACCAGTTGTAGCCGGTTCTTGAATATGATAGAAGAAATACTCTCTAAATCCAGGAACATGGAAATCAACATCACCTGGATCAACATAGTAGATCAGTGCAGTTTCTTTAGTCTGAAAAGGAATTGAGTTAGCAGGTGATACTTGCATAGAAGTACCAACAATTATACATACCTCTGCCTCAGAAGCCACATTCTCAGCCAACCTAACTTTTTCCCAGTCTAAGTTTTCTCCAAACCAGGTTATATCTGGTCTTAGTTGATATCCATCTTCTGCCAAATCACCAATCTCTATATCTTTATCATATGGATATACAAACTCTTTACTATTCTCACTTCTAACTTTTGATAGTTCTCCGTGTAGGTGTATAACCTTTGTGGACCCAGCTTTCTCATGAAGGTCGTCAACATTTTGAGTCACAACGGTCACATCAAAATCTTTTTCAAGTTCTGCGATTATTTCATGCGCTAAATTAGGTTTGACATTCATCATATCATTTTTACGCATATTGTAAAAATCAAGCACTAATTGTGGATTCTTTTTCCAAGCATCAATATGTGCAACTTTTTTAACATCATAGTTCATCCACAATCCGTTATTAGATCCCCTAAAAGTCTCTATTCCACTTTCCTTACTAACTCCAGCGCCACTAAATATCAGTATCTTTGTTTTGTTCTTCATAATCAATTAAAAAAATAAATTTATATGTTCAGTCAAAGAAAACACAGAAGTCTTTAGCTTCTGTGATGAATTTGTTAAATATTTAACAAAAATAGTAAAAAAGTTTAAAAATACAAAAATTACTTTTGGATTTTAATATACTAATATGTTAAAGTCGTATAAATATACGATTAAGCCAACAGAAGATCAAAAAATCTTCTTTAGTATGTTTTTTATTAAGTCTTTTTTTATTTCCTATTTGGCTTTTAGATATATATAGGATTAATTAAGAATGAAAATATATTGTAAAGGAGGTCCAAATACCCTCACAAAAGGAAGAATATATGATGTAATCTCAGGATCTTTTGAGGATGGAGGATTTCTTATAAAAGACAACTTCGATAATACACAATGGTATTACTCTGAATACTTCTTAAGTATTAAAGATGGTAGAGATATTTTACTAGATACAATATTAAATGAAACTACTGAAAGAAAAAATATCGAAGATTAAAAAGATACACTCAGTGGTGTCGTCTACCTTATTCTTTGTGGTGTTGCTTTTTTGTATTGTTAATGTTTCGGAGTTAAGTATAGCAGATATATCACTATCACAATATGGGGTAAATCATAAAACTAATTATGTTTGGAATATTTCACTTTTTATTTTAGGTCTTCTATTATATCTACAATCACTTAGAAATATATTTAGATATTATCAAAATGAAAAAACAGACACTAATATAATTGTTTGTTTTTCAATTTCTTCTTTATTTCTATTACTAACTGCCGCGGTTGATATGAGTTTTAAGATGCATAACTTCTTTGCGGTTTCTTATTTCATAGGATATACTATTTCTATATTTTTATTTGGATATAATCTTTTAAAAAATGATTTTAGAATAGGCATTTCTTCAATAATAATCTCACTATCTTGTTTAGTTTTCCCAATTCTTACAACTTATTTTTTCAAAGGATGGGCAATACCGGAAATAATACATACGGCATTCATACTTGTGTGGGTCTTAATTCTAAGCTTTGACACAGAGTATAAGAGTCTTTTGAAAAAAATAGGATTTTAAAATGAAATGGAGAATATTTAAACTAATTCCGTATAATCTTTTCTTAAAAATAAGAATCTGGTTTATATGTACTTTCTTACCTTATAAACTAAATAATAATAGGACTTCTGATAAAAAGGAAGGATATGAACATTATAGTAAATAATGCAGTTCAAACCGATGAATTTGGCCAAAATAGAAATGAAATAGTTTCACCAAATTATTTCGAAGTTGACTACGTAAAAGTCTGGAGAAAATTATGACTTCTTTTCATCCTTGATCACCATATTAGCGACAGGAGTCTCTTTAATATCTTTAGCATCAAATGGTTTAGCAGCAATTGATGTCTTTTCATCATAGGTTTTGTCCTCACGAAAATCCTTAGCTAGTCGTTCCCAAGAAACTATAGGTTCTTTGAATTCTAAGTATGTTTTGATCTTTTTCATTAATTATATATTAAAATGAAGAAGACTCTTTTAGATGTTTTAAATTAATATATAAGTAATGAAACATATAAATACTTTTGAACATTTTAATGAAGATATAAGAGTCAAAAAGATAATAGAATATATTGATTTGTCGATAAATGAATCATTAGATATAAAATCTATATGGTCTAATACTCTCAATAAAATAAAAGGATTGTCAAAGGAATCTAAAAAGAAAATAATAAGATATGCGGTTCTTTCACTTTTAACATTCAATACAGTTACAAATGTTATTCAAATTATAAATAGTAGTTCAACACCTGATGATGTTAAGCAAATTGCCACCGAAGTAGTAGAGGAAAAAGAAGAAAAATATAAAGCTGGATATGATTTTACTCTAAGTCAAGAAGGATGGAATCATATTCGTGACCATGAGAAACTAAAACTCAAAGCTTACAAAATCGGTGATGGCATGGTCACAATAGGTTATGGTCATGCGGAAAAAATTGGTAAGTCAAAATATAATGTAGGTGACATTATATCAGAAGAAGAGGCAAATAAACTACTTAAAAAAGATTTAAAAACAGCAGCAGATGGTGTTAGAAAAATGTTCAGAGACTGGGAATCTGAAGGATCCAATGTGCCTATAACGCAAAGTATGTTTGATGCTTTAGTTTCAATAGCTTTCAATACTGGAGTTGGTGGCCTTAGAAGATCTGAAATGGTTGAGAAACTTAAATCTGGAAATTATAAAGAGGCTGGAGATAGTATTAAAACGCTAAGAATTAGTAAGAAGTTTCCAGGACTTACAAAAAGAAGAGAAGTAGAGAGTAAGATGTTCTTAGCATCATTGTGATTTCATAATATGAATAAAATTTGACATTGTTAATCATTATTATCTTTTATAATTTTATTTAAAATCAAATCTCTTTCAATTGACTTAATCAAATTTTGAACACCTGTTTCTTTTTCTAATGATTGGAAAATAAATGCAGAACGTGATGAGCATTTAAAATGCTCTTTTAGATCTGTTCGTTCATTAAAGTCTAAATTTGGAAACTCATTTTGAATTAGTTTGTCAAGTATTTTTTCTTTAGCATCATTCCAAGTTAGACCATCATGCTCTAATGATCTGAAAAATTCACTCATAATCGGCTGTTGAGATTCCTCCAATATACAAAATACAAAACTTCCTCTAATACTAAAACGATATGTTTTAATACTTATCTCAGGAATTTTAAAATTTTCATCATTTATATCCATATATTTGTTATATTTGTATATTATGATTAAGTTTATAACAATTAATAATACACACGTCTTAAGAGTTCTGTATGAGACCAATTCTCCACATAGACATCATGGTGGATATTCAGATGTTAAGGTGGATAGAATAGTTGAGTATAAAGGTGATATTTTATTTTACACCGACACTATAAAAAATATGGATGAACTTAAAATCGAACTTAAAAGACTAAGAGATAGTAAATTTAGAAGTCCAGAGTTAAAAAAGAAACTAATCATCTACTATGAGGATATTTTATCAAAAATTATTCTCTTTAAGAGAGATAAAAAAATTTATGAATTATTAGATAGAGAAAATTACATTAACTCACTTATACTCGCATGTTAAAATCTACACTTAAGACAAGTTTATATTCTAAAATCCTTAAAACTAATAAGGTGTTCAAACTTACCTTTAAATAATTTCTCTTGTTCATCCTCTCCTCCTTTACATTTAGATATAAAATTATCCAAAATAGGATAAGACATCTCTTTATCCTCAGTATGAAATAAAATCCCGTATCTATCTCGATCGCTATCTGATATAGCAACTATAACATCATTTAACATAGCAATTGATTTAAATCCATCTGGTATTCTATCAATTACATCATGAAATGAAAAACTAAATTCAATGTTATCGATGTTGACATCTTTGAATAAAAAGTGATCTTTATTGACTTGAGTAAGTTTTAAATGTTTATGTGTAAATTCACCAGAGTCTTTTATACTACCACCATAAGATAGAGACATTGATTGTAGTCCGTAACATATACCAAGTATTGGACATTTCAAACTTTTATAGGCATAGTTTGAAACTTTCGTCTCATAAGTAGAGTCTGTAATTCTATATTCTGATCCAGTTGATATGGCACCTATTACTTTAAATTTATTTGAGATCTCTCTTATGTCTTCTTCACTGGATGCAATTTCAAACTCAATTCCTCTACTTTTTAGGTAGTTTAAAAGATTATTAAGATATAAATTTTTAGGAGGCTTGGTGTTATTAATAACTATAATAATTTCATTTTTAAAAAGAGGTGTCAGTTTAATATCCTCGTTTACATACGTATCTGGATATTTATCAATAAAAGTAAAATCTTTTGATGAAACTTTATATCCAAAATTAAAAGAGTTAAATAATTTAACTAAATCTTTAATCGTGTTATCTTCGAATCCAAAATGTGTATTAGAATCTAATTTAGATCCTATTCCATTATAGTGTCCCACCTTTACTTTATTTGGTGCCTCAATTGAAAATTCAGATTTCATTTGATCTCCATAAGTTATGTCAACTAATGTTTTAATTCCATTTTCATTTTTTGAAAAATGAATATCAAATCCGAGCATATTCGGCTCACCATCTTTTGTTATGTTACCATCTTTTGATGTATCATGATAGTAAAATGCTCTTAAAACATCAACTTCTCTTGTTATATCTCCTTTTTTAAGTGTATAATTGCCATCAGATGTATAGATATCCATTGTTTCAGGGAAAATATTCACAACCTCTTCATCATATACTAAAGTCTCTTTAATTCCTATGATATATTTCATAGTTTATATATTATTTATGTTAATTAGAATATCTAATTAAAATTATAATATATAATGAAAAAGAAAAAGAATTTAATGTTAAGGTATAAAGATTTTCTATTTGAATCATTGATTTTAGAATCAATTGTAGTCTATTCAACTAAATTTAAAGATATTCTTAAAGATATTGACTCACCAGTAGCTAAAGCAATTTTAGACATCGAATCAAAAGATTTAGATATTGCAAATAACTATTTAGATATAAATGATAAAGATACTATAAGTTTTATAACTGATAGAAAGGCAAAAGAAATATTACAACAAAAAGATAAATTTGTAATGTACACTGGTAGTGGTGGATTTTTAAAACACTCTGATACCAACTCTGAAATATTTGGATTATTAGAATACGAACCAGTTGGTGATAAAACATATCATCCACAAGATGGAGAAAAAGGTGAAATACTAAAAAAGGCAAAATCTCCTAAATCAGACAATATCTATGTGAAAGTACAATTTCCAGGTGGTATGAGCGTTGTTAACGAAAATAATCTTAGATATGTAGATGTTAATCAATTACCATTTCAACAGAATAGACAAACTATTAGAACTGGTAGAGGTGTTAAGGCTCTTTTGAGTAAATCTGATTATAAATTTACAGATGCTGATATTGAACAATTTGTGAACAAATACAAATCAGCTTGGGACACAATTAATGATATTTTCAGAAAATTCGAGATGGTCAGTGGTGATTCAATAGCATATTGGTATGATAAAAATAGATATGCTGAACAAAGGAGCACACTTGGTAGTTCTTGTATGAAGGATGTTAGTCCAACTTATTTCGACATATATGTTAAAAATCATGAAAAGTGTTCTTTATTGATTTTAAAATCTGATGATGATACAAAAATTAAAGGTAGAGCAATTGTTTGGAAATTAGATAATCCAAAAGTTACTTTTGTGGATAGAGTTTATACAAACTATGACTCAGACGTAGATCTTTTTAAACAATATGCCTACAACAAAGGATGGTATCATAAAAGACAACAAAATAGTTCAGATGACTACATACTAGTCGGTAAAGAGGGTCAGTTAAATGAGGGTCAACTTGTAGTTAACTTAAAAAGTGAGTCCGAAGCTGGATATAGAAATTATCCATATCTTGATACTATTAAATATTTTAATCAAGATTCTGGAGTGTTAACAACCGAATATTCAAGATATTCCATAACACTTGAGGATACAGGTGGTAGATGGGTCGGTGAAGAGTGTGGCTCTTGTGGTGGTAGTGGTAGAGTTACTTGTGGTGAATGTGATGGTGATGGTGAAATAAATTGTCCAGACTGTTACTCAAGATCAAGAAGAAGATCTACTGGATATGTGGAGTGTGAGGATTGTGGTGGAAATGGTAAACAAGAATGTACAACCTGTAAAGGAAGTGGTAAAGTAGATGAAGAAGATTGTGCAGATTGTGACGGTGATGGTGTAAATGGCTGCTCAAATTGTGATGGTGATGGTGAGGTAACTTGTAGTGAGTGTGATGGTGACGCAGCTATAACTTGTCATCTTTGTGATGGTGATGGTGATGTGGATTGCCCAGAGTGTAGTTAACTAAAAAAATCTTTGAATTTTCTAATTATAATATTAGTTTTTGGATAATTCATAGAGCTATACACACCGTATGTTGATGTTAGTATATGACCGACCTTATCAGTATTGTCATCATTGTATAGTATTTTTGAATTAACATCTAATCTGCCAAAAGTATCTGCATATGGAAATACCTTTATATCACATTTTTTCAATTTAACGGTCATCTTAACACTAATTTCCTCATCTTTAAAAGTTATCTCATTTCTATCACTAAAAGAATTATATGTGCGATATGCCCATCCTTTTTCTCTAGCATATTTTCTAAAAGTTGCTACATGAAAATCATCTGATGTATAGACGCGCAATAAAATTGTATAGTTCCCAACCTAATGATTTGATCTGTGGAACGAAATTATTCCTTAGTGTATCAATTATTTCATCTTCATTTTGAAACAATCGTATATCTATATACGCATTTCTAGCTAAACCTATAATATATTGATTAATTTCACCAGTATCTGGATCATCATCAAAATTAGAAGGAATATGACTAGATGTTTTAATTGTCATATCCTTTATATTATACTCATGAGCAATATCTTGAAAAGCATCATATAAATCATCCATTTCTTCTTTTTTAAATTTACTTTTAGGAAAAATTAGACCTTCATATCCTTCAAATGATTTTAAATATTTCATATTCTATATATAAATTTTAATATATAAGTAAAATATTTAGATATAAATGCAGAAGTTTTCGGAAATAAATGAAGGTAAAGTTTTTATCACTGATCCATCTATAATAAAAAAATACGCAGCATTTGTAATGCCACTCTATATCATAGGTAAAATAAAATGTGATGAAAATTTACTTGATGAATACCTAGATTTATACAAAAAACAAGTAAAATCTAAAAATACAAATGTTGTATGTGATTTAGAAGTAGCAGCAGTTAGACTTGTTATACAAGAAAATCCTATGAATCAAACAGGATTTGATATCCTTAAAAAGGAAATAGCTGATAAGTGTCCAAGATTAGAGAAGTTTCTTAGATCTTATATCATAGACCCAAAGAATTATACACAATAAAAAAACCACCTTTAAGGTGGTTTTTTTTTATTTTCCAAATACTTTATATTTAAACATAATTAGTGCAAATATCATAAAGATAAATAACATTACTAAAATAAATGTTACTCCATTTTTATCTTCGTTTTCAATTGTAGAGTTAACTTCTGTGATAACTTCATTTTCAGAATTTCCCCAAATCGTGTCATTTTTAGAAGTGTGATGATTAAAAATTGGAAAATAAAATCTATTTCCATATTTAATAACCTGTGATTCGTTTATTGGACTTTGATGATATTTAGGACCGGCATTATAGGTCTTAGGTCGTGAATGATGTGGAACACTTGGGTGTGAATAGGATCGATGTGTTGAATGATGTGAGTGATGTGATACGTGAGACGATGCACAAGATGTCAAAGACAATAGGGAAATTAAGATTGCAATAAAGTATTTCATTTTTAAATAGTTTTTACAAAGATAAAGCAAAAAATTTATTGATCAAAATCTTTACCAAAAAGTCGGTCCATTGTCCAGTTTCTCCAAAAGTCCTTTCCAGTTTGTTCAGTTTCTTCTATAAAGTAACCATTGTATCAAATCTCTGAGGAAGTCTTTTTTGATATTCATTTTCTAAAATATCACACCATTTAGTACATAGTTCTTCAGACTCAAAGTTTAAAGACTCACCATAGTCAAAAGATATATCTATTACTTTATGTCGAGTATCAAGGTATATTGTGATAGTTCGACCATTTGTGGTTGGTAGACCAATATTCGCATGATAGAATTTAAACCCATATTTAAACCTTTTGGTAATATGAATTCTTTCGTCGGAAATATTATCTTCTATAAAGCTTAAAAATTCATGAAGTTCTGTCATGAATTTTATATCAAATCTGGTAAAATAAGTTTTAATGGTTTATCTTTTAATATAGCTTTTATTCCACAATTTAAAGCTCCCTCATAATCAGCCTTTACACTATCACCAATCATTATTAGTTGATTAGGTTTAAGACCACTCTTTTTAATTACTATATCATATATCTGAGGATCGGGTTTAGAAAATCCCACATCACAAGAAAAGATAGGATCTTTAATCCATTTATCTAAACCTAAATTATAGAAACATTCTTTATATGGAGTAGCAATATTTGATATTAAATATAAATCATATCTTTTAGAAAGTTGTTCTAACACAAATTCTGTATCATCAAATAAATGAGTACTTTCATTTTCATTTTTAATATCATATTCATACTGACCGGTATACACATTTGAACCAGGTCTTATAGCCTCTTTAAGCTCTTCAAATGAGTTGTAATTTTCAGTCATAACTTTATCTCTCCAAAAATTCATTTCTTCTTTAGTGAGTCCTAATGTTCTGAATAAATTAAGATAAGGTTTAGCTTTGTACTCTGTGTATAATAATGTATTATACAAATCAAATATTATTACTTTCATACTTCTCCAGTTATATCCAATTTAATTACAATTGATGATTTTAATTTATCAAGATGTCCGAATGTATCAGGATGATTTACAAACTCTTTGAAGTTGTCAAGTTTAGATAGATATCCTTGTACCGTATTCTTAGTGGGTAGATTAAAGATATTAGGATATATATCTACTAAATATGAATGTATAATATGGAAATCAGCTCTACTAAAATCATTCCAATTTATAGAGAGATTCATTTTTACATCCATATCACTATACTCAATATGTGATATCGAGTTATCTAATTCTGAAAAAAATTCATCAACATTATAGTTTGATGTATTTGGTCTAATAATTATTTCTAATGAAAGATTCTGTAACGTTATAGGTTCAAATGAATAGTTAATCATTTTAACATCAAATCCACAATCTTTAACACCAGCTAAAGAGTCTTTTAACGTAGACCTAATTTCATCAAAATTTACCGGAGTTGATTTCTTTTCCTCTCCTTTAGAAAAGAATTTTTTAAAACTATTTATAATATTACTCATAATTCTTCTTCTGTTGGTACTTTGATATCTTCTCTTGTGGCTATTGCATAAACCTTTTTAATTTGAGATACTAGTTCACTAATACTCATATCTTTTGGTTGATAATCCATTATTTTTTCTTTTAAATAATTTCTATTTTTGATATTAAGAATTGACATTGTTGGATTCTTTTGTTTTACTTTTCTTAATTCCTCTAATCTCTTTTCTATCTTTTTTCTCTCAGTGTCAGTCACATCACCATTTTTTAAGATATTCTCAAAAGTCATAATTAAACTCTTTAAATTGTGATAAACATCTAAAAGAGGGTAAGCAAGTTTAATAACAAATCTTGGATTGGCAAAGTTTAGACCAATAGATATTAAAAACACCAAAGGTAATTTAATTATATCCTTAATAGTTTCCCAAATTTTCAACTCCTCATTTATCTTTTCATATTCAAATGATTCGTAAGTTTTAAGATGTTTCATAAAAAATAAAATTTAATGTATATATTAATATATAGAGTATGATTTTTAAATTCAAACAATTCGAGAAAATAGATATCACAACCATGAAATTTATTGTTCTGGCCAACCTTTTCTTATAATCATCTAATCGTGATTTGTCTTACCTTGAATTACTTCGAGCCATCCAATAGCAACATTTATATGATTCGGTGAAACCTCTGTGCCTTTTGTTTGAGCATATGCCGAGGCGGATGACACAATTAGTAAGATAACTACGATTGTTGTTGTGATTAATATTTTATGAAGTACTGGATGTTTTTCTTTCCAAGATATTATCTTATTTAATAACCAGGTAAAAAATGTTTTAAATTTATTTAAAATACTAAATCCAATACTTGATGCTTTAGTTATAAAAGTGTAAAGTACATTAGTAATTTTTTCCTTTATATAACTACCTAAAGATTCGTTTAATACTTCTGACTCAATATAATATTTGAAATCCTTTTCAGATATCACACCATCAAAATTTAACTTACTCATAGTACAAATATACAAAAAAAGCCTCAAACTGAGGCTTTAATTATTGCATTTTGTGAAGATCTCATTACTGATTCTAATCCGGTTAACATTCCTTTAAGTGAGCTATAAGTTTCACTTGTTCCGATGATTTCACCATTTTTAGCTTTCAATACAAAGTATCTTTTTTTATCTTTTGATAATCTAATATCAAAATTTTCTTCCATTAGTGCGTTATCTTTAACTGATTCAATTCCATTTAAACAACCTTGTTTATTCTTATAAAACTCGGACATGAGAATTACCTCACCATTTCCAGCATTTAATGTAAAATAGAATTCATTATTAGAATTTAAAAGTGTTTCAAAATATGGAACTCGACCTGTTATCTTATTTAAAAATTCAAACATATTAATTATTTATTTAGTATATCATAAACCTCTTGTTGAAGTTGTTTCTGATTAATATCGTACTTTTTAGATAGGTATCTCAATTTCTTCCCAGTTGCCATGTGAAATCCAGCACCAATGAACGCAAATAATAGACCAGGAATCCATACTATGATATTAGACCACATTACTAATTTATGTGGTTCACCATTTACTATTGTATCTATAAATCCTATGGCAAAAAGAATTCCAGCAATCCACTTAAAGTGTGTAATAAATTTAGCTATTTTAGATATAACATTATAACCTCTTAGTACAAAGGATGACTTGACTTCTTGATAAAACTCGATGCTCATAATTTTGTGGTTTTTTATTATATATAAAATACCAAACTTCTGATCGTAAAAAAAACCTCAAAATTTTTGAGGTTTTTTTGTCATTACTTCTCTAAGACTATTTTTACCAATGTGGAATCACTCTTCATTTTTTCAATTAGTTGTTCTGCGGATAGATCCTTAACACTTTCTAATACTTTATCTTTTTGTCTAGAAATGTTTAGATCAACTTTTGCGTCAGCCGCTGCACTTTTAATCTCAGTTAGTACATAATCAAAAACTTCGTGAGGAATTTGTTTAGCAGTAGAATCATTTGTTACAAGTTCCATAGTTGCCCCACCTGCTAAAATCATTACAGCATCTTTTTTAGTCGGTGTTGCCACATAACCTACCCACGTAATTGTACATAAAATGACTGAAATCCAAAAGAATCGAGATGCGAATTTTCGCCAACTAAGAACGCTTTTCTTAGTCTCATCATCATTACTAAAATCAAAAATACTAGGATCAGCAGATGTTGCAATCATAATCGCATAGAAAATAAGAGAAATGACGGAAAAGAATGTAAACCAATTTGATGCAGTGTCAAATACAGATTTAACTCCATCGGCTACGGTGAGCCAGTAAAATACAGAATACCAATTCATTTTTTTAAAGATTTAAATTTTATGTAAATATACATAAAAATTTCACATTACAAAAAAAATATATAACTTATGAAGTTTATACGCCTATTTGAAGAATTTACTGAGACTCCTAAAAACACACCTTTACTTTATAAAGATGATAATTTAGAGGTTAAAGTTGCAAAAACATATGACTCGTCTAGAGAACAAGGTAAGGATACTAATTGGTGTTCAAATCAAGAGCAAGGATTTTATGCACATAATAAAACTGCCAATATGTATCGATTCAATTTCAAAGATGGATATAAACTAAGATTAACTTGGGACTATATAACTCAAAGTGCTTCACATCTTGGATCGTACTCTGGTGGTACACATTGGGGACAAGGTGGTGTAGTTAACGGTGAAGAACAATGGTATGATGTTTTTAGACCCAAAGATGATTCAGAACCATTTTTAATCGATTGGAAGAGTAATGAAAAGAGAGAAATCGTTGATAGAATACAATCAATTCCTCAAGGTGCCATTGATGCTGTACATCAATATCAAGACAAAATGTCAAGATATAAATCAGAGAACCTTAATAAATTATATAAAGAGATTGAAAGGATTAAAGTTACTAATGTTAAAGAGTTAGATAATAAGGACGATTGGCATAAAAACTGTTTAGATGTTACAATATCATATTTAGGAAAGGAATATAAACTTGAAATGTTTTTTAATAGTAAATATCAATGTGGTTTTAGTTCAGAAGAATTTAATAAGGCATTTAAACATAAATACGTTGAATATGGAAGTGAGTTGAGTAGTTATTTATTTGATAAAGTTATGGAGTTCTGTAAAAAAAATAATATCTCAATTAATAAACCTAAGAAAGAATCTGATTGATTTTTTCATTTCTGATTTCACGCCTATCATCAAACTTATCTTTGAATTTTCCTTCAGTAAAGGGTATATCTGTATCCTTATCTATATATACGTAGTATAGAGGTGTTGTGATAATACTTGTTACAAGCTCCTGTTCATGATATCTGATAACATATAAATAACTTCTTCCTTTTTGGAATAAGAAAATTTGACTAAAGTTACCACCAATTGTAAAATCTACTTTACAGACACACACTCTCATTTTACAAATATAAAAAATGTTTTAAAATTTTAAAACATTTTTTTACTCTATTATATAACTATTCGAATCAATTAATAAAATTTATGGTAAAACAAATTAGACCCTTGGGTGACCGGGTTCTGGTGGAACCCGCCCCAGCAGAAGTAAGAACATCAAGTGGTATCATTATTCCAGATACTGCACAAGAAAAGCCACAGAAAGGAAAAGTAGTGGCTGCAGGAAATGGTAAGAAAGATGAACCAATGACCGTCAAAGTCGGTGACACTATTCTGTATGGTAAATTTTCTGGTACAGAATTTAAATTTGAAGGTAAGGACTACCTGATTATGAAAGAGTCCGATGTTTACGCAATCATTTAAAAATTAATCTTAACATTATGGCAAAAGAAATTAAATTTGACCTTGAAGCTCGCGATGGTTTAAAACGAGGAGTTGATAAACTCGCAAATGCTGTTAAAGTGACTCTTGGACCTAAAGGTCGTAATGTCGTTATTGACAAAAAATTTGGAAGCCCAACTATTACAAAAGATGGTGTTTCTGTTGCGAAAGAAATAGAACTTTCTGATCCAATTGAAAACATGGGTGCTCAAATCGTGAAAGAAGTTGCATCTAAAACGGCTGATCAAGCTGGTGATGGTACAACAACTGCTACCGTTTTGGCACAGGCTATTGTAACCGCTGGTCTTAAAAATGTGGCAGCCGGTGCTAACCCAATGGATTTAAAACGCGGAATGGATAAAGCGGTTGAAGTTGTTGTAAAATCACTTGAAGAACAGTCTCAAAAAGTTGGAACTGATTATCAAAAAATTCATCAAGTAGCATCAATTTCAGCAAATAATGATGAAGTTATTGGTAAACTTATCGCTGATGCTGTGATCAAAGTAGGAAAAGAAGGTGTTATCACGGTTGAAGAAGCAAAAGGAACTGAGACAGAAGTGAAAACTGTTGAAGGAATGCAATTTGATCGTGGATATCTTTCACCTTATTTTGTCACTGATACTGATAAAATGACCGTTGAGTTAGATGATCCGTATATTCTAATCTATGACAAGAAAATTTCTTCTATGAAAGATTTACTTCCGGTCTTAGAAAAGACGGTTCAGACATCACGGCCACTTCTTATAATCTCAGAAGATTTGGAAGGCGAAGCGCTTGCAACACTTGTTGTTAACAAAATGAGAGCCGGTCTAAGAGTAGCTGCTGTTAAAGCTCCAGGATTTGGTGATCGTAGGAAAGCAATGTTGGAAGATATATCGATTTTAACAGGTGGTCGTTTTATTTCAGAGGAAGTGGGTATGAAACTTGAATCTGTTGAATTATCAGATCTTGGAACTTGTGAGAGAGTCACAATTGATAAAGATAACACAACTATTATCAATGGTGATGGATCCAAAGAACAAATTCAATCACGTATTTCTCAAATCAAGGCACAGATTGAAAGTGTAACATCTGACTATGATCGTGAGAAACTACAAGAGAGACTTGCTAAACTTGCAGGTGGTGTGGCTGTTATCTATATTGGAGCAGCGACAGAAATCGAGATGAAAGAGAAGAAAGACCGTGTAGATGATGCACTTCACGCAACGAGAGCAGCAGTTGAAGAAGGAATTATCGCAGGTGGTGGTGTAGCCTACATTAGAGCAACTCAAAAGTTGGAAAACCTTAAAGGATCTAATGAAGATGAAACAACCGGTATCTCTATTATCCGTAGGGCAATCGAAGAACCACTTCGACAAATTGTAAACAATTGTGGTGGTGATGCTTCTGTTGTGGTAAATAAGGTTAGAGAGGGTAAAGATGACTTCGGTTATAATGCTCGTACAGAATCTTACCAACCATTAATTGCAGCGGGTGTAATTGATCCTACAAAAGTAGCAAGAGTAGCTCTTCAAAATGCGGCATCAGCCGCTTCAATGATACTCACAACCGAGTGTGCATTGATTAATGAAAAGGAAGAAGAGTCTTCCAATCCTCAAATGGGTGGAATGATGTAATCTTCTAAACCAAGAATGAATAAAAAAAGACCATTAATAGTAGTGGTCTTTTTTTATGTCATAGTGTCAGTAAAAAATTTGGCATAAATTTTGATTTTGTTTTTATAAAAAAAATAAAAATTATGAGTAAATATAATGATGATCTTTTCAGCTTATTTGATGACTTTTTTAATTCATCAAGAAAACCTTCTTTTGGAATTTTTAAAATAAACTTCACAGAGGATGAATCTTTTCCAAAAGATAATGATTCAAACTTTAATAAAACAACAGAAGAAATCGAAACAGATACTCACGTAGTTGTAAAGGAAACATGGAAGAGTGTCGATGGGACACAGATTTATTCTAGAACTACATCAAAATCCAAATTAAAAGATTCAAATAAGAGTATTGAGACTCTTAAATCTGATTTGAAATTAGCGATTGAATCTGAGAATTATGAAAAGGCGACTGAGATTCGAGATCAAATTAGAAAAATTGAATCAAGTAAATAAAAAATGACCCGTTTGGGTCATTTTTTTTATATGTTCAGTCAAAGAAAACACAGAAGTCTTTAGCTTCTGTGATGAATTTTTAACAAAAATAGTCATTTTTTAAGAAAAGAACGGATTTTCCAAAATTCAAATCTAAACATCATAAAAATTCATTTAAAGTTCCTCAGTTTGTTAAAGTTAAAGATGGGTGTCTAATTAAAAAGAAGGAGCGATTGTTTCCCGAAACACATTAGTCTTTAGCTAATGTGTAGTTCATTTAATCACAAGTATCACAATCATCAGAATTTGATTCAGTATCAAAATCGAATCCCATATCAACAAGTTCAGACATAACAGCGTCTGTCATAGACAAATCTCCACCGTTTTCACTCATAAATGATTCAAAATTATCTGGTGTGATTTTTTCACCTTTACTTCTTTTTAATTGAAGTTTTGGTAATAGGTCTTTTGCAATATCACTGGTTAAATCAAAATCAGCCATTTCATTAAATCTTTTAATTTTCATTTTGTTATACTTATTTTTATACCTGCTGTTATATATTTCCAAGAATCTATTTTTATATCAATATCCCTCTTATAAACATCATATCCGATAGATTTCATCCTCTCAATAAATGGTTGTAGTCCTTTCATAACCAAGTTATACCTTTCTCTATCTTCCTGACTACCTACTGCATACACATCATAGTCTTGATACCCAATAAGAGTTGCACTCCTAATAGAAATATCAATTTTAAACTTTTCACCAGATATTTTAGAAAACCATCCAAGGTGACTAGTCATTGGTGAAGTCATTTTTCCTTCAGATTCAACATCAGTTAAATTTAATTCATCTACTAAATCAGTGTATAAGTCTTTAATTTCTAAAAACTCATCATCTGTAAATAATGATTCTATTGGTATTACTTCCTTTTTATGTTCTGCAAATTCTTTTATGAACTTCATATTGTATATATTGTTTGTATATATT
>ERZ724522.224-NODE-224-length-38076-cov-12.191263_pt1 | contig 38076 bp, 59 predicted proteins | sample MGYA00376055_ERZ724522 | MGnify/ENA primary metagenome ERZ724522 (study PRJEB28724, sample SAMN07190884) | wastewater metagenome | isolation source: effluent of sewage treatment plant in Hong Hong | place: Hong Kong | collected 2016-03-17 ...
GCCAATTTGGGCAATTTCTTTTATCAATGCCTATATGAAAGAGGGAAAATGAAAGTAATAAAATTTCTTAGAAAGTTATTGGCACCTTTTTGGTGCGAACGCGGAAAACATCGCGTTTCCTTTAGTTGTGGAATTGGGTTATATCGGTGCGATGATTGCTTTAAATTTTTCCCATCCAATGGAGATGACCATTTAAAATGACACCAGAAATGCAAGCACTGCTAGACAGCGGCCACGTAACACAAAATCAAGACGGTACCTTTAAAATATCAGAAGAGCTGCGCGATTTTCTCATTAAGAAGATTGAAGATAATCCAGCACTATACTCTGAATTATTTCCAGACAGGTTGAACTAATGACCACACCTACAATTGATGAACAAATAGAAGCTGCTGCAAAAGAATTCGTTCGGGAATCTAATGACTGCGAATTGCTAGACGATTATTCTGCTCACGAAAACACTTACAAACATGGAGCATCCTTTGGCCGCGAACTAGAAAGAAAACGGATTTTGGAAATGCTTAGGAGTGAAGAGGCTGAGATTGAAAATGGAATAATATGCGAAGAATACCTAAGCAATAGAGAATGGGCTGACTGGCTGGAAAAGGAATTACAGGATAAAGTTTAGAAAGTTTGTGGTTAAGTTGGTGCAGACAGAATGCACTCCGATCACAGCTCCGGCGGGTGTAGTTCTAGCTACATTGGCAGCACTTGCCAGTCAGTGTGCCGGAAAAGACTGGCCTTTGCGTTTTTATTCTAGGGCACATCGCCCCGCTGCATTCTTTAATTTGTGAAGTCGTTTATCAAACGATATTCAAGACAGGAACCAGATCAATACGTTCCATATTGGACGCTTTGGCATGACGGCAACAATGTAGGTGGCAAAGTTGCGTCTGAATGTATGGAAAAACTGGAAGGTGAAAAATGAATAACGATTGTCCTAGATGTGGTTTAAAAGAACATTTTAATTTAACAAATGATTTTTGTCGTGGTTGCGGTGATCCATTACCTTTTTTAAAATCTCAGGATTTTGATGTATTTCAAAAAACATGGAAAGAATACCCAAGCCAAGACAACGAAGGCTATCAGCCTGATAGGGGTGGTTTTAAGTGTGGATGGTTTGCTGCTCTAGAATACGAACGAAACAGAAAATCAGAAAAGCAAATAAAGAAAGTAGGAGCGGAATGAGCAAAGACCATTTTTTAAAAATCATAACCGACTGGAAGGTGCGGAATGAACATTCAAAAGCGGATTGAAGAAAAGGCAAATGAAGGCGAATACAGAGAAGGTGAATCTTGTTCGTTTTATATGAATGAAATAGACGCGTTCCAAGAAGGCGCACACTTCGGGTTTCAGCTGTGCATTGAAATGATTCGAGATATTCCGACAATGAAAAACACTAGGCCGAATTACCATACTGAATTGGCCGACTGGCTAGAAACGAAAATGAAGGAAAAGGGGGAAGGGTGAAAGAAGTCGCATGGAATGAACCAATAGAGAAAGCTGAATTTGTTTTTAAGCGTGAATTTATGCTAATGGAACACAACTATTTGTGTGCTTGTTGCAAAGAAAAGTCAGCGGTGCAAGATACGAATAAAGGCGTGTTATTACCTTGCTGGGATTGCCAAAAACAAGGTTACAAACTTTATAAGTTTGAAAAGGGTTCATTTATAGGATGGCTAGTTAATTTTGTAATGAGAGAATGAGCGTCGCCCGAAAGTTGAAGCTGACTAGTAGGGCGATGGTCTAAAAAAGTTCCGAAAGGAAAGAAAAGAGTAGAATATGCACGAAGAAAAGTTGTTGAAGTTTTTCAAATATGATCATTTGCCTGAAAAATTACAGGCGATTTCAAAACCGTTTGGTGATTTGGCTCAACACATTGTCGATACGCTTACACCATCTGCGGAGCGTACAGCTGGGTTGCGAAAGTTGTTGGAAGCTAAGGATTGCGCCGTTCGTGCATCTTTAGAATAAAGGTTTCCTTCGGGAAAGACGCAAAGCGGCGTGGGAAGCTGTGTGTTTATTGTTAAATCGATTGGCTCCCGTAAAATCGGGACGACACACTGGAGACACGCACGGAGCGGGCACAACACGTCCCTAGACTTACTACCGATAACCATTGTGTACGGGTCGGAATATCTAGGGTTGCCAGAGTAGCGACTGGCCTTTGCGTTTTATAAAGTTTCGGCGATGCGGCTCTAGACGCATTCGTAACCTTCTGCCAGTGGAAGTGCCGATAGCGCTGGTTTTATGATACAGATTAGATGTGAACAATCTAACGGTCATTTTGATATGGTTAATCCTTGACCTAATGGACTTTGTTTCTAAGCCAATACCTATTCAAATAAAGAAAATTACGAAGTACTGCACAACGTATGCAGTCGGTGAAACAATAGCGAAAGCCTGCAAGCCAGGGACTAGACGCAAAGTAGGATACCGTTCACGATTTAAGAATGAGTATGCCAAAAGCAGAACCGCAACAGTGGCTTTATAATTTAACTATCGGTGTATCTAGATTGATAGACGAAGAAAAGGCAGCAGGTTATAGCGTGAAAGCTGTAGTCGTTTCTGCATTTATTGCCGATAAGATTGAAAGCATTATCGGTCATGAACCAACCCAACTATGCGGTTATAACCTAGAAATATTACCTGAAATAGAATTTGAAGAAGGTGTGGATAGTTACGTCGATGAAAACGGCGATAGCTACACACAAGACGATATCGACGGTTATGTAGGTCTAAGGGCAGATCCTATTTGCTAGACTGGTGATTAATCTTTTGATCAACGTGGCAGGCTGCCTTGTCACCCTTTTGACAATCTTGGTGAACGATAGTTAATGGCACGCCCCATCCCAATAATGAACCAACTAACATACCAATAAAGAAAATTTCCATAATGTTTTTATTGTAATCATAACAATTTCTAGTGGTCTAGTATTTTCTTATAATTTGATTAACCCTTTAAGTAATGGATAAACATGAAGTTATCTGTCTACTCAAGGATGCGGCAATCGGATTAGGTCGGACCCCAACAAGAGATGAATTTCGGGCATTATGTTCAGAAAAGAAAGTGCGCAAACTATTCGGCACATATTCGGCATTGATACAGGCATCAGGGTTGGATGCAGTTAAACCAAGTAAAAAAACAAAGTTCCCCAATTTGGCAACACCGGAACTAATAACCGAATCAATTACAGAACATAGCAGTAAGCGAATAATTAGACTGCCATCTTATAGAAAAATTGTAGTTATCGGTGATTGCCACAAACCTTTTGTGTCTGCTGATGCATTATCAATGGTTTACACGATCATAGAAAAAGAACAGCCGGACGTTGTTATTCAGGTCGGTGATCTTTACGACTTGTATGCACAGTCACGTTTTCCACGTTCTTTAAATTTAATGACACCCGAAGCGGAAGAAACACTTGCTAGAAATATGGCTATTGAAATGTGGGCAACGATTAAGAAACTTGTGCCAAATGCTAATTGTTTTCAGCTATGCGGTAACCACGACATAAGACCATTAAAGAATGTGCAAGCTAAATGGCCAGAGGGTGAACACTGGGTAAAAAAAGAATACATTTCACGCATGACATTTGAAGGGGTTAAAACAATTTATGATCCAACCGAAGAACTTATTATTGATGATATTGTCGTCATTCATGGGTATCTTAGCGGCCTTGGTAGTCACCGCGATTATAACCAAAGCAATGTAATCTGTGGTCATTCACATCGTGGCGGTGTTTCTTATCGTCCATTGAAAGAAAAAGTATTGTGGGAATTAAATGCTGGTTTAATTGGTGATCCATATTCAAAAGCCTTATCCTATAGACCACAAAGACTTCACGCGTGGACGCTAGGAATTGGTATCGTGGATGAACTGGGGCCGCGCTTTGTACATTTTTAGGCGCATTAGATCAGTGGCAGATTATCCTATGCGAAACGCTGGGAAGGTCGGGCGTTCGATTCGCCTATGCGCCGCCAATGTGAAAGGATTCATTTATGGCAATGCCTAAGAAAGAACCATTAAGCCTGTATGATCTGTGTTTGCAAACGACTATGTCTATGGAAGGAACTGATTTCGGGACTGTGGTCGGTTCATTCGACGGACAAGGAATCTCAGCCGGCGCGTTGATGTGGAACCTAGGCCAAGGAACATTACAAAGTGAAATCTTAAACCACTGCAACATGATGTCGTTTGGTTACTTCCCTTTACCGATGGACAAGATCAATAAACTATCGCCAGAAATTGCAGTCGGCTGGGTAAAAGATGTAATGCTGATCGATGGTGTCAATTTGAAACCAGAATGGAAAGCGGCATGGAAACGGTTCTTAACTGAACCATCGGTGATCAATGTTCAGAAAAGATCTATTGATAAATACTTTCACCAGGCAAAAACAATTTGCAGTGCGTTAGGATTTGCACAAGAGAATAAACGTGCCATGTGTTTTAGTTTTGATGTAGCCGTTCAGAATTGGTCTCTAGACGTCAATTTAGAACATGTTAGTACTGACCACGCATACAATATTTTGTCGCTCTACGGGCCTGATAATGCGCGATTATGGTTACTTGAAAATCTAACCACAGAGAAAGCTAAGCTAGTGATAGCTGCACACTTCAAGGCTCTAAAGGTAAATCCAAAATGGCGTAAGGATGTATTTACAAGAAAATGCACGATCGCTATGGGTATAGGAATCGTGCATGGAAAAACATACAAGCTAAATAAATTGTTTGGTTAAGGTGTGTTGATAAATTCAACGCCTGAGATGGTTCCAGTGTTTGCAGCACCAGACGACGAAACTTGAACCACTTGCGAAGGTCCTACATAAGCCCAAATCGGTGTCGCGCTAACAGCAGCGAATGTACAAATCACACGACCACCTACCGTGAATGTTCCGTTTGCTCCAAAGGCACTACATGCTAGCTGCACCAGCGCATAGCTATTTGCCGGACATGTGTACAAAGTCGCAGAGCTAGAAGCACCACTAGAAATAGAGTTGCTTACCGCTGCGCTGATTTTTATTGTCGAATTTCCTGAAATTAATGTTCCTGCCATAACTCCCCTTAGTTTGTCGGTCTGTAATAAACACGCATCATAAATCCGTTTGGTGTGCCACCTTGCACAGCACTACAAATGCAGCGTAAACGGTCCCCAGCAGAAAAAGTTGTTTTACTTAAAACAGGCACAGTGCACCCAGTAGGTGTTGTTGCATTTCCAAATGTATCAAACTGCGCATCGCTTGGAGCCGTAGACGCCACCGACGCATCTGTCGAAAAAATTGAAGACCACGAACCAGAGTTCGAAGCTGACCACTGAAGCTGTAAAGTCGTCGTGCCTGATGATCCAGATGTGCTGTGTTCCAAAGTGATTCCCATGATCTCGCTATTTGTCGGGAATGGTTCAAAGTCGGAAATGACAGTATTTGAAGGCGTAAAAATGTTATACCTAGGAGTTCCGTTAACGGATATTCCTTTTAAAAAACCAAATTCAAAATGTTTCCACTGCTTGTTATTGATAAAGTTGATGGCACCAGCGATTTTGTTTCCGACTGCTTCGGACACTGCGCCTTTGTACTTTACCTCTTCTTGCTGAATGTTTGATCTTGCTGCTGCTACGTCTGCCACTTCTACTCCTTATAGCCAGCGATAAGCCGGACCTTCATCAGAACTAAACCCAACATATTCAATGTAGTGACTGCTTGACGGAGTAAATCCTAAACTCGCCGAAACAGTTACCGTTGTTCCTACTATATCAGTAACTTTTACCTCAGGTGAATAGTCAGAGAAATCATCGTCGTGCACCATTATTGTTGCACCTACAAACAGCTTTGACACATCACCTGCTCCGACACTAAATACTGTGTTCGATGTTCCAGATGCCACGGATATTGTCGGGTTGAAATAGCAATGGATAGATTTGTATTTTATTGAATCTTCAGGATTAGAAGATGATGAATACTGTTCAATTTCTACGATAAACCCAGCGCTTAGAGAAACACCGATGCTATCAATCAGCATGATTGTCGGGTCACTTGGATCAAAACCACGTAGGACAGTGTTGTATGTGGTAGTCCAATTTGCATCATGGATTAACAGGTTTTCCCCTATGTAGCCTGTCCACTTGTCTTTTTCTAGCTCGTAGGCGGCTGTTCCATAGCTACTAGTGATGACTAGCTCTGTCGGTGTAGAACCAACGCCCACTATGGATGCAGGCGAAAAAATACCGTAGCGGCCTTCCGTAGAATAATTAGTATCAACCAAGGTCAAATCAATGCGACCAGTGGCTATGTTCATTTTTTTATCTACGATCTCGCAAAGTCTAGGCTCAAAGCCGCGTCGCCCGTTTTTAGAATCTAAAATTCTTAAATTCTCATCGCCAAAATAGACAATGTCACCAACCTCTATCAGATACCCAATCCCATAAAATACAGATATGTTGAACATTTCCGCAGCAAACTTATAGCGATCAAGCACGCGCTGTGTGTTGATGTCTAGAATCGTCGTAGTATCTGCTGTGTTTCTAAGTCCCTTTGAATTAATCACGAGCGACTTAGTGCCAACCTTTTTGATTCTATTCTTAGAATCTTCGTCTATTCGAATATACCCAGCTAAAGGTTTGTCTGTTTCGACCGCATCAAAATCGTATTTGTATATGACAGTGTTATAGAAATAACGGCCAATTGTTCTTTTAATAGAAATCTTTTCCGGTTGAATGATGTTACTTGCATCAATTACTGGCAAAGTCGCTACCGCAAGCGGTGGCGAAACGACACCCAATGAAACTCGCCCTTTTCTAGGAAGTGAAAACATATTGGCAGGGTAAAGAATTTCTTTATCTACAAACTCTTTACCGTTCACAGTGCTTGTTAGATAAAAGTCAAAATCTGGCATGTAAGAAGCAAAGATAGTGTTTATGCGATTAAATTCTTCCACATCTACTTCGCTTCCACCTAACCCAAGTCCGTCAGGCAATACATTGTATTGAGACTTAAACTTGATCAGCGCAGAAGATACCACTTCTAGAACAAACCCAGCACCGGATGCGGTAATGATCGACCCATCGTCTGTAATCTCTATAGATGAAATAGTTTCAAGAGAAACATTGTTAGCGCTGTTAGTAGCTAGCGTGGTCGTCAGGTAGTCACCAACATTCACACCATATTTCTGTTTGATGTCTACGCCAGGAATAAAAATAGTATCAGCGGTGTCTACACCAGCAGCAGAACGCACAAAGTTACCGACTGGAATGTCTTCAACCCAATATTCATCAGGTCCAGACATAAGCACCTTCAGCGCTAGGTCATTTGCGGAACCAATTAACCTATAAAATGAACTTACAGAAGCATCATCAGAATGTGATGCGGCAACGGTTCCAAATTGCGCTCGTGTGCATCCGGTAAGCTGATTTAACCCTGTATTTATTCCAGTATAGCGAATAATCTCGTCGTCAATTTTAACGTAGGTCAAAAATTCTGTGCTATACGGAGATAGAAAGTTTTCAACTGAATCTAATGTGATGGTGGTTACAATTAAATTTATCCCACCATTTAAAGCTGTTTCAGTAGAAATAAAAATTTCCTGACGTTTTAGCTGCTCAGGATGTGCAATGTTTAACGTGATGTTTCCTGTAGCTGATATTTCATCAATAATGCCAGAGAAAATAATTACATGGTCTTCAGGAAACAAGGTGTCCTGAAATCCCAGGTAAACCCATGCGCTTCGACCTAGAAGATCATCTAAAACAAACCCAGGCGACACTAGCTCTGTCACTTTTTCGCGGTAGTCGATTATAGACACCTGAATACTACTGACAGAACTAGCGCCACCTTTGTCCTGCTGCATTTGTTGGCTGATTGACTGCGTAGTCCCTTCCAAACTTATGTAAGGCAACAAAGACTCGTCGGATCTAGTCCCACCTATCACCCACGAACCATCGACAGTCAGGCCAACGTCACCCACACGAATCACACGATCAAGACGCGATAAAGAAAATTTATAGTCATAGCCATCAATTTCAAGAACAAGTGACGGTTTTTTGTTCTGTGAATCTATTTTGTCTTGTGCGTTTTGAGTGACTTGAAAGCTCACTTTGTCAGTGCCTCAGCTTTGCTAGCTATTTCATTCACCTTTTTTTTAAATTCAAAAGAACAAATTTTATATTTTGAGCAAAACTTTAGGATGGCTTTTTTCATATCTGCAAAATTTTCTGCATTCGTGCAAACCATTCCAAAGCGCTCATTATCCCATTCTTGCTTTTCGATGTCTCTTGTTTCATCCGTCAAAGTGTGAAAACAACTGGCACCTAGACCGCCCATGTCGCCACACCATTCTTGATCATTTATTTTGACGCTCGCGCACGCGCTAAGGTTTAAGACTAATAAGAGAGCGCAGCTTTTCTTTAAACTTTTGTCTTTCAACTTCTATCTCCTCTTTCGTCTTATGTGATATTGCAGTTTCCAAACTAGACACTGCTTCTTTATATTCTTTAGATTCTCGATTGACCTTAATGTCGATCACAAGCATGGATGTGGCGTTTTCACTTTCAACATATATAAGCGCCATAAACTTGCGAACACAAAACTCAAATACTTGTTTAAGCGGTGTTGTCGCAAGTATTGGCACATACCCCTCAGCAACTAAAATTGCAGATTCGACAACCAGATCAAACGTGGTTCGGGCGACTGCTGCGCCTAATGTCTTTTTAGGATCATAGATCACTTGATCGCCCGAATTTCCCATAAGCCTAAGCTTTCAATGCATTCTTAAGAACTTGTCCTAACGCATCGTCGATGTGTCCAGGAATTGCTTTGCAGATTGCATCAATTACAGCGTCAGAATCTAGTTCTACTCCAACTACTCCATTAACTCCGAATGGTGCATTTGCTTTCAAAACAAATGACAATTTGCCGCCTTTAAATTCTAGATCGTATGATCCTACAGAGCCAATTTTTCCATCTAATAGATCTTTTTCCATGATTGCTTCTTCCTTTTTCAGCATTCTTTGTTTGATTAGACCACTTGCGAACCCCATGAACGCAATAGCTAAAGCCGTTAAGTTACTGCCACCATCATCTTTCATCTGACCGCCTCGGAAAATGCTGGTCCGCAGTTTTTGCATCCGAATCGTGCTTAAATCCGTTAGCCCATAATACTAAAGAAACCATCGCGCCGACTAGTAGTAGCGCGAATGTTTGAAGCACCCATTTACCTATGGATTCATAGGTGCGTTGCTTTTCTTCTGCAAGCCATTCTTTGAACGCCTCTTTAATCCATTTTTTGCGAAGTGCTTTTTCTTCTTCATTCATTACATTTTACGCCTTAGCTATTTGTTTCTTCTGCATCGATTTGATCTAGTTCGTTTTTTAGCCCATTTTTAAGTGATGAAAAATCTGCATTTTTTATCGCTAATGCTTCTATTTCTTTGATGGCGTCTTTTGTGGGTTTATCTAAATCTTTGTCTTTAATGCCTATAGCGTTTTTTAATCCATTGATTGCGATGGATACTTGTTCAAAACCTTTTAAAACTAGTTCTATTTCTGACTTTCCTGCCAATAGATCAGATTCAAGCTTCATAAACTCGGCTCTTTTGGCCATTTTTTTATCAATTTTATTTTGCATGTTACCCTTCCCATCCAGTAATAGGAGCCATAAAACGAAACACAACATAATCGCCACTTGCAAAAGTTACCGGAGTCGTCGCGTTTAGCGTCCCTGTATAGAGGTAGGTTGCGTTTGCTGCTTCCGTTATCGCGCCCACTAATCCAGACGAACCAACGTTCGTTCTGACGGCGAAATAGTAAATTGTTGATGCGCTTGTATCTAAGATCTCACCACGACCCAATACCGATTCAACGTTAGGCAAAACAGATTCTAAAATAGTTAAACCGCTTGGTAAGTTAATTGTTAATGAAGCAGATGTGGGTGCACCTGACACAGAGACCTTGACCTGCACATCAATACTGTCGCCAATCCTTCTCCATTGTCCTGTGTAAGTTGTGTTTGTCGACCAACTACCTGTGGGTGTCCATGATGTCCAAGAAGAAGGAATGGAATGGTCTAGAATTTGCCAGTTTGAACCGTCCGAAACTAAAGTAAACGATTCGTTAATCGTAGATAATTTTCTAGTTGTGACTCCACCGATAGTCTGCGCACTTGTGGTAGCAATCGTGATTTGATTTGCAAGTGTTTGATCGGTCCGAATAATGCGGACTTGTTTTCCAGAATTTCCAACGGCTGTAAAAAGTGTCGTCGTGAAAGCAGAGCTAGCCCCAGAAACTAAGACAACATCGTCTGATGTTGTTATAGGGTATGTCGTAGTCTGAACTGAAGTCACGGACAAATTTGCAGCGCTAGGATTAGAAATTTTCGTCTCTCCACCAGATGAATTTTTCATATACAATTCATTGTCGGATTTTCCATATACTGCCAAATAACCGGATGCAGGTGATGATGGTGCTGCGATTTTCTTTACTACTAATTGCTTTTCTAAAGTCTGAGCCTCTGCAAATGTATTGGCATTTGATTTGCTTGCGAAAGCTGCATTAAAATTCGTCGCCGTTGCTGGTGTCTTATCTGCAATAGACATTTAAACCTCTATAATCCTAAATTTTAAAATTCCTGTTTCGTAGTACCCAGTTAATCCCTTGGCGTATTGTTCCTGTAATTCAAAACCCATGCCCGAACTTTCAGTAGGTGTGCTTTCTAAAATTATTTTTTCGTAAGTGTTCACATCGTCTGTGTCGGGCATGAACTCAATGGGCGCGCCTTGCATAATAAACTGCATAAATGCTTGCAGGTCTTCAACTCCGGTCAAATTGTTTAATATTGGACCTATAGGTGGCTGTTTAATGTTTGTCGCAAACTTAATGTTAAATTTATAGAAACGGTCAGTTCCAAAGTTTAAAACTTCGACAAGACCAGCGGCAGACTTGTTGCGTGTGGCGTTTCTTAAAACTTGGCTACTGTCTTTGTCGATATAGTCTTGAAGTTTAAACTGTGGAGAATACGAATCTCCTATTGCGTTGTCACTTGTAATGCTTGTTTGGTTCGTATCATCTGCTGAAACATCAAATCCAATCAGTTCGCCGATAGTGCTTGCCGAGTTTGTGCCTGTATCCCAAAGAAGATCCATTAGCCCATCTGTAGCAATCGTGAACTTTCGAGTGCTTCTATTCACTGTAACTGTATAGGCATCTGTTCCGATTTCATTTAAGGCATCTTCTAGCGCTTCCGCTAGTTCTGTGAGTGTGTAAAAACCAGCGTCCAAAGTAGCAGTTAGTTCCCCACTGCCTTCGTCAAAATCTAAATATTTGTTATCAGATGTAACTTCTATGCCGTAATAGAACTTTGAAAAAGTATTGATCATGCGTTAGCTCGAATCAACACACCATTTGTGTCAAATGCATCGTTAATAATTTCAGCAATTGCTAAGCCAGTTTCGCGGCGGTCTAGGATGTTACCTTGAACATTGACGACGATTCCTGTTTGCGCTTTTGCTCTGTCTTGCTCATCAGGCTGCGCTACCATGTCATTATTCATTGACGTTACTGGTGTTGCTCCACCAGATGCAGTCGATGCAGCAGCAGCAGAACCAACACCACCACCCGCAAAGGCTTGAATTGCGCCACCTAATACAATCAAAGCAGCACCTGCTACGATGGCTGGTGCACCTGTATATGGTGGAATCACCGAAAAACCAAGACCGGAAAGCATCAACATCGTTCCTAATTGTATGCAAATAGCACCAATCGCCTTTAGTGCTTGTTTGCCAAATTCACTCCAAGCATCGCCACCTGTAGCAAGAGCGCCACCCATTGCAGCAAGCCCATTCGTCAAACCACCGACAAGTGTGTTTCCGATTTGTTTTCCAACTTCTTTTATTGTTTTCGCGCTTTCGTAGAAACCAACTTTAATCGAATAAAATAATTGATCTAGCGCTGATAGCGAGGCATAAATCTCTGCTTCATAAGCTTGCTGTGCGTTTCGCAATTCATCCATTGAATACTTAACTGCACTGATGGCATTCGCTTTTGCATTGAAAGTAGATGTGCTGTCTAACACCTTTCGAGTTGAATTTTCTTCTTCTATGCTGAACTGTCTAAGTCTTTCGGTAATTTCGTCAATTTGTTTTTGGTAGTATCCTGATAGATTTGGATTTGCTACCTGCATTTCAGCAAGTCTAGAAAGCTTTTCAGCTAAAACTTCTACTTCTTTTGAAGTTTGTGGGATGGCGTTAGACCTAGCCATACTGTTTAATGTTGCCCACTTTTCAATAAAAGCGGTCATTTTCTCTGTAATTTTTGTGATAGTCGCACCAAAAGTGTCATTAAAAAGCTGAGCACTTGATTCATGTAAATCATTCCATGCGTTTTTATTTTTGGTAAGCGCTTCGTTTAGTGGTGTAATGCTACCATTAATGTTTTTATAAGCTTCGTTTGACTTCTCAAGTACAGCGTTTGAAATTGCTTCTTGCCGTTGCGCTTGGCTTAAAGATTCAACGGTTTTACCAATGTGTGATGCGTATGTTTTATATGCTTCTCCAGCATCAATGACCAATCCAAATTCCTTTAGAGATCTAGTGTTTGTGGTCGCTATCGCCTGAGAAATAGCATTAAAATTTTCGACGGTATCGCCACCAAATGCTTGTGCAGACTTTCTAGCAGCTTCAAATATCGCAGGAATCTTGCTGGATTGTTCTTCAAGTAATATGAACGACTTTGCTGCGGCCTGCATTGCATCGTCCATTGATACAGTGCCATCCGTTGCCTCTCTTATCCCAGCCACAATAGCTGACGGTACTTGTCCTGCTTGCTTAGCTAAAAGTTCGAAACGTTTAGCTACTGCGTCTGTAGATTCACCCAATAGTGCAGTGTCTATAATCTTGTCAAAAGACTCTCTTAGCTTTCGAACGATTTTATCGGCAAGCTCTAGACCTTGATTAACTCCTGTAATGGCTTGCGAAAAATTATCGGCAAAAGATGCAACACCAGCCTCGGCGGGTTTTGTGTTTGCTTTTACATTAATAATATATTCGTCAGCCACCGATAATCCTTGCTAAATCTTCGACCGTTAATGCTTTCGCTTCTGCTTCTTCATCTATTATCGTTGGGTTAGCTGCCTTATACAATCCCTTGTGGATCTTGGTACGTGCTGATTTTTCTAAATGCGGATAGTCCACAACTTTTAATTCGTAGAGTTTTTCTAGTGAATAAAGTGGCTCAATCCATCCGATCAAATTATTAATTAAATCAGGGTCTGAATTTTCTATTTCGCTAGGACTAATTGAGTAAAAACGACAAAGTCTGGCTATGTCGTAATACTCTCTACTTAGTTTTTTTTTGCGCCGGACAATGCGTCGATAACTTCTGTAATCATCGAAACTTCTAAGTTTGATGCCACTTCTTTAGGTAGCCCAGTTTTTTCTAGAAGCTCAAAAATGTGTTCAGATAGTTTTTCTGGATCGTTTTCTACTGCTTTGCGCCCATGTTCGAACTGCTTTATTTCGCTGTATGTAGGGCGCGTCAGCATGTAAACACTGTCGTCTACTTCTAATTTTATCTTAGTTCGCTTTAGCTTTAGGCTAATCTGTTCCATTCAAACAGTCCCATTCCTTATTAAGTTAACGTTTGAGAAGCATCACCAATAGCGCACATTTGGACGCGTTTGTCTTTGCTGTAGTCTGGATAAATCATGAATTCTACAGGCAATACTTGAATAGATTCGCCAGAATAGTTCCATGATGGAAGTTTTGGGAATGCTTTCCAGAATGTAAGATCTCTAGAAACGTTAGAAGATGGCAAAGCTGCTGGGTGAAGAACTAATTTTTTAGCGCGTCCTAGCGTTTGCTTGAACTGTCTAGATGTTCCGTAGCCCAAAACCTCTGTAGATGAAACGCCTGTTCCGTCTGGAATTAGTGCATCGCCTTCTGCAATCATGATCTTTCTAATCTGAGAAACTAGACTTTCTTTCAAGCCGATAGTCACAGACATGGTGTTTCCTGTGTGAATTTGGCTAACGATTTGTGAGCCAGTTTGATGAGATGTTACATCAACATAGTTTTCTTCGTGATTTGGTTCAATGTCACCGTCAACAAATCCTAGATCTAGTGCAGAGTCTCCGTAGTAATTCACTTCGAAAGTGAACCCTGTAGGTGCAGCGCCATCGTGTGCTGGTTTTGCATAGCCTGCTGCTGTTCCGACAAGTGTGACCACTGCGCCATCAGATGTCGCGTCGAATCCAGATACAACGGTCAAAACTGCTGCGGTTGCAGTAGCTAAAGTAGTAGCTGATGCGCCTGTGGCTCCTGTAATTTCGTGCGCGGTTCCACCAGATACAGCCGGATCAGTTCCAGCAGAGTTGATGTTATACCAAGCATAATGTTTAACACCGCCTGGTGTGTACCATACGAAATATTTGTTGTTTAAAGATCCAGATGCGTCAGCTACTAAAGTAATGTTTTCCGATTGCATCACATCTTCGCCGAAAGTTACGTTCACTGGTTCAACTTTAATATTTGCAATAGTACCCACTACTTACCCCCAAAAATTACTAAGCCACGCTCAGTATTGTTAATACCTTAAACTGCACAGAGGCAATCACAAGGTTGTCATTGTCGCCATCAGGCGGATCAATATTTATAGAATCTAGTGTTACTTGTTTAATCCCAGTGGTCTGAGTCAACCGTGTGGCTGGGTCCAAGGCTTCTGTAATTAAATTCTCGGCTAAGCTCGCTGCTGTGTCAATTCCACCCGATACGTCTTTGAATCCTTTTACAAAAATTCTCACTGTGATTTGAACGTTCAATTCCTGGTCATTCTGATTTAGTTTCACACCAGATACGTTACTAATTTCTATGTGAAAAGCTTTATTGAATATGTTTGATGGGATGTTTCCAATGGAAAAACCGTCTTTCCATTCGCGTAGTTCTACCGCATTTGCACGCGCACGAAAGTAGGATCTACATGCCGAAATGCTCATCGTCTAAATAAACTCCCCGAAGAAATCGACAAGCCTTCCGTGGCGTCTGCGGTGCCGTCCTTGTTCACGTCGATTCTGAGAATTGCGCGATTTCTGGCCGCTTCTTCTTGGATACTGAAATCTTTTGCTTTCTTTTCAAAAACGTCATCCGTGACGTTATGAAGATCTAGCATAATTAATTTCAATGTCTGAAAAATCGACCATTGCCGCACTTCTTCAAGATCAATTATATCGTGTTTTGTGAACTTATCGCCGTAAGCGTTGACATAACCCTTTTCGTCCAACCAAGCGATAATAAGAGACTGCGACCGACGAATGACATTTTTATAACTAGAGCGACCATCAGAAACCCATTTCATGATGTCGGACTGATGCGCGGTTAAATCTTTATCAGAACAAAATAAGCGGTCACCTGCTACCGAATAGACTTTAATGTAAAAGTTTTGAGTGTCTGTGTCAGTTCCATTTGTAGCGGTTAAAACAACCTTACGTGTCCCGTATTCGACCATATCCGATACATGTGACGTGCTAGCGTCCTCTGTAACGTCGAAAAATAACTGGTCTAGTAGTTCACACTCAACCAAAGAAAAATTGCCTGTAGATGCTATAGTAATTTCGCTATCTGAGTTAACTGTGACGGTGTAGGTCAATGCACCTGCTGCGTCCATTTGTGTCTTAATTTCCGAACACAGTGAACTCAAGCTATAGGAAGCATTGGTTAGCGTAGCTGTTAAAGTAGATCCACCTTCACTGAATTTAAGTTGGTTATTTGTAGAGTCGATATCAATAGCAAAGCTAGGAAATACCCAATCAAGGTATCGCTCGCTAGGGTCTGGATTCATCACTTCCACCGCAGACGAACCCACTCCTGGTGTAATTGTGATGCTGGTCAAGTCATTTACTGCTTTTGATGCGAATGATTTAGAAGCGTCAAAGCGTGTTTTGTCACTCATTTGAACTTCGCCCTCTAAATCTAATAACGCAAAAACGCTCATCGTTCCCCCTTAAGAACTGGCTGCAAAAGCATTCTGTGCAGCTTTCTTAGCTAAGTCTAATTCCTTTTTCATAGAATCATCGTCGGTCGTATTAGATGCTGGATAATTCCAAACTGCTTGCGCCAATCCTTCTGGCGATAATTCAGTTGGACCACCTACATTCCATTCCATGAACGCACCCACTAAAGCCGTAGCTGATAAATTTCCACTTGCTTGAAGTGCTGTCACCATTGAAACAATGGCCCCAAGTTCGACATTTGTAAGAGTTCCATTTGCAGACATGGATGCGACTAACGCCGCTGACGCCGCAAGTTCTGCGTCTGTAATTGTGCCGGATGCCGCTAATGCAATCTCAAGTGCGACAATCAACCCTAACGCTGCATCGGTTACAGAAAGTGTAGCATTCATCGCAGACGTGATTGGATAACCCTGGCCAAGAGTTGCAGCATTTAAAGATCCACTAGCTGCAATGCGGCTTGCGCTTGTTGAAATGCCGCCGTCTTTCTGAGGCAATATCCAAGAGTAAGGCGCTAAGTACCCGCGTGGGGTTCCTTGATACTGGCTATAACCGCCTGCAAACTGATTTCTAACTGCGCCCGTTTGCGAAAAATTATTTCGCATACCACCTAAAGATTGACCTCCAAGGTTCTTTACAGGATTCGCAAATAGAAAGTTATTGCGGGAAAGTAAAGCCATTAACCCCACCCAAATTCTGCGGAACCAATTAAGATACCGGATGCCGCAAATGCCGCGCCTGTATAAACGATCATGCTCAAATTGGCATCGTCGTAAATTCTAGGCATCGACGGAAGTTGGTTTACTAAGTCACGTTCAGACGCTTGCGATACAACCGCCAAAGGAATCTGTGTGATCGGTCGGCAAAGAACCAGGTGATAGAAAGTGTTTGCAGTTCCTGATGCAGCCGAAAGCTGGAACGTCTCCACTGACCGAATACCATTGTCACCAGGAGCTAATGGCAAGAACGGTCCGTAGTTGTTTGCAGCAACACCGGCATGTGTAATGTGACCATTGTTTGCGGAAGCTGTCGCTGAAACAGTTACTGGTAACGAGTTACCAGAATTGTTTGCGTGGTCTGTGTAACTCATTGAAAAGCTGTGCGCGACAGCGCCAACAGTACCAGTTAACTGACCGCCCGAATATCCAGTTCCAGCAGAAACAATGTAAGCCCTAACACCTTCGCCATTTGTATATCGTGGCAAAAGGCAGTTAATCGTATGCGTTCCCGAACCAGTTCCAGACGTGATTGAAATCGCGGTTCCTGCTACTGCGTTTGCATAGCTTGATGCAAGTTTGCATGTTGTGTCGCTTAACTTAATCACATAGTAATCAGTACCGGCACTTAAACCAGTAGGAAGCACACCTGTAGTGGTGACTCTGATTCTGGTTAGATTCAGCAACTCATAAAATGAGTGAGTCAGAATGTCATTAGTGGCAACGGTAAAATCTTCCAGCACATTCAAATTGTTGGTTAGTGTTTGCGAAGAAAGTGAGTTTGCATCCAAGAATGGATACACCGCTAAAACATCGACCAAGTAAACTTGTGAAGGTACACCAGTACCAGTCGAAGTAAGCATGTTTAGGTTCAAAAGATGCTTTGAATCAGGGCCAACGTCGCCGCCATGGTAAATGCCGCCTTGGCTGTTTGAATATTTAATTGGTGCAAGCGCAGATCCACTGATTGATGTCGCACCAGCACCCCATTCGGTGATTGAAATGTTACCGATAGTCATCACGTTTGTAGCGTTAGCCCATGTGAATACGACAGCTTGAGATGCGCCAGCCACGATGTATTCGACGAAAGTTGCTGCTGAACCGCGAGCAGTTCCATTCGTTCCACCAATAGATACGGTGACTGAACCAGATGTGAATGCAGTAATGGTAAAAGAAACTCGGTAAGTCCGACCGTTGACAAGAGGTCTAGCAATTGAATCCGCAGTTAGCGTGGTTCCCGTTCCAGAAGTCTTAACACATGTGTTTGCGCCGTATGCGATACCAGTACCGTTTGCAGTCCAGTTATAAAGCGACCCTTGAAACAGTCCATTGATCACATGATCGCCGTAAGTCTGAATCAGTGGTGATCCGGTATACATTCCAGTGTCGTAGCATCGACCAGCTACAGCTACTAAGTTTACAGTTTTTGTAAAATCGGCCTTGTAGAATTTTCCATTTGTCGTGATCTCATTGATCAAATCATCTTGTGAATTGAAGCCCATTTTAACTATTCCCCCAAACCGTTTCTATTGTTCCGTTTAATGTGTTGGATACCGACCCTGCTGCCGAAGAGTGCATAATGAAGTTTAAATAAGCACCATCATAAATCACAGGTGCAGCAGCATAATCAGTAAAAAAACTCTTTTCACCTGTCGCAAGTGCAGTGACGTGTTGATAATCAGCAATCGGTTCAACCAAAACTAAAGCATGAACCCCACCTATCGGAGCTTCGAAAGTAATGCTTTGAACCGACCTAATGCCTTTGTCGTTTCCTACTAATGGTATAAATGGCCATCCATAAGTTCGTGATGCTGTAACCTGTGTACCAAGTGGAACAGTAGACAAACTAGATGCAGTGATTCCGACTGTATTAGTTAGCATTGGCGTAGTGATCCGATTAGCCACACCGTCAGAATTCGTATAATTGATCACTACATTTTGCCCGCCTGTATAACCACCTTGCGCAATTAACATAGCCATAACGCCAACACCGGACGTATACCTTGGCAGCGTAGTTGTTGTAGTTAGAATTTGCTCATCTGTAGAATCACCATCAATAAAAGGGTAATACATTAAATAATCAAGCAACTTGAAGTTAAACAAAAAACCACCAGCAGTTGCGATTCCATTAGATGTTGTGATCCTAGATAAATGCTTTGTTGACGGACTAGCATTCGCGCCGTGATACAAACCGTAATTTCCATTTAGTGTCGCAGATTCTAATGGTGTAGCTGCATAGAAGTTAGGCCGTGGATTACCTCCGGACATCGAAAGATCCGTCCAAACTGTAGCTGCACCAGCATAAGTCAACACCTTACGAAAATTAGAAATTTGCGATTGGCCATTTTCCATAGCGTCTACATAGGATTTAACACTGCTAAACCCCATCAGATTCACCTAGTAAATCTTTCTTTAGGAATTCAAACATTGCACGTTCGGCATCCGTAAGTGTTTGACCGCTTAAGAGTTTGGCCGTGAATAAATCAAAAAGATCTTTCTTTTCTTGTTCGTTTCCAGAAAGTGCTTTTAGATATTCATTTGCCATCTGATTAATCCAACGTAAATACTAATGCGCCAGCAGCGAATTGCGGTTGAATGCCTGTAGCCACTGCGACTGAACTGTTCAATGCGCCTGAGCAAATAATTGTCCCTGCTCCAGCTGAACTGGTCACGATTGCTGCGTGTGTAATTGTGTTGGTTCCAGACGTACATGTAGGAAATTGTTCAAGGTTTGCATTTTCTACTGTCGCGCCTGATACAGTAAAATCTGTCGCTCTCGTTACCGCAACGCGCGCATACGATCCGTAAGTTGCTTCGTTTGTAGTCGCGGAACCAGCTTCGCCTGGATCAGCTGTATACAAAGCCAAATAAAGATCAGTGTTTCCATCCCAAGATACGTTTGTACCTACAAAAATATATGTGTTAATTGCTGTTTCAGCTGTATTCGAAAATGACATTCATACCCCCAATTTAAACCGTTGTCTGATCCACTCTTATTAAAAGTCCGTCCGAGTACACGAAATCTTTTCTTATAGTGTCCCCGCCAGAAATTGCAAAATCAATACGTGTAAGAAGACCATCGTCGTATTCAAAAGTTTTGTAAGATCCATCATCGTAATCAACGCGTAAAACCCTATCCTCGTCATCATACGTGAATTCTGGTCCTGTATACTCAACCCCAACACCAGCTGGGCCTTGAATTCCTGGAGCACTAATTTCAATAACATTCGTAGCTTGTTCACCAGTGACACTAACAATTGTTGGACGTGCTTCGATCACAACGGTTTGCTTTATGTCCGGTGCAACTTCTAAAATCATGTTGTTCTGAGTAATAACTAAAGACGTTTCGTCTTCTTCAGATACAGAAACATTATTTACAACTTGATCAACAGTAACTTTGGTAGCCTGATTATCGTTGATCGTTATGGTTTGCATTAGTCGGTCACCCTAGGACTAACACTAGCAACACCTTCTAATAGGCGATAAACAGTCGAACCAGTTTGCGCCTGGATATCATATACGCACGTGAACTTTTCTTTATCACTTGTGACGCCTTTAAATACTGGAAGTGAAGACGTTGTAGTTGCGCTTAATGAAATAGTGAAAACACCTGGACTAGTTCCTTGGTTCGCAGGCGTACAAGTAAAAGAAGCAAGACTTGCAGAATCAGTGACTTTCTTTTTTAATTTTCCCGATATGGTATAGCCGGTTAAATTGATTGGCGTACCAGTGGAATCCTTCCACGTTACCTGCAGCGAAAACGTCGCGCCTTGCTCTATTGTGAAATCGTACTTTCCCGCAGACATGTTTTTCTGCCTCTTAAAGTTAAATTTTTTGTAAAAAAGCCACCCCTAGACGCGGAAGGTACTAGGGATGGCCTATGTGACTATGGACGGAGCTAAATACGGTAGCCGTAAACTACGACTGCGAAAGAACCTGCAGAAATAGTAGTAGCATCTAGTTTTACTTCCTTACCTGATGCTGAATAGTATTTCTTTGTTGCACGGTCTGCACTGTAAGCGCCAGCACCCACATAGATACCTGGTGTTCCTTCAGTGATGCCAGCAGTAGCAGCAAAGCCATCTGCATCATCATCATCACCAACATCAATGCTGCCAGTAACAGCGGTTTTGATGATCACATCAACACCACTAATAACTGTACCTGCTTCGATCACATGGATGTCGCTATCAACTGGAGACGCTGGATCCGCAGATGATGCACCAGTTCCAGATGAGCCGTATGCGTAGTGTTTAACTGCCAAAATAGGTTCGTGTCTGAATCCCATTGTCGAATCTCCTTAAGCGATGGTGACAACACGTTGGTTGTCGAATTGTTTGATACCTAGAAGGGTGTCGCAGTTAACGCGCATTGCACGCTTACCATCTACACCTAAGTCGTATTGAGAAACATTCATGCCTTGCTGTGCTGCAATTTGCATGAATGATGAGTGATACCAGTAAGAAGTGTTACCGAACAAGCTAGAGAAGTGCGGCATAAATCCAACAATCTGGCTTGGTAATCCACCGTTGATTAACGGCGCATTTGAAACGCCGAAATCTGTAGAAGTAAAACCAGTGATGTTGAAAATGTCGTTCATCTGAGCAGCACCAAAACACAAGTGACGGGCAGCCATTGATACGTCTTGGTTATCTAACAACTCTTTAGCAGCTAATGCATCAGCAAGCGCCAATGTTGTTCCAGATGTATACGCAAGAGTATGGTCTGGAGCAGAAGCACTAGGAACCACAGCAGCTACGATCAATGCTTGGATTTTTTTCAAGATTGAATAGATAGCTAGTTCTTGAAGCTTTTGCATAGCTGGCAAAGATTGCAACAATGCCATTTTTGTGATGATGAAATCTTGAGCAACGCGCTTGTTGATGATCAATTGAATTTGGCTAACTGTGATAGCGCCAGCATCATTGCGTTGATCTTCAGCAAGCTCTACAGCGTCACCGAACTCTGGAAATTGAGACACGTTGACGGTGTCGCCAAGCGCTTGAATTTCGCCTTCATAGTCGCGTGATACTGTATCTGCCATAGGCAATTCAGCCAACAAAACATCATAATATTTGGAAGACCATAGTTCAGGCACTAAAACTGACAACTCGGTCGATGCTCTTTCTACACTGTCGGACATCGTAACTCCTTATTTAGACCGCGCTTGATTTTTGAAATCAAGATAGGCCTTTTTTAATTTTTCCGCGTTTGCAGCGGTTTGATTTTTTTTGTATTCGGCTTCGATAACCTTAATGTCGTTATAGGTCATTTTGCCGCCGGAGCCAGTTACGCCAGGGGATTGGGTATTTACATTCGGAACACTAGATTGGAACCAGTGTGGCCGACTTGCTTTCAAACGCTGAATCGCTTTGTCAGCACCATCAACTTTGAAATTACCTTCGTTATCAGTATCAAGTTGAACCTCGGGGTAGTCAATATAGCCCAAATCGGAAATAGACTCTTTTCTTAGACCAGCTTTAATAGCTTCTTCGCGTACCGCGCTAAGTTTCTTGTCCATAGATACGGCTTTTTTAAACCGCTCTAACTTTTCTTGCGCTTCTTCGGCTTCTTTTTGTTTTAAATCAGCGATCTTTTGCCAATCATTTGCTGCCTTAGCCGCTTCGATTTCTTGAGACTTAGCTTTAGCTTTAAATTCGTCGTTTTCTTTTTTGATTCTTGCTAGTTCCGCAGTGATGCGATCTAGAGCGGACGGCGCAGGTGGTGTAGCGTCCTGCGTTTGTTGATCGTTTGTGTTCTGTTCATTACTAGGATTGTCATTCTCAGTCATTATTGACCCCTTTTTTCTTGTTTAGATCAGCCGCTAAAGCTTCGGATATTACAAATCCAAATGCCCTGCGAATCGCGGCTGTTATCTTCGCAGTAAAAGTTTCACCTTTTTTCTGGTCTGGAATAAACGCGCGTCTAGGTATGTCTTTTCGCGTACCTTTGCCGTGAACGTTTGCCAGCATTTTGTCTCTTTCTGGTGCGTCTGAATGAATGCCCATAGTCGCATTGAGTGGATCGTTTTTATCCACACGCGCTTCGTAGTAGCTAAGCATTTCACCAGTCAATGTCAGATTCGGTTTGTTATTTTGTTTAAGCTTTCCAGGGTACTTTTTAGGATCTTTATATTTCGCGAATGCACGTTGCTTCGATACCGGAGACAATCCTTTATCAATAGTTGGAAGGACTTCCCTAGTAAGAATAAAGTTTAGTTCTCTCTCTAACTTCTGACCGTCTACTTTTTTAAATACGTCCGGAAAGTTTTGAGTAATAGTGACTTCACCCCATTTTGTTTTCTTCGATGTAGTTTTTCCCATCAGAGTAGATCCAATAGGTCATAATCATCTAAGACCCGAACAAGTTCACGCGACCCTAAAACTGTAGCTTTTAAAACCTCTGCGTCAGCTATTCCAAGCTCTGCTTTAAGCAGTTTGTACAAATCTGTTTTTGTATCTATCGCTTTTAATTTTTTAGAATCTAGTTCAGCGGTATCTGCGCGGTAGTTATCCACAGTTTCATTCACCAAATCCACAATGTCTTTTCTGAATGTCTGCCCATCTTTAGGTAAGAATTGCCTAGTTGGTAGTTTGGATAGTCCACTAAAATTATTATGGCCATCTGCCTTTCCAGCATTATCAGAATCAAATACACCGACCTGAATAGTATTTCCTTTAACCCTGTAGTCGATCGCGTTGATTAGATCACCATGCAGATCTAGGTTTGCTTTATCCGATCCGGTTTCCTTCTTTTTCTTAGCTCCATACAATTCAGAAAGCGTGCGTTTATAGTCACCACCTTGCACTGGTGACTTAACGTCTGCCAATGATTCTAGAATTTGTTCGACTAAAAGCTCTCCTATATCGTCTTTCAATTTTTCTTTTTCTGCTCTCGGTATTCCCGAAAGTTCTTTAGAAATATCTATCGACGAATAGATTTCACTTTTAGTTACTTTGGTCGCTTTCGTTTCCAGATGTTACATCCTTTAAATCTGAACTATTTTGATCTTGATTTTGATTATCTTGTTGGCCTTGTTGGTCTTGTTGGCCCATCTCGTGAGTAATTTTGTCTTCTAACAATAGCTTTAGACGTTCTTCGGCTTCTTCTAGGCTTAGATCTGGGTTGTCTTTCATGATCAAGTCAACCATACGATCCAAACCAAGTTCCTTACGAAGCTTTAGATTTGCTAGTTTTTCAGCTTCAGAAACGACCACTGGCGCATCATGGAATTTGATCTTTAGATTAAATTTTTCAGGGATCGTTTTACCTGATAAACCTTCAACTAAATTGTTCTTATATACATCTAACCAACGGCGCACGATATCCCAGATCATCGGTTCATTATCGATAAAGATTTGTCTTTGATCGTCGATATCTTCGCGTGATTCTGCTTTGTCGATCATCATTGCAATTCCACTAGGAGCTAGATTATTTTGACCTAGTTGTGATGCGACTGCGCTAGTCGATAGGTTGTTAGTCGTAAGCAAAAGTGCAATATACGATTCGACTAACGACCGTAACGAATCAAGCTGAGGATTCGCAGATGCAAAACCTAGCTCTGGAACTGGCTCACCTTCTTCATAAGTCATTAGAATCGACTTAGTAGGTCCTACTTTAAGTTGTGTTGGTGGATTCTTTCCACGCATCCAGAACTGGCCATATCCTTGAGACGTGGCAATGTGCTGGTTATTTGTCATTACAGCGTTAACTAGAATTGCACCCTTCACTAAATCGTCACCACCACGCGCCCAGAACTGACCGTCTTGATCTATTGCGAAGTTTACGAATGGTTTGATCTTGATTGGGTTTTCAATTTGTTCAGATAAGATTTTGCCTTTTGCATCAGTAGTGAAGTGATAATTATCAGACCACCAAATAAATACTTTTGATTCTGCATCATCTGGACTATCCGCAATTGTTTCGTCTTTGCCATTTCCTTGCGGCAAATTTTTAGCAGTAACAAATGCCTTTCTGTTTGCGTAAGCCGCGTCCCCATTCACATACTCTGATTTCTTAAATTCAAAATCAGACAAAATATAGGCCATAGGTCTACGTCTGTCGTATTCGTATTCAATCGCATCGTATAGGTATGGGTTAAGCGGTTCTAGTCTTAAAGTGTACTTTTCAGGTTGTCCGTTCTGATCAATAGGACAAGGTTTGATATAAAAAGCCACATTCTTTTGAAGCTTTAAGAATTTGTTTGTTTTCTTAATTTCAGAATTAAAATCTAATTCTTTCGCGATGTCGTTTAAAACTTGTGTCTGTGATGAATCTTCGCCTTCTAGTTCGCGTGTAACACCAGCACTATACACTCTGGCTAACTTGTCGATAATCTTACGTACCAAAGAAATGTTGGCAATGCAGTAAGACATTTCCTCTACGGTTGCTGAATCAAATTGCGCCTGTAGCTGCTCTTTTACAAATGCGTCTGTTTGGTCTTTGTAGCAAAGATATCGTTTATAAGCTTCGTATTTTCTAGCCTGATTTTCGGGCGACTTAATATCTTCGATGATTTGTTTTCTGATCTCTGGCTTTAAAATGTCTTGTTCTGATTTGATTTGCATTCGTTACCCCGATTTGTTTATTTTGCATTAGCGGATCTTCGTTTGATAGATGGCCGACTTGTGTTTGTTGAATGGAGCATAGACATCCACCATGTAATCCACACCGTCAGACAAGTGAGTCATGGAAGGATTATCTTTTTTCTTTTCAAACGTGATTGGATCAATTTCCACAGCTAGAAAATCTTTTTTTGTTTTTGGCTGGGTCAATGGATTGATTTCAATTAACCCTTTTTCAAAATGGTTATTCATATTGATCTGGCGCTCTCTAAACCTTGGCGCGGCTGGTTTCATGTGCACACTAAAGCCGTGATCTTTTAGGATTTGGGCGACTGTCTTACCTGTGACGTTCCTGTTCTTTGCGCTTGGATCCGGGCAAATTGTAGTGTTTTCAGGCGTGTAACCTCTAGCTTCCATTGCGGCTATCATGTTCTCGACTTTGTAACCTTCGCCACCTTCTAAAACGATTTCATCAATCCCGATAAATTTATTTCCTTTGCGTTGCCAGATTGAAACACAAAACGGATCCACGTTCATATCCATTGCGCAGATGTAAGGTGCATGTAGCTCAGCTTTAGTTTGCTTGTCGTTTGTTTTTGGATCGTATGAAAAATAAAATCTGTTGCCCTGAAGATTTACCCACAGACCCTTGAGGTATGCGTCGATCAATTGCTTCGGATAGGTGTTAAAAAGATTCTGAATATAATTCGGATCTAAGTTGTGCGCGTTCTCTCTGGTGTCGCCGTATAAGCACCTAGAACCTTTCCAAGGCGCTTCAACAAAGATTTGATAGTACTCGGACGTTAACCCTTCAGGCGTACCGCTAGAGGCAATCTGTGGAACACTCGCGCCCTTTACACGAACACGGGCAATCACTTCGCGATATCGTTCGATAGGTAACAACGTCAATTCGTTCACACAAGCAAACGCCCAGTTAGGTCCGCGTAGCTTCTTTTCACCAGTCGCAACATACACACGACCTTTAGACCAAGGAAATCTAAACCAGTGATCCGTTCCGTGGTACATGTAGGGAATCGAATGTTTAGCTAGAATATCCTCTAGCACTGGCAACACATCTCGTTTGAAATCAGGAAACGATGGACATACAAGACCGCCAGCATAGGGACGGTTAGCCATCGATAACAAAAGAAGTTTGTAACAAAGTGCTGTCGTCTTTCCGAAACCGTAACCTGCAGATAAATGTAGAAACCTAGAATAATCATCATCGATAAAATCGTGCTGTGCTCCGACTAGTACCGGATCAAGGACTATCTTTGACATGCTTTGTGACCTTAATTTCGATCTCGCTTATGCCTTCGTCATCCATCATGGTGTTTTCTTTTTGACCTAGTAACTGCTTACCAAGCCAAATCTGCATCGTAGCGTTACCCTTACGCGCTGTTTCTAATTGCCAGATTCTTAGGCTTGTTTTCATTTCTTCACGGCTTTTAGATAAAAGCTCCGCAAAACGCCTGGTCAATGTATCGACAGAACATCCGCATTGAATGGCGATAGATTCATTAGAACAACCGACTTTGGCTAACTTCTCGACTAAGACAGAATTGATTTCTTTCTTAGGTCTCGCCACTGATTAACTCAGCTTTCTTGCCTGTATACTTTTCCCAACGTGCGACGATAATGTCGCAATATTTTGGGTCTAATTCCATTGCATAGCATGATCTTCCTTTTTTTTCGGCTGCGATTAAAGTAGTTCCTGATCCGCAAAATGGTTCAAAAATAATTCCATTTTTTTTCTGCACTATTTTAATTCCCTTCTCTGGCAGTTCTACAGGAAAACAGGCTTTGTGATTTTCATGCTGTGCGTTTTGATTGCTTACTACCCAATGATTAGAGACGACTTCATCTAGACCTAATTTTTCTCCATTTGTTGAAAACAAATAAATTGGTTCCCAATCACGCATTAAAGAGCCTTTAAATGGTATTGTCGACGTTTTTTTCCAGCAAATTTGTTCTATTAAATTTTCAAGATGATCTTCGATTTGCTTTATGTATTCAAATCTTGATTTAGCATTGTAACTAACATTCCAAAATATAAATCCGTCGGTGACCAAAAAACAAATATTTAAAACTGATTTGGCAAAATCTATATATGCGCTTGATTCTAAATTGTCTGAATACCCATCTCCATATAATTTTTTTACCTTTTTTCTATTAAAAATGTCGCCATCACCGGCTTTAGTATCTGCATTATATGGTGGCGATGTAAAAACCATATCAGCCTTTTCACCATTCATTAGCTTTTCAACAGCATCAATACTGGTAGAATCACCGCACATAAGACGATGATTACCAAGCTGGTAAATGTCGCCGATCTTGGTTCGTGGCTCTACATTCTCCGGTATTTCATCCTCATCACACCCTGGCTCATTCTGTGCCACATCAATCGTAAAATTCTTAATTCCAAGTAGATCAATATCGAAATCAGGACCTAGATCGGGCACGTCAGTATTGATTCCGCTGAAATCTAGTTCAGCCCATAGCGCAATAGCATTGTCCGAAATTCCGTATGCTGTTTCTTGTTCTTCGGATTCAAAGTCTTGATAGATCGCAGGTACTTCTTTTAACCCTAATGCTCGTGCTGCTAATACACGACCTTCGCCTGCCTTACAGAATCCAGTGCGGTTACTAATTACGATCGGATTTCTAAACCCTTGGTACTGAATTATTTGTTTAAGACGTTCTATTTGATCTTCTGGGTGTTTGTTTCGGTTCTTTGGATCTAGCTTCACATCCGAAATTGGCACCATCACAATTTCTTTTGATCGTATTAGATCCATTACAGAACACTCCGTTCGTCTATAGCGCTGATGCCGCCTTCTTTAAAAATATCTTTAAAGTCGCCAGAAACATTACCGGATGCGGTTGCTTCTAGATCTTTCTTAGCTTGCTCTTGCTGAGCTAGCATCTGCTTTTGAACTTCTGATCTATAACGTGATTCTGCTTCGGCTACGACACCGCTGATAAATACTTCGGTAAAATCGTAAACGATTTGGCGCAATTGATTTTCAGGGTAGATGTATCGGTTTAAGCCACGTCTAGACGCCTGTAGATCTTCTAGATTCTTAGCAAGGTTACTAAGAAACAAAGGCATACGTTCATGCGATCTTAAAGCTGCTCGAAGCTCTGCGTTTACGTTCTTATTTAGAGCTAAAGCCTCTTGATAGGCTTGCTCTACAAGTTTTTTGTAATACACCGATTAAGTCCTAACTACTGAACGCCTGGAATTGGCGCAGTTTTGTTTGCTTCTTGAGCCACTAGGTTGATCGCGTTAGCTGATTGCGTGCGGATCTCTACGATGTCGGTCTTCTTGTAGGTAATTTCGTGCGTGTGATCGTCACCCAGCAGATCAGATACAGGCTCGATTTTCTTAACCCAGCGACCACGTTCCTTGCGCTTTACTTCGTGCATTGGGCCTGAAACAGAAATGATTTTCACAGCTTGATCGTCGCCTGTTTCTTGGTATTCGATCATGTGAAAATGGCCGCTAACCGCGTTAGATCTAACGTGTTTTTTTCCGTCTGAATCGTAGGTATGAAACCAATGGACATGTTCTTGATCGTATAGATCCACATCGCCTTCGTTATAGCTTTTATTCACTTTGCATTCAGCTACTTCAAGTTTGAATAAGTCGCTCTTGATTTGGCCGATACCGCCAATGATACGCTTACTTGTTTTTTCTTGAGACGATGGATCGAATTGATTTTTTTTGATTTTTGCCACTGATAATTCCCCAATCAGGTTTGTTAAGTTCTTATTCAAGGCTAAGTGACTGCAATTAGAAAAATCAATACACCCAAATTTTTTGAAACACTTTTTTAAGCGTTGATGCCAAACATTGTTTTTAGTTCTGCACCTTCGTCTGGCGAAAAACTGCCACGATTATTTGCACTTGCAAGCAAACTAGCGGTAAAAAATCTGTAAAGATTGTCTTTTGAAAAATAAACTATATACCCAGCCACCGCTCCTGACCTCTCACACCCAGACAGTGCGACAAGCTGGTGTTTTTTAATTTTAGAAAACCGAAAGCTTTTGTCCGTTGTGCTTTTGATATCCACAAATACCGATGCACCGGATTTAAGAAAAACATAATCAAATGGTGACTTAATTGGAATGAACTTAGATGGGCCAACCATTCGACCACCATTCGGGACCCTGACCGCATTCCAACCATTAGCCTGAAACAACGCCACCACAGCGTTTTCAGCAGCATTTCCGTTTCTTACCGCTTTCTTAGCCGATATGGATCGGAAACGTCTCAAACAAGTTTCTTTCTGCGCTTACGCGAAAGTTCTTCGATCTTGTTTCCTACTGCGTATGGAAGTGAAAAATCACGGTAATTATTCCACTCGTAGCTATGGCTAAACCCTGATCCGTGACAGACAACCTCGTGTGTGATGTGCCCTGCAAGTCCAGAAATGCTCATGCCATCAAATGAATCGTAGTACGTGTAGATGTCTAAACCTTTTGTGTTTCTATCGTCTAAAAACCAACCGATGACTTTTGAAAATCTTTTCCACCATGATCGGCTTTGCAACATGTAGTTAAATTCGATCTCTCGAAGAAGCTTAGCCAGTAGGTCCGCTTGTGACATTTTGGCCAGTTCGCCTTCCAACTGAGTAAATTTTTGGACCATGAACCAATCAATAAACTCTGCACCATTGATAATGGCTTCGATGTCTTGAATTGCTGCTACTAATTTTTGCTTTCTATCTGTCGTAAACCCTGAAAGCTTAAGAGGCTTTAAAACTAACTGCATAGTTCCCCCGATAAAATAAAATCGTGAGCCACGACCCCACAACATTTGATCTATGTGGCAGATTAAAATTTAAAAAGACTATTTCTTGCCTTTTTTTGCTTGTTTCTTTTTAGCTGGTTTTTTTGCCATGATGTTGATCTCCTTTCTATACACACATTAAGAATAGCCACAGATTGAATCCGGTTACAACTAACGGCCAGTAGCTTGCACTGATTTTATTTTTAAAAATCACGGAACGAACTCCTAACCATTAAGATGAATGCAAATGCTGCTGCACCAGAAACAACAGAACAAAACACGCCCATGATCACTAAGCCTAGAAACTCGCACACTTCTGGAAACGTCATTTTGTAGTTTCGCTTTCTGGAATTAGAACTTTAAGCTCTGGTTTTTTTGGTTTGATTCCATTCTCTTCTTCACAAAATTGCGTAAAAAGTTTGTATTCCATTTCTGAAATCTCCGTAAAGCTTAAAACAGGGTGTGCCTTACCTTCGCGCTGTTTGATTAACATGTGTGCATGTGTAACTGGAAATTTATCCATGGTCGTATAGAAAGCAAAACAACCAGTAAGAGCCGCACTTTTTTGGTAATCAAAATTTAGATAACTGACATAAAAATATTTAAGCATTACTTTTCACCCAAGAAACTTTTGACAGCAGCTTTGAAATCTATTTTCTTAATATCATCACTTTCTTTTTCGACGACATGACATTTTTCACAAACAAAGTGCCACATGTATTTACCTTTCGTTAGAATCATGGCTCTACGTTTTGGACCGTATCCTTTTGCGATTAATTGCATCAGTTCGTCGTAAATGACTTTCTGACGTTCTGTGTACTCTCCCCGTGGTTTTAAATTCAAAGTTCGATTGTTAAATCGACACTTAATGCACGATTCCAAATGAAAAGAATCATATTCGTTATCGGCTCTGACATCCGAATAAGCTGCCTCGCTTAACAAAATGTTATTATAAGCATCAAAACCTAGTGGTCTAACGTTCATTATTCGAATGTATTCAATCGTTATTTCCAAGAAACGTGTCGGGTCTTGTGCCTTTAATTTTTGAAGGTCCGATGGTTTTAGGCACATTCGCTTTGCCAGTCCTTGAACCATTGGCATCGACATATTTTCCGTGTTCGTATCGCATGTAGAATTTTCTACCAACATAGAATCCTCTCCTTCTAATTTTCTTAAAAACTAATTCCCTATGAAACGGTGTTAAGTCGCCTGTCATTTCGTTATCGTTAAGTCTGTTCATCAAAAGCACGTTTGAAGCTTCTTGCACTGCTGTCGACGATCCCTTGATATCAAACTCAGAAACGACCTTGCCGCCTTCGGTTTTTTTAGGGTGCATCACTAGAACAATGTGAATCGGCAGTTTCTTTGCCAACATGACGAAGTTGTGAATCACTTGATCTGTTTCGAGAATTATTTCAGACGGCCTAGTTGGTTTCATGAAAAAGTTTAGATTGTCTAGAAGCGCAACCTTTACGCCCAAAACTTCGCTCATGTATTTTAGATTCATGATCATTTCATCAACATCGACACGGTTGTCGTAGATTGCAATTTTCAAATTATCCACGATTGGGCCGCTGTGATTTTTCATCACATTTTTTAAATTCACCAGCATCGTTTCATTTGCGACGACACCAGCGTTGAAGTCGTAACCACCAAACACTGAAAAAATTCTTCGCATTAAATCCACCGCGCCTGTTTCAACTGGTGCGACAAAAGTTTTTACACCTTTTGAAATCAGTCCGGCTGTTAGGGCGGCTAAGAATTGTGTTTTACCAATTCCAGTACCGCCGCAAAAAATCGTAAATTCGTGCGGTCGCAACCCGCCTGAAAACTCATTGAAAGTATCCCATCCGTCGATCGTCACGCCGACAGGCGGACGCATGATATCTTTCGCAGCTTGATCCATGATGTCGAATGGATCGCATAGTTTTAAATGCTCATTCATCCGCCGAGACCTCGCCGCCAAATGCTGCTTTTTGGAACTCTTCGTCGCTTAGTTCGATCGTGTCGGTGCCTGTGTCAAGGTTTGCCCATTCTTTCCAGTCGCCGTGTGCATCGAAGAACGTGCTAAACATTTTCACAAAACCAGTTTTTTCTTTTTGCTCTGCGCGAATGTAATTTGCGTATCCACGCACTGACTTGAAAACTTCGTTTATGTCTTCACCAGCCTTGAGGAGCGATTTGATTTTTTGAATGCCCTTAGATTTTTGCGTGCCGCCTTTGCGCTTAGGGTATTCCCGATAGATTAATTCCAATGGGTCCACTTCGTCGCAGTCATGCGACAAGTTTGTATTTTCTTCTTGAGAATGAGAGAGAGAGTGAGGGTACGTTTTGCTAAGTTTGCTAGAGTTTGCTTCGTTTGCTAGCTTTTGCTTTCGTTTGCTAGCGCCAGCTTTTAAACCACCCTTGCGACCACTCTCAGCGCGTTCAAGTAACCAGGCAAAATTCTCTTCAGATCCGCATACATACACTGATCCGACATGTGACTGGTCTAGATGTTTTAGGTGTTCAGATTGTTCTAAAAGCTCAGGAGTGATGATCTTTGCTAAACCAACATCCAACACCGCTTTGTTTAGTTCGTGCTTTTGCCATTCACGAATGGGAATCGGTAGCTTTCCCTTTTTCCAATACACTTGCGCCACTTCCCAAACGCGCACCATCGCGCCGTGTGAAGTATCAAGACCTAACAAGTGCATTAGTTTAATGAATCTAGGATCGCTTTTTAATGAACTTTCGAAATTTATTCTAGCTATTGCCGCCACAGGAAACCCCTTTAAAACAGCCCACTTGAGCCTTTAATCCGAGAGGTATTTAAAGGGCCCAAGTGGGTAGCTTTCCTGCTGAAAAATTTATTCTTTTATACACACGCTTGAGGGGTGTGTGGGCAACCATGCTGGTTCGAGTCCAGTCGCGTGCACCATTTTTTTTGATACTTGCGAAAATTACCTATCGACGCACTACGAAGCAGGAGACCGTAACAAATCGATTAATAGCATTTAATATGCTGGGCTAATCTTTGTAAACGTTTTTCTGCGCGGTGAAGATACCGTTTTGTAGTTAACACAGATCTGTGGTTAAACAGTCGACTAATGTCTTCGCTGTTTGCTCCACATTGAATCCAAATTTCAGAGCATGAATGCCTTAGACCATGTGAAGATAATCGTTTTAAACCGATGCTATCAAGCGTCTTATGAAGATAATGCCTGTAACCATCTCGGTTTAAAACATCACCATTGTTTGAGCAAAGTAGTTCGTCTGGTTTAAGTTCTAGCGTCAAAAGTTTTTCAAGTAACGGTAAAGGTATCGGTATTTTAGGCTGATTTTTGCCCTTTGTATGATTCTGAAACCGAAATGTTTTGTTATTAAACGTCCTAGTGACATCGAATGAAGGTGGTGAATAGTCAATTGATGACATTTGTAGTCCCTGCACTTCACCTTGGATGCAGAAATGGAATTATGGTTGAACATAAAAAGCGTTTTTTAAATTGTGTTTTTTGTAATGGAACTTTTACTGAAAATGGAATTTTTAATCATCAGTGTCGAAAGAAAAAATCACTAAGACAAAAATGCGCTGATAAAAAATTAAAAAACAAAAAAAATAAATTTCCCGCTAAAATTGCTTGATTAACTAATCTCGTTTGATAGGCTGGTTTTAGAAAAGGAACCAATATGAAAACTATAGATTTAGTTCAAGGCAGTCCGGAGTGGCTAAATTTTAGAGAAAATGGCGTTGGAGCATCTGACATTGCAGCAATATGCAATGTACCTGGCGCATTTAAAAAACGATCCGAAGTAATTCAAGAAAAATTAGGTAACACAAAAGAGCTATCAGACTTTGCACAACAAATGTTTGATGATGGCCACGAATGGGAAGCTGCTGTAAGAGACGCTTTTTTAAATGGAGAATATAACTTTGTCCCAATGGTTGCCGTGGATGAATTTAATTCTCGTTTGTTTGCTTCTTTGGATGGTGTGGATGTATCTAAGAAAACAATTTTAGAAATTAAACACGTTAGAAAAAAAGAAACTTTTTTAAAGTATTCTAAAATTATTCCAGAACATTACATGGCACAGCTACAGTGGCAAATGATGATAACCGGATTTTCCAGTGCTATGATTGCGTTTGTTCATGAAGGTGACGTGGTTGTTTTACACGCTGGTCCAGATGTGAATGTGGCAGCAAAATATAGGACAGAAGCAGAAAAATTTTTATCTGAAGTAGATGCAATTAGAGCTGGGACACAGCTTGAGCCAGTACAAAACATTACAAACGATAAAACAAATGCTTTGTATAATTACCTTTTACAAAGAAAAGAGCTTGAATATTTACTTGACCAGGTAAACGCAAACATAAAAGATTTGTCGGAAAATTTATTAACAGAATTTAAAGCTACAAAAATCGAAAATGATGTTTTGATGATTTACACGTCAGAGCGAAACGGAAGTGTAGACTATAAAAAAATGTGTAGCGAATTAAAAATTGACGAAAAAACGCTTGAAAAGTACCGCAAAAAGGGTACTGTAGTGCAAACAACAAAACTGAAATAAAGGAACCAATATGAGTAATGAAATAACAGCAGTACCAACCACATCCTTGTCCGTTAACATTGATACAAAAGCTTTATCAAGCTTATCTAACCAAAGATCGCAGCTTCGACAATTTATCAAAAACGAATTACAAAAAGATTCTGACTACGGGATTATTCCTGGAGTTAAAAAAGAATCTTTGTATAAACCTGGAGCAGAAAAGTTAGCCAACATTTTTCAATTAGGTTCAAGAATTGTAAAAACAGATAAAGAAATTGATTTAGAAAAAAACTTTGCAATGATTGCTGTTACGGTTGAGGTGTTTCACTTGCCAACTGGTAAAGCAATTTCACAGTGCGAGGGAATTTGTAATAGCCAAGAAAAGAAATACAAGACACGTAAGAACTATAGCGTTAAACCCCCTGTAGAAGAAGTAACGCCGATTGGTGACATTTTAAATACTTTAACAAAAATGGCGCAAAAGCGTGCTTATGTGGGCGCGGTTATTATTGCTACTGGAGCTTCGGACTTCTTTACAATGGACGTTGAAGACATGCCGCGAGAATACTTTCAAGCCGAAGAAAAGCCTAAAACAGTGAAAAGCGTTGTAATGCCAGGTGATTTTACAAAACAAAACGAAAAAGATCCTCAGGTAGCTGCTGGATTATCTGAACCTGATGTCCCTCAATTTTCATCAAGTTCAAATGGTCCAGCGGTAGGTTCAGGTTCTTATATTTGTAATATTGGCAAAAAATATGTAGGCCAGTCTTTAGAACAAATGGGTCCAGCTAACGTACAAAGTTATGCAAAATACTTGTTAAAATCTTCGCAAGAAAAAGGCGAAAAATTAACAGGCGACTGGCAAGAATTTATTTTCCAAGCACAAGACTATCTAACCGCTAACGGAATGACATTAAATACTTAAAAAAGAACGCGATGTTATGGGTGGTTCCTTTTCATCGTGTGTATGCTCCCCTGGTTGATTCGATCCAACTAGGGGAGTTAATAAAACCTTTTGGGAAGTAGCACAGCGGTAGTGCAATCGTCGTCTTCTTGGCCAATAGCGAACAAAGAAGTTAAAGAATATCGTCGCGCATAGGTGATTGCCGACCCAAGCCCTTGCATAGTTTGCTTTTCAATCACCAGATATATTTTTGAAGATATTTCTTCGCCCGATTCGTGTATTAATTTCGCTTCTAAATAATGACCTTCTTGGTCTTTGCCACATGTTTGCACGATAACTAGTCCATTTGCGTTAGCTTGTGTTTTGACCACATCTAGAACGCTTTCTAATGACGCAAATTTACTTCGAAAGTGTGGATTGTTAGAATCCTTCACAGCATTTTCAATCTTTTTTTGCGCTTCTAATAGAGCTTTAGCAATTTGCTTCATTTCACCACCTCAATTTTAATGATTTTCCACATGTCACTAGATCGGTCTTTAAATGCGCCGCGCTTTAACTTTAATAAAGCCTTTTCGACAGCTTCACCCACGTCATCAGCAAACACATCAACATGACCATTATATTGCGCATAGAATCCTGGCACTGACTTTATATAAACTCTGTACTCATTCATTTCTTCACCTTCATTCTTTCTATAATTTCGATGGCATTCTTTAGCCACTTAGGTTGTTCGTTTCGCTTTCGTAAAATTTTAGGCTCCGGCTTTTTTTCACCATCTTCGTACACCGTTAGCATTCCAGTGTTGTTACAGACACGGCAATGCACATCGTCGATCAATCCGACTGCGTGACAATGCCAGCATATAACCCTATCCATTCGTCACTTCGATTCTGTAACCGATACCGTTTGCAGCAATCTCTATTAGATCGTCGCTAACCTCGGCGAGTTCGTTTTCAGATTCGATTTTCAAATTAAAAGTTTTAATTAAGTTTGCGATTTCTTCGACAACATCAATCCTAGTTTTCAAAGAATTGACGGCATCTTCGCGTGAAAAATAAGGCGTTGCATCACTTTTTCCGTTTGGATCTACGACTTTAAAAGTGACTCGTTTTACTGCCGACATACTACATATTTCCTTAATACAAATATAGAATACACGTATAAAATACCTTTGTAAATATCAAAATTTAATGTATATTTGACCCATGCCCTTGTTAAAAGTAGATATGGCTAAATTTAAAACTGAATTACTTAACTCTATGAATGCTGAAACGAAGCGCGGTAGAGATCGTCAAAATGTCACCGTTTACCTGCACAGAAAGAACTTTACGGAGTTTAAAAAGATGATCAAACCATTGACGCCATCACAAGTATTTGACCGCTGGATTCTTGAGACTTTGGAAGCTGAAACTAAGAAGAAAAAATAAGGAGACCCGAATGCGATACCTGCTGATTGTTTTATTACTGTCTGGATGTTCGACCGCGACCTATAAGCCGTATTCCAGTTTTTACGGTGTTGGATACCAAGATTCTAAGCTTTCGTCTGACCGTTTTTATGTAATGTATCAAGGCAACGGAAACAGCACGCCTCTAGAGGTCAAGAATCAGTTCATGCACCGATCGGCTGAGATCACAAAGGAAAATGGATGTTCTTTCTTTGAAGTCTTAACTGAAGCACCAGGCGCAAAGGCTAATGGCCCAGTTAATTGGGCATCGCATTCGGGCGAGATTAAGATTTTAAAAAACGCTACGCCAAAAAGTTTTATCGCTGATGAATTTTTAGCTAAGTAATATTTTTGAGTAGAGAATGGGTGCGCGGTGAAGTCTGAAGCTGGATAGAGCCGCGCAGTCTAAAAAAGTTTTAGGTCAAATGATTTGCCTATTGAATCTGTTATGGATGATTAAACACAAAACAGAAGGAAGTACACCAATGGCACCCGCATTGATTGAATATGGAATGGCGCTAGGAGTTCAGAAAGTGATTAATTCGTTGAGCGGACATCATTGTGCTGAGTGCGGAGGTGGCCAACATTATCCGATGAAAGATAGGTTCGCCCCAGAACTCAGTCGCCTAAGCCCCGCCGGAGAAGAAAAATGAAAACAATTGTAGTTAAAACCCAGAAAGAATGGGACGCACTTCCGAAAAAGTTCGACGAATACACGGTCATCGAGATCAGGTCACCAGAAAACGTCTGGCTACAAATCAATGCTGTGCCGGACTCTTCAAGAGCCGAGCTTAGGGGATCTTCAAGAGCGGTGCTTTGGGGATCTTCAAGAGCCGAGCTTTGGGGATCTTCAAGTGCTGTGCTTTGGGGATCTTCAAGTGCTGTGCTTTGGGAATCTTCAAGTGCTGTGCTTAGGGGATCTTCAAGAGCCGAGCTTTGGGGATCTTCAAGAGCCGAGCTTTGGGAATCTTCAAGTGCTGTGCTTTGGGGATCTTCAAGAGCTGTGCTTTGGGGATCTTCAAGAGCCGAGCTTAGGGGATCTTCAAGAGCCGAGCTTAGGGGATCTTCAAGAGCCGAGCTTTGGGGATCTTCAAGAGCCGAGCTTTGGGGATCTTCAAGAGCCGAGCTTTGGGAATC
>ERZ724522.225-NODE-225-length-38003-cov-17.361231_pt1 | contig 38003 bp, 43 predicted proteins | sample MGYA00376055_ERZ724522 | MGnify/ENA primary metagenome ERZ724522 (study PRJEB28724, sample SAMN07190884) | wastewater metagenome | isolation source: effluent of sewage treatment plant in Hong Hong | place: Hong Kong | collected 2016-03-17 ...
CGTCACCGAAGTGAAAGAGATTCAAAGGATCGTCACCGAAGTGAAAGAGACTCAAGGGACCGTCACCGAAGTGAAAGAGACTCAAGGGACCGTCACCGAAGTGAAAGAGACTCAAGGGACCGTCACCGAAGTGAAAGAGACTCAAGGGACCGTCACCGAAGTGAAAGAGACTCAAGGGACCGTCACCGAAGTGAAAGAGATGATTCTCCCCGTCAATCTCCTCGTGAAGAAGATCCTCTCGGCTCTTTCTTAAAAGGAACAAGAACTATACGCCACGCGAAAGATAATCGTTCACAGCCGCTTACTTCGAAAGCGGCCAACAAACTGCCTCCTTCATTAGGTGAAATTGAAGAAGGAGGTGCTTTTAGTGGTGGGATTCGCAATATTAATTATGTTTCTAAACAAACACTTGAAAATGAACAAAAATTAAGAGAATATATTTTTAAATGGGAACTTATTCGCAACGCCAATAAAGATAAATTAAGTGAATTACCTAAATTTACTATTCATAGTCCTTTGGATCAAGTTGTGTCTACTTATGATGATTGGAATCGAAGAACGCAAATTCCCATTACCATTAATCGATATCGGAAATATCTATATGGTAGTTTTAAAGCAATTGAATGGTTGGCTCCTTCGATTGGACTTGATATGTCGGGATTTGCCGAACAACAACAAGCTGAAAAAGATGAATATGAAAAATTACTCATCGAACTTGGTGAAAAATCGTGGATGCCAAAATCAAGTTGGCCAGTTGAATTAAGACTGGCTTTGGCCATTTTATGGGCAGCCTTAATATTTGCCGTACAAAAAACAGCTATGAATCATATTTTTGGCGCGGGATCTACTGAAACAAAAACAATTACATCTCAACCACAACCTCAACCACAAGTGCAAAATTTAGCTAAACCAATGCCCAAACCTTCAATTCGTTTGGAAGATCTCCCTGGTAATAAAAAGAAACTCGAGGAAAAGAAACTCGAGGAAAAGAAACTCGAGGAAAAGAAACTCGAGGAAAAGAAACTCGAGGAAAAATCAATTCCCGCTGTTCGTCTCGAGTCATCAAAAGATCCGACAAAAAAATCATTCAAGAGATAATTTTTTGGTAGAATAAATGAGTCAAAGAGCGAGTTGCAAAAAGTCAAAGAAATCCCGAAGTCCGTCACAAAGAAGAAAGGTAACATCCAAAAAAATGAGAAAACCTCGAAGTCCATCACAAGTTAAAAAATCAAAAAGAAGATCTTCCTCAAAGAAAAAATCTTCTTCAAAAAAATTTGGCAGAGCGATTGCTATTGTCCGTTTTAAACTCTTGGATGATGAGGGAAATTCATTTTCTCCTCAAGGTAAAGAAGTGCAAGAATGGTATCACCAATTAAGTCAAAAAACGCTTCCAGTGTATAATAATCTTTTGAACAAAGTATATCTTCTTTCTTCTAATTGGTTAAACGACACTGATCTTCGTCTTGTTTTTGCAACTTCGGTAGGTGAATTCTCTGAAGTTGATTCTTTATTAGAATTAATGACTGATCTTGACGATGATGGAAATTATCCGATTCGAGGGATGTTAGTAATACCGAAAGTTTTATCTCTAGAATATTTAGTCTGATGTCGGTTGAAGGAAACAAACAAAAAAATATTTTTTCTTTCTCTTTCCTCTTAAAAGATGGCAAAGTTAAAATTACGCAGCCGTGCACGACGGCAACGTTCAAAGAAATCAAAGTCGAGATCGCGAAGCCGATCCCGTTCAAGAAGCCGAAAGGTGCAAAAGAAGAGGAAGTCTCGCTCACGAAGCCGGTCTCGCTCACGAAAGTGTAAGACTCAAAAGAAGAGAAAGTCGAAGAAGTCAAAGAAACCGAAGAAAGAACCCAAAGAGTTGACTCCAGCGGGTAAATCTTTGTTAGAAAGACTTCGCGGTCATAGTGGTACAAGATCAGTTGCATCTTCGTCTGCAGGAGCACCTTACTCCCCCAGCCACTCTGGTAGTCTAGCCGGATTTGGACTAAGAGACTAAAGTAGACCCTAAAAAATTGATTATTTCTTTGAGCTGTCTCAAAGAAAAACAAAATCATTTAATAACAATTCCCATCTTCTAATAACAACTCCATCTTTTAATAACAATGGCTGAAGTTCAAGGTTTGGATGCCGGTGTTTCTGACGAGAATGTAATCTTGGTTTGCTCTGATGGAGAGATTAAAATTTCTCGAAGGGCTGCTCGTAAAAGTGAAATGTTGTTAGGTTTGTTGAAAGTAAATCCAAACGCACCTTCATTTGAAACTAAACAAATTACCAGAGAAATCATGACGGAAGTTGTTAAATATCTTGAACATTACAAAAATAAGGAACCCAAAGTTGTTATGCCACCGCTTCCTTCGGCTGATCTCAAAGATGCTTGCGATCCATGGGATGTTGAATTTGTGGAACCTTATGATTCAAATAATAACATATTTATTTTGCTGAACATGTTACTTGCGGCGAATTTCATGGACATCAAGGCCTTGAAACATCTACTCGCAGCTAAATTTGCTACACATCTGAAGACCAAGAATTGTGAGGAGATGAAAAAACTGTTGGGTATTACTCAAACCTTGACGCCTCAACAAGAAAATGAGATTCGGAAGAAATATCCCGAATATTTCGCATGGTTGAAACCTCCTACAAAAGCAGATGAAAAAACCGATGATTAAAACATCTCTTCAAGATTGGTTTAACCTTGGAGGACGTTTAAATTGATTTTCTTTTCCTGTGGGAAAAGAAAAAGAACAATTGACATCATCTTCATCATCCATGAGTTAAACCTTTTTTCCCTTTTTAAAATACATGCATGAAATTTGTTTTTCTCCGTCGTATTAATTTGTATCACTTTTTGCGTTTATCATTTCCACATCTAACTCGAAGAATTTATAATAACACAGTTCGTTCTCCAAGCTTTCAAGGATGGGTAATTGGTTGCACTGAACAAAATCTTCACGCTTGTAGTTGTGCCATTTTTCGTCGTGAAAACAAAGTTAAAATGGGATTGTTTTGTGTTCACCCTCAATTTCGAGATCGTGGATATGGAAAAGCCTTGTATCAATATCTTTGTAAAGCTTACACATCTTTTCAATGGACGACAAATACCAAAAGTGCAACCGCATTTTGGTTGAAGATGAAAGCAAAAATTATTCGAACTTATTTGAGTAATGATGTGTTACACCACGTTTTTGTTAATCAGAGAGCTGAAAGTCAAGAAAAGAAAGAATAATTTATTTCCTGTGGGAAATAAATTTTTATCACGCGAAATCAAATGCAACCTTCATTCTATTAAAAGTAGTTCTCCACCTTACTTTTCATTTGATCAGAAACAAAGAGATGGTAGCCTCCGTACAGAACACCCAATGCACTACCAATGATCATCACAGTGTGTAAAAAGGTCAAAATACTCATTTGATTCGCAGGAACTGATTGTCCGCTACGACATTTCCTTTCCGAATCGAGAGCCAATGAGGCATAAACTAAAACAAGCGCAGCAACGAGAAAAATGGATAACATCTACCTTTGAAAGGGAGAAAAAACTTTTTCTTTTTTATGGGATGATCGGCTCTGAAATACAATAGATATATCCATTAATAAATAAGTTGCCGTTAGTGGTTAAAGTAATAGTTTGTAAACTTCCCGTTAAAAACAAAGAAATTTTTCTTTCTGCTAAAGTGAGCTTTACTTTAGGGTTACGGGTGGGAAGAATGACTTGATGTGCAAATAAATCGTCAGGTCCTCGTACCAGATCAAAAAGATGGGCGCCCACAATCGCGGTGGTCTCAGCTCGAGTACATTGTAATAATTGTTTTTGTACATCTTGAGGAATACCTGCATCGGGTACAACTAACAATGTTACCTTTGCTTTTGAATCATTGAGAAGATCCAAGAAATGGGTCTTTTGGACCATTTTCATAAAAATTGAGAATTTTGGGTCATGAAGAGCATCATAAATGGTACCTCGATTTACTAGGAAGATTGGCTTTGCATCTGGTTTTATTGAAGAAATCCAACCATGTGTAATTCCGCCATTTACAAGAGACATTCTTTTGAAGTTGAAAGAAAGAAAAAGATTTTTTATTTTCCCGAATAAAAGTTAATCCCTTCCTTTCTTTTGACTGCGAAAGAATGGCTTCTTTTTGGTTAGAAGATCCAACTGAATTATTTCGCAATTTTGAATTGTTGCCCAATCCAAATGGAAATATTGCTTCGAAATTAAACGCTCTTACGAGACTTGCAATTCTCATTGGAATTGGTATCTTCTTTTTACAAAAAGATGTGAAAGAGACAAAATCCATGTGTTTAATCACATTTGGTATTATCCTTCTTTTTATTGTTTTAACAGCTTATTACACAAAGAGCCGAGAAGGATTTCGTCCACCTCAAATACCAACTGTCGAAAAACCAAATCCTTTCCCTCAATACCCAGCTCCAACCAATTTAACTGGGTTGTCAGCTCCTCCTTTGTGGTATGCGAGTAAATATGGTGCTGGGCCAAAAGAATATCGAGATCCTCCGGTAATTCCTCTCAATCCAGGCGATGCCAAAGCTTGGGGTGGATTTAATTCTCGTATTAATGAACCTCGTCCACAACTGGTTCATAATAATGTGGAAAGTATTCTTTTTATGAATCCCCGACCTTATTCACAAAAGATTGATGTTCCACAAAATGGACCTTCAAGACAAGGTTTTAAAATCTTGGGAGGCCCTCATGAAAATGAACCGGAATATCCATTTGTTTTACCTAATAATGGTCTTAATGATGCTTATAACACTCGTATTCGAGGTTATTCCAGTCATCAACCAGGACCAGCTCATACTGAACATTCTCTTCTTTCGCCCAGCCAGTCATTTGTTCCTGGTCAACAGCTTCATTCTTACGATGGATTCAACGAGTTGACTTGGACAAATAATGGACAAACTGATTTTTTGACTTCAAAAATGGCTATTCACCGAAATCATCCTGCTCTTGATACTGGTGAACATCGTTTAGCATCTTCGATTGGTATCTCTGAATCATTGTACAATCCCACTTTCCGTTCCTTTGATCCAGCCAGCACATTCTACAAAACGAGTAACAATCCTTACGATGGCCTTTTCCTCGGAAGAAGTAATATTGAACATCTTGATATGCGCGCTCCAAATGGAGAAGTACTGTCTGGCTATCGACGAATGGGATTTTCAGAAGAAGATTTTATGGATGCTGCGACTAGTCGACAAGAAGCTGATGAACTTTACTTTCGTGAAAGTATGGTAGCTGATTACCGAGCTCAAATGAATCAACGTGAAAGGGAGTTCCAAATGGCTCCTATTACAAGTCACTTTATGTAAAAAATTGAATTCTTTTTCTTCCCATTGGGGAAGAAAAAATGCATTCTCCTCGTGCTTCCGATTGGACTTCTGATTTGGAAGGTTCTTTAGCCACTCTTCATGATTATTGTGCAGGATACACTTGGATGTATTCTCGTGATGTTCAAGTATACACTCGCCGTTCTTATTATTTAGACGGTGCAGTGTTTATATTAAGTTCACTTACAAGTTTATTAAATACTATTAAAACTGTCTTTTCAGTTGATTCTCAAGTTTTTGAAGCAATAAATATTGTCATTTCCTGGCTTGCATTAACTTGTTTTACTGCTTCATATTTGAAAGATTATTCCACTTTAATCAAAGAACTCAACAATCATAAAGCCGAATACACTGAACTTGCTGGAAATATTGATCGACAACTTCAATTACCAAAAGAGGACCGGGAGAAGGCTGAAGATTTTCATCGATGGGTCAGTAGTTACTATCAATTACTGGGGAGATACGCCATTGAAATTTTACCTAAAACAATTGAAGATTATCGTGTGCAAGCTAAAAAAGATTCCATGCCCTTTCCAGATGAACTGCTCGATTCTTACACGAAAAGACTTTCAAAAAAGGATTGTCAAGTTTCACAAGATGAAAAGAAAGATGAAAAGAAGATTGATATTAACAAATCTTTTCGTAGAAGTGAAATTAATCCACTTCAATTAAAATACGAATTAAATCGATTCAAGGAACATGAAGATGTGTGATCATTTTAAAAAAAATGATAAACTGATTTCTTATCTTTTGTGAAAGATAAGAAATGACTGAATTATTTGAAACATTTTTTGATCAACACAAACAAACTAAAAATATCACCATTTGTTTACATCATGATGTTTATTATGATTTAAACATATTTTTGGGAAGTAACACAGAAACCAGACCCGAAATTTCTATTCAAGACAATCAAGGTAATATTATTCAGCGATGTAATCAACTCTTTGCACTTTTTCAAAGAAAGAGTTATCCTGGGATTCATTTTACCTTAATTGTTGACTTTGATACTTTACAAATTCTTCCTTTTATTACACATTTGAATTTTCGCGAATTTATTATATGTTCATTAATGCATGAAATAAATCGATGTAATTCAGAATATTCTCAGTCCTTTTGTGAATTTGAAATACATTTTACATTTGATAATGATCCACAGCCTATTTTTATATTTGATTCTAGTTATCTGCGATATCAAATCAATTATTTTAAAGATATTTTAAACTCGGATTCTATTGCAAGATATAAAATTTCCATCTATTTATATGATAAAAAAATAGATTATGCATATCATCTCTTGTGGCTATTTTATTCATCACAAAAAGAAATCTCTTTTGAAATTAAGGCAGAAAATTTTAACTACCAACATGAACAAAAAACATTGGCACAAATAGCAACTTTACAAGAACAACTAAGAAATTCTACAAATTTAGATAGAAGAGATGTTAATCTTCAGGAATTGGGATGCTATCAAAAATCAATCATCAATAATCGAAAATTTCATCAACATATATTATCTTTATCAAGTCCTCTCAAATTATATATATTAATTCCGTTTGGTTTAACCCCGGAAGGATGTTTAACCCCTTCATCTATTTCAAATAATTGGTTTTCCTTCCTATCACAGGGTTTATATGATCCTCGGTTATTGTGCTTGATTTCTTCTTTTCTTTAAAAACATTTCTTTCTTTGTAAAGAAAGAAAATTGAATGTTTTTTCTCTTATGAGGAAAGAAACTACCTAACAATGGTATACTTCTTTGGAGGTAATCGAGATTTTTTGTCTAATTTTTATCCATCTCCGTTTGTATTGGACAATCGGAAGTATAATTGTGTTGAGCAATTTTTTATGGCTTCAAAAGCAGTTTATTTTAACGATACTCATACGGAATCCTTGATTTTAGCTACCTCTATTCCAAAAGAACAAAAAAGATTGGGTAGATCAGTTGCCAATTTTGATCCAGAAAAATGGGATTCTGTTAAAGTCCAAATTATGAAGATTGGATTATTGGCTAAATTTACTCAAAATCCATTGTTGAAAACTTTACTTCTTGAAACAAAGGATCAAGTTTTAGCCGAAGCTTCACCATGGGATCAAATTTGGGGTATTGGTTATTCGGCTCAAGAAGCTATGAATGTTCCTTTTCATAAATGGGGTTGCAATTTGCTTGGCTACAGTCTGATGGAAGTAAGAGATTTTCTTCGAGGATATTGGATTACAGCCGATTTTGGCTGTTCCTTAAAGGGAAATTTATTGATTGGTGCATTACCCAGTGAACAACAAATAGATTTTCTTCTACAAAGAGGTTGCAATTTGTTTGTCTCTCTTATTGATCAACCTTATTATTTTTCTCTGCTTCCTCAGGAAGTGGAAAGAAAAGTCTTTCCACTTCCTCTCGGAGGTGTAGCAAGTGATTCTCAGACTTTAGCATTTTTAGATTGGTTATATATTGCATATGTATCGGGAAAAGTCATATACCTTCATTGTAAAGGAGGGATAGGACGGACTAGTCTAATTGCTAGTTTATTTTTACACAGATTTTTCTCTTATTCAAGAAATCACGCATTAAAAAGTGTTAAAAGATGTATTCATTCGAGAATTATGTTCAATCGTAAGTTTATGCCAATTCCCGAAACTCCAGCACAAATTGAACAATTTCTTCGTCTTTCGAAAGGAGAAGAAATTGATCTTTCACAATATAGTACCGAGGCAGTTAAAAGATGGAAATATAGACTTAATCAAGAAAGAAGAAATGAAAGAAGTCTGAAAAAATGAAACTTTATCTTTTTTACAGAAGATAAAATGTCAATGGAAGCCTTTCGTGCGTTGGAAGAAGAGGTATTCAGCTCAAAAAAAGCATCTCCTTCAAAGAAGAAGAAAAAAGTTCGTAAACAAGTCAAAGAACCCTCTTTTGATGAGCTTGAAAAGGAGATGCTCTCCTCTTCGGAGAAAGACAAGCAAATTGAAGAACCCTCTTTTGATGATCTTGAAAAAGAAATGTTTGAATTGAAAGAACAAGAAAAGAAAGTTCGGAAAGAACAAGACGATCAAGAAACTCAACAACTTTCTCAACTTATTCAAGAGAAAGTTCAAGAGAATCAAGATTTATCTCAGGAGGAAATGCGGGAAATCTTCGAAGAGATATTAAATAACCCTTCGCCAATTTCAGCCTCATCTGATCTCGAACCTTCTTCGGAAGAGGAACCATCGGTCGAACCTTCTTCGGAAGAGGAAAAGCCTGCTGATGACTCTTCTCAAATTGAATCTTTTTCAGAAGAAGAAATGAAACAAATTTTTGAAGAAGAACTCGCTGCTTTTGAACAAGGTGATGTAAAAGAAACAACAAAGTACACTGAACTTGATTATCAAAAAGAATTTGGTAAATTTGCTCGCCAAGATCTTCACATTCCGGGAGAAGAGGGAACTTTTGTTTTACAAGATAGTTTGTTTCAGCTCTTTAATCGATATCTCGAATTGAAAGGATATAATCTTATAAATTTAGACCAATTTGAAAAAGCATCCATTCCTCTTTTAGGTGAAGCGGAACGTATTTTTACAAAGATTGATTGGTCTTCTGAATACAATGATAGCAAAAGAAAAGTTGAACTTCAATCAAAAGCGGTAAGATCGGTAGCCGAAGAAACTGAATTAGTTCAACTTGAAGATCGAGAACGTAAAAGTCGATCTTATGAATATTATAAGGGTTATCGAGTGAATGTAATTCCGCTTCCAGAATTAAATCTAAAAATTCGCGAAAGAAAACAAGCTTCCTTACGAAAGAAAGATCGTTCGAAAGATGAAACAAAGGTCAGTAACTTATCTGAAATTAAAGAAGCAGTTCGTGAAAGTCAAGTTTTATCTTTAATTCCGAAAACTGATATTTCTGCCCTTCCACCAAAGTTAGAAACAATCATGGTTGAAGAACCGAAAGTTGTTAAGAAACTTTCTCAATATTTATCTTCTTTTTTTCCAGGCGAAACTTTCCTTTTACAAGAGGGAATTAATTATGATGAAGAAACATTGCATTATATGTCACCTCATAATAAAGCTGATAAATTGGCAAGTTTTATGAAAGATTATCCTAATGCCAAATTAATTGTGGATGTGTTTGCCGGTATTGGTGGAAATACACTTGGTTTTGCTCGCGCGGGGATACCAGTTATCTCTTATGAAAAAGATGCCAAGCGAATGGGTATGCTTCGAAATAATGTTCTGCATTATCGTCTCGAAAAATTGGTTACAACAATTCGAGGTGAATTTAATTTGAAAGAAGAGGATATTAATATTCACGCTGTTTTATACAATATTGATCCAAAGAAAATTGTTCTTTTCTTCGATCCACCTTGGTTGCCAAGTACAATTACCGATTTTGATAAATCCGCTTACATTTTATCTGGTATTTCACAACAAGGAAAATTGCTCGAAGATATTATTAAAATTTCGCTTGAAAAATACGGAGGTTCAGTACTACATCTTCCACCAGGATACAATTTGAATTTTCCTGGAAGAATTGTGGATGATAAATCTGATAACAAATCACGTTTGATTTATTGTTTGTCTGATGATGTGATGGCTAAAATCTCCAAAAATTTACATTTACCAATCAACTATGCCACCACTTTAAATGTTGATGTCAAACCACCAGTTGAAAGTAAACTCTTCGAATCAACAGCAAAGATGAAGGAAGAAGAAAAACTAATGCAACCTCCTGTACAACAGATTAAATTAGTTTTTCAAACTTTTCTTAACAAAGAATTTCCTCGACGTACTTATCGTCAAGAAGCTTATCATCCCAAAGCAATTCACAGCGGGCAGCGAAAATTACTCCTCTCTGAGATTGAATTTTTAACTCGAGTTATTTCGAAAGAAAAAACTCTTGGTAAAAATGAAAAGTATACTCTACTATACATTGGAGCCGCACCAGGAGTTCATATTCCTCTCTTAGCCGAAAAATTTCCTGAAGTGAAATTTATCCTATATGATCCAGCCAATTTTGAGATAAAACCAAATGACCAGATTGAAATACATCAAAAATTATTTACTGATGAAATCGTTCAACAATATCAAGGTCAAAAAAATCTTTTATTTGTGAGTGATATTCGTTCAGCTCCCGAAGTTGCCAAAGCTCCAAGTTCCAAGTTCGATGTGAACTTTGAAGATGAAGTGGTGAAAAATATGACTCAACAAGAAAAATGGGTTATAGCTCTTCAACCATTAAGAAGTTTATTGAAATTTCGTTTACCATACAACGATCCAAATAATCCGAGAGATGAAAATACTGTCTATCCTTATTTAGATGGTATCATCTTTTTCCAAGCATATCCACCTGAACAATCTGGTGAAACCCGGTTAGAAGTTGGTTTACCTTTGAAGAAAACCGATTATTTGATGGTCATCTATGAACAACAAATGTTTTATTTTAACACTAAATATCGCATTCAATCTTTTAAACACTACTCAAAGTTCTTCGGTTGGTCATACGATACATTGAGGGAGTATTACATTCTTTACAATTATTACAAATTTCGTGGTGTGGCTGATGCCGAACGAAGAATTACACTCGACTTTCAAGAGCATGATCGAATGACAAAATTTTCACATAAGAAGATTTATAATATTTTAACAAATGCAGCTAAACATGAGTAATAAAAAATTTCCTTCTCCGCGGAGAATGAAATTACTTAGTCGGGTAATTGTTTATCAAGACACTCATTTGAATAATAAAGTTCACATTCACAAGGTGGACCATCGTCGTCTTCATATTCACCTCCAGTTTGAAGGCTGACTTCCAATTGATACAAAGATTTAGCCAAATCTTCAGAAAAATCTTCAGAAAGAGGAGCATCAAAAGTTGAACTAAATTTTTTTCTACAACTTGCATCATCTCCTTTGTACAAAACAAAGCTAGCCACTTTTGTATACGGGAAATATCGAAGTTCGGCTGTACATTCAGTTGTGTCGAGCGTAAAAGAAAATTTTCCAAATTCAAAGGCGACTCCCTCGAAATGTTCACCACTCTGAGTGTAACAGTCTCGATGAGGTGTAATAACCACTTGCGAATCTGGATCTTGAGGAATAAATTTTCGAGATGTATCAGGGCGGTGGTCAAAAATTTGATTCATCTTTGTTTGCATAATTGCTGAGATTTCATCAAGTTGCTTTTGGTCATACTGAAGAGATAAACGTTGCCAATCTTTAATCGAGATTGCAGATTGATTGTCAGTAGAGTCAATAATTTTTACTTCAGACATTATGTAGATATTGTTTGAAAATTTCATATAGGGCATTAGATAAAATCAATTTTCTCAAGAAAAGAAATGTCTTTCAAATTAAAAAGTTTTTCTACTTAATAAGAAGTGTGATCATCTTAGTCTGATGGAAAAGAAGTGTTCTTGTTTGTGGTTTTCGCAAAATTTTAAAAAGAAATTGACTACTCAATGGGTTCGAGGAGTTAAAAGGATTCGGGCGGGTGTAATTCTTCATTATCTTCCGGAAAATAAGTTTTTACTGGTCGAAACATATTATCAACATCTTGGATTTCCTAAAGGTGGACAGGAACCAGGTGAAACTCTCGCACAAACTGCGGTTCGCGAATTGAAAGAAGAAACTGGTATTGAATTGGAAGAACAACTGGTAGCCAGATTGAAACGTTTTTCTTATGGTGGATCAACCACATATTTCTATTTTCCTTTTGAAATTTTTCCTCCAGGATGGAACACTTTATCAATTGATCCTAGTCCAACCAATGATGTGACTGGAAATGGCTGGTTGGAATTTAATTGTTTTGCAGAAGATATTCGTTGTAATTCACATTTGAAGAAGTTTATTAAAGAATTTCGTCGCAAAGAAAGTTTATGTCCTGAAGAGAAATCCTCAGGACGATATTTTAAGAAGATAAAAGGTTAATTTACATTTAAATCTCCAAATGAATGATTTTCTATGTGATGGAGTTCAAAGATACCCGCTTTTCTGGCAGAAAGAATATCAGCATGGAGAGAATCTCCAATAACGACATAATTTTTCGATGGATATTTATTCATCAAATTTCGGAAAAAGCCTACATCCTTCTTGCTGGTACATTCCAGTTCATAGCCAAAGAGACCATTTTTAAACAATTTACGAGTTTGATCAACAGGGTCTCCTACAGTTGTAATTACAAGATGATATTTTTGTCTTAGTTTTTCGAGATTTTGCTTTACGCCGGGCAACAAACGAAATTCTGCTGCATGAACGTCCATACCAATTTTATAAAATTCTTGCCGTAACGTATCACTGGTATCAGGTGGCGCTAACAAAGCTAGATTTCGAGCGAAATTCTCTCGGGTAAAAAATTCTTCAAGATGTTCTTCAGCTAAGAATTTGCTTCTTACAAAATTTCGATCAAGACCGGGATAGATAGTACAAACTCTTTGGATCACTTTTTCCATTGCTTCTCGATAATGACGGTTGCATTCAACTAAAGTATCATCAAGATCACAGAAAATAGTACACACATATTTCCACTTTTCTCGTAAAAGCAAAACAATTTCTCTTACTTGACTAGCCACGTCAACCGCTTGAAAGGAATTGTCAATAGTAAAATCAAACTTTTCTTCTTGGAGGGAAGTTTCCGAACGATGAGTTGTTACACTGGTATCATTACCATTTTCAATTTTCATTGCTTCAGAGTACCGATCAGGTGCTGATATCCTGACAATCACACCATTTCTCTCTCGAATGAAAGACATCTCTTCAGGAAAGCGAACATCGGTAATAAAAAAGTATTCAATTCCTCTTGCGATGTATTGCAACATTCTTTCATGTAAAATTTTTACCCATACATCATTTCCATAAAGATCACGACCTTCCTCAGTACCTTTAGTTTGAAGTACTTTTCGTGTAGTCAAATCTTTGCGTCCAAAAACCTTTGTCCGATCCAAACCTTTAAATACAATGGCTTCCATTTTAAAGTGATCAGCAAAAGCCATAATAATATATGGTTTACCTTGTGTCAACATTGGTACGAACAATTCTCGAATGAGAAAATCCTTACCAGTACCAGCACCGCCCGAAATACCAACTATCTTCATTAAAAATTGATTGCCAGATTTTAAAAAGAGAAAGAAAGCTTTAAACATCCTTCGGGGTTAAACATCCTTCCAAGGTTTTAAAAATTGAAATGTCTTTCTCTAATAGATGTTTTGAAACTTTATTTTATGCGAATCTTTTTCGTCAACATTGCGGAAGAGATAACAAAATGGTTGACAAAGAAAACCCCGAGTTGAATGGAAGTTCTTGCCCTTCAAAAATATTTGATCGATTTGTTGAAATGAAAAAGAAGTCATTGACTCAATTTGAAAAGGAAAGATATCAAAAAGTTTGCGATGTTCTTGGTGAAGAATCTTTTATTCCTCTAAATGATGATGATGATGATTAATTCTTAACTTATAAAAGTTAAGAATGTTTTAAGGAATGTTTAACCCCTCCCCGAAGGATGTTTAACCAAAGAGTTTTTCCAGCAAACTTTTTTCTTGTTCAATTTCTGGCCAATCTGCAAAATAGTCGTCCATACTGCCGCCCAAATTGGTCTGTGTACGACTAACTGGTGGCAAAGGTTCCACTCCCTCTAATGGTCTTGACATAAAAGCTTCTCGTCCACGGGAGGAAACTTTTGATTCACTCGACATTTGTTGAGTTTGTTCTTGAGCCATGACTCCAGAAATTCCAATTAGCAGAACCAAAGCTGTTAAAGTAACACCTCGGGTACTTCCTGCTGACATTCCTTTGCGCAAAAGAGGAAGAAGAGCCATTACAAGAGCTAAAATGGTCGCAAACAACGAAATAAAATCAGAATCAATCGCAAAGTTAGGCATTTCCTTTCTCAGAGAAAAGAGAAAATTGATTTTTTTGATAAAAAACTTAAGATTTTTTGACCAACGCAATCAACAATGTTTTCCGCACTTCTCAAGAATAACAATGAGCCTGAGTTTCAGGTTCGCCTTTTAGTCTCTGAGCTCAAGAACGGAGATTTTGCATTGTCTACTTTTTCCTACGGCAACGTGGTAGTCTTCTTTTCATCTCCTGGTGAAATGGTGAAGGACGACATTTCAACCAATCCACTGTTGGTCGTTGATGCTCGCGCTGACTCTCGAAAGGCAAATGCCCGCCTTAATCTCAAGGTGAGACGTGAGGCGGATGGAACTTTCTCCGGTCAGCAGAATCTGAAGAGGAAGCATCCCAATTTTGGATGGGACGAGTGTCCATTTAAGTGCAAGAACTTGGAGGAGCTCTTGCCAAAGCTGGGGATCATCACCAACGATGTAATTGGAGTTCGTTACAGAATTCCAACTCCACCCTCCAATCTCTGGGAGTTGTACCAGACCGTTTTGACACTCCAGAAGAATCCCGAGGACTACACCAAGCTTGGTGTAGTTCGTTTGAAGGATGGAATTGTCTCTCAGATGTAAAGAACTTTGTACATCTTCCTTCTTCAATTTCTTTCTCTGTGGAGAAAGAAAAGACCCACCTTTTGACGGGAGCTTCTCCAAGTTTAACCCTGAAAGGATGTTTAAACAGTTTCTTTTCTTTCAAAAAATGGACAAAACCATTGCTTTTCTTTCTCCTCAACTTTGCGAACGAGGAACGACAGTCGCTTTATATGATTATGCGCTTGCCCATGAAAAGACGGGAGGTATTTCCATCATCTTGTATTCTCGTCTCACTCACAAAGATATTTTAACAAAGTTTCAACAGGCTTTTCAGTTTGTGATTCAATTTCAAACTATGGCCGAAGTCGAGAAACTTATTGCTGAATTAAACATTGATGGATTATATGTCATTAAATATGGCCATTTCGATCAATATTTCACAGAAAAAATTCCTTGTTTGATACATTCAGTTTTCGCCTACCAACCACATGGAAAGTATGCGTGTGTCTCAAAGAAAATTGCTGAAGATCACAAAGCTGTTTGGTTACCTCATATTGTATCTCGCTTAGTTTCTGAACAAGAAGAACCCCTTCAACGAAAGCTCTTTCGTGAGAAATACCAAATTCCTTCAGATGCCTACGTCTACGGACGTCACGGTGGATATGACACTTTTTCCATTGATTATGTGAAACAATTGATTTCTGAAGAGATTGACCTTCATCCAAATATTTGGTTTGTCTTTTTGAATACAGAAAAATTCACCGTTCATCCACGAGTTCTCTTTTTACCAGCTACCACTTCTCTTTCTGAAAAAGGCTCTTTTCTGGCAGGGTGTGATGCCATGATTCACGCCCGAAAAGAAGGAGAAACTTTTGGACTAGCCGTAGCCGAGTTTGGCATTTTAAATAAACCTATTTTAACTTGTCCTGCGACAATTACCAATGACAATGCTCACATTTTACTGGGAAAAGATCGGGTAAAAATTTTCACTAACCGAGAAGAATGTCAACAATTGTTATGGAAAATTCCTCACTTGGTTTCTTCTACCGATAATCCCTACCTCGAATTTGGAGAAGAAAAAGTCATGAAAATTTTTTATCAGACAATATTTGAATAATTTTTTTCTTTAAAAAGAAAAGAATGTCCCGGATTTATAATTTGTCATCATTACCACCATTTTTGTTTCTTGGGTCAATGACAGGTCCGACTGGTCCCGCGGGAACTGCCTCGAATACCGGAGCAACTGGTCCAACTGGATCTCAAGGAGAAATTGGTCCTATGGGTCCCACTGGACCCCAAGGAGTACAAGGATTACAGGGAGTACAAGGAAATTTAGGTCCTACGGGACCTCAAGGAATTGCTGGTAGTGCAACTAACACAGGCGCGACTGGGCCTACCGGACCTCAAGGAAATATTGGATTAACTGGTCCAACTGGTCCAACTGGTCCTCAAGGAATTGCTGGTAGTGCAACAAATACAGGTGCAACTGGTCCCACTGGACCTGCAGGTGCTATTGGACCAACTGGTCCAACTGGTCCTCAAGGAATTGCTGGTAGTGCAACTAATACAGGAGCTACCGGACCAGCAGGAGCAGATGGTCCAACTGGTCCAACTGGTCCAACTGGTCCTCAAGGAATTGCTGGTAGTGCAACTAATACAGGAGCAACTGGTCCCACTGGACCTGCAGGAGCGGATGGACCACAAGGACCTACTGGTCCCACCGGACCTGCAGGAGCAGATGGACCACAAGGACCTACTGGTCCCACCGGACCTGCAGGAACCCAAGGAGTACAAGGAGTACAAGGTCCCACCGGTCCTCAAGGAGTACAAGGAATCCAAGGAGTACAAGGAATCCAAGGAGCTACCGGACCAACAGGATTGTTATCAAATACACAATCGGTCACATTTGGTAACAGTAATAGTAACGCAGGAACACACAGTTCCATCCTTGGAGGAGCGGCTCATACAATTTCTTCTAACTGTTTTAGATGTGCTATTGATTCTGGTTATTTTTGTAGTATTACCAACTCATTAAACTCTGCAATTTCATCTTCCGATCAATCTTCTATCAATGGTGGAAGTAATAATTGTATAGTTGGTTGTTTATCATGTACCACGAGCACTGCAGTACTAAATGGAGCACAAATTGGTGCGCGTAATAGTACTCTGGGATCTTCACGAGGTTTAATATTGGGTGGTAATGCTTCGAGTATTATCGGTTCGGTAGATGGTTGTTTGTTGGGTGTGTATGATTCACTTATAATAAACAATTCACAGTATTCAGCTATAATTAATTCTTCTAGATCTGGAATTTCAGAAGCTTATAATTCCTTAATTTTAGCATCTACTGGATCATATCTTTCTTTAACCAGTGACAGCAATGTACCTAATACATATCCAATGGATAATGTTTGTGTAATCGGTTGTAGAAATGTAGATGTTACCTGGGGTTTACGTTCGATAATTTTTTCAAGTGATTCATGTCAAATGGGTCAATCTGGATCGGTCGGAGCATTTCATTCGAGACCGACTCGCTGTTTAATGGGAATAAGTCAAAACTCCAGAATGTATACATCTACGGGATCTTTGATTTTATCGGGTCTAAATGTTACAAGTTCGGGATCTTCCTTTTGTTCATTAGTGAATTCATTAAATGCGAGTATACGTACTTCAACAGGTGTTAATATGCTCCATTCAATTAGTTCCACCGCAACCAATTGTGCAAATGTCAATATAATTGGTAGTTCTGGAATTAATATATCCAATTTAACTGGATCTGTAATTATAAATTCTACTGATGTATCAGCATCTGCTAGTGGTAATAAAACTGTAATTAATTGTTATGGTATCAATGCTGATAGTTATCCAAGTAAATCTTTAATTGCTGGAACAATTATTGCTATTAATGGTGCTCATGGTGGATTTTATCCTTCATTACTAACACCTGGAACTTATACTTTGGGTGTTCCACCCTATACAGGAAGTTTGTTTGCTTGTCAATCTGCCAATGAAGTTGGACGGGGCCCTTATACATTTAATTTACCAACAATATCAGAAGGGGCATTTACAGGAATGAGAATTGATCTTTTAACTCAAGGCCAAACGGGAACTTTAAGTTCGATAGGGACAACACTTAGAAGTGGAGCTGGTAATACAGCAATGTCTTATCCAACAATAGGTCAAACTGCGGGGTCAAATGTTTATCGTTTCGCCTTTAATGGTAGTGTTTGGTTTTATTGGAGTAATACGATGTAATTATTTTTCTTTTCTCGCTCTTCTTTCTTTCATTTGTGTCAAACGATCTTTATGAGGATAACAATCAAGAAAGTTTCTCAATTCTTCAAACTCCTTTTCATCTTTGAATTCGGCAGTCAATTCGAGATGGCTACACCACAATTTCACTCGATATCCCGGTTTTAAAGGAATAATAGTATATGAAGTTAATTCAGTTTCTGTAATCTCATATTCTTCTTCCTCGGCGCGAGGTCCAGTTTTACCAGTTACTAAGACACTTTTGACTTCCATTTTGGGAAGTCAAAAGAGGTTTAAATCATTCTCAAAGACGTTTAATCATCTCCCTCCTCAAAAAATTCATCTTCATTTTCATCCTCATCGTCGTCTTCATCAGCTTTCATTTCATATCTCATATTTAACAGGAAGAGACATTGGTCGAGATCATTAACCTTACCATACGGATTAAACTGAAAACATTTCAAGTTTGGCTCTTTATTATATTTTGATCGATATTCAAGAAGCGCGTGTTCAATCATTTCTTCAATCAGCTCTTTATTTTCACCATCATTAAGAAACTGTGCCCAAGCATCATCTTCATCTGTAGCGGAAAAATGTGCTAGTTTGGTATCGTCATCCTTGTCAATCAAAGTGAATCGCTCCATTTTTCAAAGGAGGAAAATTGTTTAATACTTTTCTCTTCATTAATAATCAGAAAATTCTTCTTCCTCGTCAAAGTTATCTTCTTGAACATTATCTTCATCAGTAGATGAGTAGGAAATTTGATCACATCGAGGATCGTGGCCTGGTACAGTATGTCCAGCAATTGCATCATAAAAGAAATATCTCTCATACAGACTGCATCGGGGAGTTTGACAAACATATGTTTGACATGCATCTTCACACAACAATCTCGATTGAAGTCCGCAATCAGGACATTCTGCTCTTGGATTTCTTCGATTCATTACAAAATTCTTTCAATTGTATGATTTCTCCTTAGCCCATATTCAAAGTAGCATCTTTCTATTGGAAGATTCTCTTCTTTTATAATTCTTGCAAGCATTGCTTCTCCAGTATGAGCATATTCTGAAGTGAGATGCTCTTTTCTTCTTGAATACATTTTTAATTTAGTCATCATTTCTGGAGGTCCCCAAAAACATTGATCCATCATTTGACAATTGAGAGGATATTTTTGATGCCATTTTGGCATCATAATAACTTTTTCTTTGACACTGTGATATAACCAATATTCATCTATTGGAATATTACCATGAAGTTGAAGATCAGGCCTCCATCTTATAATTAAATCAAATTCAGATGGATTTTGAATTTGATTTAATCCTTGTTCAAATCGATACCACATTGAGCAAGCATTACCAAAAGTTTTTTCTCCCATTGTATCAAGATGTTGAAGATAATTTTTAGAAGGATTTTCTTGTACAATTCGGTCCGAAACAGATAGAAAATCAAAACATACATGTGATTTAACATTTATTTGATTTAATTCTGCTAAATCGCGAAGTGCATAGGGAAACTCTTCATCAAACCATCCAGAATAAAAGATTGTAATATGATGTTTTAAAAACCAGGCCAAAGGAGGTAATAACAAAGAAGTTCCACGAAGATGGCCACTGATAATAAGAGCAATTTTTAATTTTTCTTGACAAGGATAATTATCTTTAATTTCAGGGTTGTATCTCGGGGGACGGAGAATAGTACCAAAATTAAAAAGATGAGCTTGAATTTGTTTCGTTCGTAAAAATTGTTCGAGAATTCCATGAGGTGGTTTCTGCCAACAAAGAGAGGAGATAGGTGAAAAATACACATTTACTGCAAAGGTAAAAAATTCTTTTAATAATTGGGGAGATCCCAGAAAAACAGTGTCGGAAATCATTGAATCGAGATTAGCAAAAGAAAATGCTGAATTTATTGGTTGTAACACAGCTTTTGTGAAAGAAGAAAATAGTTGAGAGTAAGAAGAGATTTGTTCGTAATGTCTCTCGCCAAAATTCCATCCAAGTGAATTGAGAAGGAGAATAGGTTCAAAAGTATCAAAAACTTGTTTTAATTGGTGGGTAATATTTAATGGAGCATTAAGATCAAATCTTGAACGAATTATATAATCATATTGCATTAATTCGGGTAATTGTTCAAAAGCAATGAGGCAGGTTAAATATTGGTAATATCCATGAAAAATGTTTTTCATCTCAGGATGCATTTTTTCTTCTATGTCAAGACTTCTTTCTTGAGGTACGATTACTACTTTTTTAAATTTGACATTTTCACTATCAAGGAAATTTTCAGAAATATCAACATCTTCTTCGGGAAGATAATTTAATTCTCCTAAAATAAAAGGGTGATAACCATATTTTTTATTGTAGACAATTGCATAGCAATCGTACGTAGACATCCAGTCTTTATATACATTTTTCCAGGTTCGAAAATTTCCCGTCAAAAGAATAGCAATCTTTTTATTGTTTATTTCTTGATAAGCCTTTTGGGATTCTAATGAAAGTTGTCTCTCACTTGCACAAGATAAATCTTTTATTAAATAAAATACTTCGTTCCATGAAGGAATTGTATGAAAAACAAATAATTCAGGAAAATGATTCATACATAAATACCAGTAATATTGATCATCGTCAATAATATTATGTTCAAGTCCATAATTCACAAAATCGAAATATAATTCAAACAATGGTAAAGAATTTTTTCCGGCAATGTAAATACCACCTGAAACAAATGTATCATTTAATTGAAAATAATTCTCTGGTGAAATTGATTTAGGAAAAATAGTTGTATCTCGAGGATATTGACCTAAAACTTGAAAAAAAATCTTTTCAAAGTTCATATGTTGTGTAATTTGAGATATATTTAATTTAGCTGGTAACGCCAAATTTAAAGATCCTTTACCATATCCACCATCAATCCAAACAAAATAATCAGTTTCAAATGGATTTTCTTGAATTACTTGTCTCATCCATTCTGCTTTTTGTAAAGTAACAATATCATAATCAGGACACCAATGTTCTGGATTAACTTTACTTTCCTTTTTCAATAATGCTTGATATTCTTTTGAAGTTTGAATTTGTTGGATTCGATTTCGTTCAGAATACAACTTCATTTTCTCTAAAGAAGTTGCAATTATTTTTGTTTGAGGAAATTCTTTTTTCAATAAGAGAGTTTCTGCATAATATTTCTCTTCAATAAAGACAACCATGGGGTGATCATAAGAAAGCACACCTTTTTTCATTGAAGTATAGTAATTTTCAAAACTTCGTCTAAAATAACTATTCCATTCACCCCTTTTAATATCAACTAAACCTGTAACAATTGTGAAAGACATTTCTTTATTGAATGTCTTGTTTAATTAATTAAATTATAAAAATGAATTTTTAATGTAACATTTTATGAAATATAAATTATTGATCAATTATGGAGAATTATCATCTCGGACTTCACTTTGACTATCCCAAGCATCCTCGTGATATCAAAGTAAAAAATTGTTATTTGTTTCCTGTGAATAATGCAGGGTTGTACGCAATTGAAGCTGAAATTCGCACTTCAAGAAGATTTACGCACAATTATTCACAGGAAAAGGACCATTTTTTACTTTTTTCAACTCAAAGAGCTGAAAAAAGTTATAACCAAAGTTTTAGTCTGCAAACAAATAAGAAATATCTTGTTTGGTTTTCTTGTTTGCAAGTCTCGAAGACAAATGGTAGAATCTCGAAAAAATTTACCATGTTGTCTTTTGATCGATTGGATGAGGATGCTAAAAGCTTCATTCGACTTAGATTGGATTTACCTCTTTTTTCTTGGTATAAAATCCCTCGAGAAAGGGAAGATTCAAAATGGAAATTGGAACAAGTCTTCATTCACCCTATGTATCCATCGGAACATAATTTCCCTTCCGCTTATTTTTGGGTAGTTCAACAAAGGGCAAAACTTGAATATTATATTAATCAAGTTTCAATTGAAAAGAAAAAGGAATTAGCTAACATGAAAGAGGAGATACCTGATGCAAAAGAGGAACTTGTTGAATTCAAGGAGGAAGAGAAATCTGTTATTCAACTTTCTCTTGTAAGTGAAGAATTATCAAACAATACAGAACACTTAGAACAAACTACCATTAATTTTGAAGAGCAAATTAAAAACCAAGTTCAAATCTTTCAAACAAAACAACTTGAGAATGAAGTTTGTTCCTTGTTTCGAGAGACCTTTCTTTCAGCTGAAGGTTCTTTGCGAGAAAAATTGTCTACTGCTTATTTTGCGGCGGAAACATTTTTAATCAATCATGAAATGTAATTAATTTATCCTTTTTTCTTCCCGCGGGAAGAAAAATTATTTGCTGAGATCCTCTTTTAACAAAGCTATCAATTCCTCCAACTTTGGAATAATTTCTTCATTTGAGGAAATTATTCTCTCGTGAAAAGGATGTTTAGCTGATTTGTGAATTCGGGCACAAATCTTGAATAAATTTGGTTTTCCAATAAAATAAAGAGGGAATAACCAAAACCAAAAGCGATCGAGTGTGAATTCATAACTACATCCTTTGAGTTCGCCGGTCGCATCATGTTGACGAACTTCGCCATGTTGTTGTAAAGTCTGGAAGACAGTTTTAACAACTTGAGGAAAATTCATGATGAGTTTAACCAATCTCGAAGAGATGTTTAACCAATCTCGAAGAGATGTTTAACCAATCTCGAAGAGATGTTTAACCAATCTCGAAAAGATGTTTAACCAATCTCGAAGAGATGTTTAACCAATCTCGAAGAGATGTTTAACCCCAAAAAGATGTTTAAACATCTTTTATATCAATGAAAAGAAAACTCAGTTTTGGAATAGATATCAAAAAGACCATCAATTTTCTTTAAAAATTGAATTTTGATTTTTCCCTGAAAAAGAAACTTCTTTGTCAGTATGAATAGTGAAACTTTCTCCGCAGATACTTTTTCTTCCGTTTGGAATCGAATGGTTGATCTCTTGACGACTAGTCATGCTTCTTGTCGCCACAAGCTGATGATTAAAATTTTGAATTTTATAAATGGAGAAGGTATGATTACTCTTTTTAATGGAGACTCTGGATATACTGAGATTTTCCTTCATTCTTGTCTCATGGAAACAGTAGAGAATACCATTGCAAATACTTTACAAGAAAGAGGAGAGAACTTTTTTGAAATAATTACTTTTGACAATTTATATTCCAATCTTGTATTGAATTTTAATTCAATCCTTCCGTATGAAAGAGTGAGATTGAGTTTTGTTAATGACAACGACAAGTTGTCTCTTCCGTTTTGGGTTCGTTCCAAGGCAAAACATTTTCGACTCTATGCGGAAGATAACTATGAAGAAATTCTTTCAATTTTGTCTGTACATCCTACTCTCTCATATGAAGTCAATGATACTTTCCGAGAATATCTTTCAAATCGAAATATTGAAGAATCTCACAGTTAAACTTCCCCCGGGGTTAAACTTCCTTCGGGGTTAAACTTCCTTCGGGGTTAAACTTCTCTTTCTTCGCAAAGAAAGAGAAATTTATTTGGTTTTTGGTAGGTACTCTTCCACTTTTCCATTGATGACAATAGGAATTGGTTTAATGTCGTTAGGATCGGGACCTTTGTACACTCGAAGAGTAGGATCTACTTGTTTTTCAGACATAAATTGTTGAAGAGATAGAGTTCTCTTTTTCCAAGTGTGAGCAGTTTGCTTACTGGCGGGATCTAATCTTTTTAACATAGAATCAATGTAATGTTCATTCTCTTTAATCTTGGCACAACTTTTCTTATATTCTTGAGAAAGTTCTTTTTTAACTTCGAGATTGTCAGTATAATCCCGAGCTAATTGGAGAATACGTTGTATGACTTCCATTTCATTATTATTGATACCACATGAAATACCAATTGTAAATTCGACAAGATCTTCATAACTTTTGAGATCGGTAAGACTATGAAGAAAGGATTTGATTTCTTCAAGTGTTACAGGTGAACAACCATATTCACCTTGAATTTGAAAGATATCAAACTTCTTTGCCATTGTAACTCGGATAAAATTTTTTTAATACTTGAGAACAAAGTCAATTTTAAAAATTGACTTTTTTCATTAAACACCCTTTCGGGGTTAAATTAATAAACAGTCTTACTAAAGAAATGGCTACCAACACTCCAAAGCTCGCAAATCTTTTATTACAAGGAAAATTCGTTGAAAGTTACATTTTAATCGAAAAAGACAAAGACCAAATACACCGAAAAAGTACAAGTTGTGATATGTATCCAATTGATATCTGTGTTCTTCGTATGGAACAACTTGATGCAAAGAATCCAAATATTGATGAGGATCTTGAGACTTGGTCTAAGATGGCAACTCGTTTAATCCAAGAAGGAGTACAATTGTGGGGTAATGTTACTCTTAAATTAATGGCGATTGCTAAGAAGCACAACTTAAAAGATCTCGAGTTAGCTTTGTTAATGGCAGACACTCGAGCTTATCTTATTAATTGCTCGCAACAGAATCTCCCAATCTCATTAAAAATCGAAGATCTTAAGAGAATTATTACAGATTTCGAAACAATGACGTTTCGTTTGAAAGATGTGTTGCATCATGCTCATCAATTAGCCAAATCAGAGATGAATCTTTCTCAACTTCTTCAACTCTTGGAAGGTGAGACAAATCCAACACTACAAAAAGAATACTTGAAAACAGCTCTTTTACTCGCGGAAAAAGAAGAATTCGGTTTTCGTGAAGCTGGATATAAAACTTTATACATTCTTGTTACACAGTTAGAAAAATCTTCCGATTTTGAGATTAGAGAGATTGCTGCTCAAATTGAATCTTTAATCTCAGGATGTTTAACCAATTCGTAGATGTTTACACTCTCCGCGGAGAGTATAAAACCCTTTATTCTAAAAGTTTAGAAAATTCTGTATAACAAGAATTGGCAACTTTAATTTTAGATGAATCAAAATAAAATGCAATTGGTTTTGAGCGAACAGTAACACAAACTTTGTAAGTGTCTTGTGTCAAGTAAAACCAACTACCGGGAATAAAAAAGAATTCAACCATTTCAATATCTTTTTTCAGAAAAGAAACTCTATTTCCTCCGGTTACAGTAATTTCAATTCTTTTACCATCTCGATCTTGGTAAAGAGAAAATGCAGCAGTGTAGAGTAAAAACGACATTTGAAACAAAAATTAAGTCACCGATTTATTTTTCTTCTTTTCAAGGAAAAACCAATTTTTAAACAAAGTTATCTAATTATACTTTCCGTAGAAAGTTTAATTAGATAACTTTGTGAGCATTTTTAGTTTTTTTCTTTTTCGTCTTGAAATATATTTTCAGGTTCAATTTCTTTCTCCATAAGATTTTCGCTGGAATGACTTTCATAGACAGCACTTTCTTCTGAGTCGCGATTCATCTCGCACCAACAACACATGTGAGTAGCCGTACAAAATGGATCGTACATTTTGTATTTAAGCCTATGAATACAATATTGGCACATATTCTCTTCCGAACAACCATCTTCATGAGAATGACCAAAATAGAGAAAAATATCGTCAATACGAAGATGGTAAGGAATATTATGCCACAAAACCTTTGATTCCAAGCGAGGAATCTCTTCGTATTCAACAACCAATTGAGCAAGATCATCTTCGTCACCTCGAAGAATAACTCCACCAAGTTGATTGAATCCTTGATTGTCCTTTAAGACAATACCAATGACTTCTCTGTCATACTTCTCTTCAATGTTATATTCAACAACATGAAAATGCTCTCGAATTTGCTCTTCGGAAAAGACATTTTCAATATCTTCTTCGTAAGAGCATTTTCGTTCTTCCGATTGCCACTCTTCTCGAGTGTACAAAAAGGAAATACCTCCATTTCTTCGAAGGTCATCAATTAGATTGCCACTCTCGCTAACGAGAGCAGAAAACCCGCCGTTGTGAATAAATGTCCACACTAGCATTTGATCGGGACAAAAAATCCTATAAATTTTAAATAAAAAGTCATTTTTCTCCACGGAGAAAAATGGTATTAGATTTGACAGAAAATAATTGAAGCATTGACAATTGTCAAATAATAAGGTAATTGTACTTGAAGAGGGAAATTGTTTCTTCCTAAAAGACAATAACTAAAAATATAGAAAGCCAATTGGCACAACCTACCTTTTCCGTTGAAAAGTCGAGGAATAAAAAATGCACCACTTTCTCTGCTAATATATGCAACAAGTATATAAAGTGTGATATAAATTGTACTTAATAAATCTGCATCAAATCCGTCGAACAAAATTGCACAATTTAAAACTACAACATAAAAAACATGAGAAAATCGAAAGTTACCTTTATAGAAAATAAGATTTTTAGTAGACGTTCAACTAAAGTGTCTCGATTGACTTCTGGTGAACGACACAAAGGACAATTCAACAATTTGGTTTGGCAATCCTCGCAAACAAAGTTAATACGACAATTGGCTATACATTCGTTAGTTCTCTGAAAATTGAGTTTGTCAGGATTCAATGTTGCCTTTCGACATTCCTTTTTCTTTTTCTTTGCGAGAAAAAGAAAAGATTTTTTTAGGGGGCTGGAGCAATCGCGAAGTAACTTCCTGTTGCGAAATTTCCTTCAGACAAAAAGAATTGAATGGAAGACAATGCCCCAGTACTTCGGCAAATTCCTTGTGTAATACCAACTCGTGCTTCAGAACCAGTAGTGACATGATTTCCCACAGCAGTAAAGTTTTTAAAGAAAGTGGTATTTTTGGCGTTCGGGAGTTGAATTGTTGCATTACCCGAATGATACGTTGGGGCTCCGTTGGCGGGGAAAAAACTCAAAGAGAAACTGCTTTGGTTGTACGCTGCAACAGTGGCCTCGGTATCATCAACTCCGTGTGATGCAACTTGATCGTAGACCGTTCCTGTAATATCATTAAAGCGCATAAATACGTTGGCCTTTGCATCAGAGGCGGTAAGTCTGGTATTTACATTGACTACAAAGGAGTTTCCCGCCGGAAAGTTATTCAAATTAACTGAAGATGTGGCTGAATTTAGAGTTAAAGAAACTGAAGGAATCACCGAGGCAATCAATTGGGTGCTGGGAATTTGATTCCGCAAATCAGCCGAGGAAGAAATACGAGACATTTCTTTTTTCTCTCGAGAGAAAAAAGTTTTTTTAAAAGTTTTCTTTTACAAGGGGGCCAAAGTGAAAATTGATCCGGTGGCAAAGTCTCCATCTGAACTGGTGATCTTAATTTGGGACAAGGTAGTTCCAGTGCTGCGGAAAGTAATTTGAGACATGGCCAAACGTCCATCAGTTCCCGAAGAAATGTGAGAACACTGAGACACCACATTCTTGAAGAAAGGAGCTCGGCAGCCAGAAAGATTAATGACGGCATGTCCACAAGCACCAGTAATGGCACTGTTGGCTGGGAAGACTCCAATTGTACCTGAAGTAGCGGCGAAAACGGACGAACCAGTAACAGTTCCGGTGGTCTGGGGATTGAGACCAATCCAATTGACCGTATCGTACACTGCCCCAGTATTGTCATTGATGCGCAAAAATACTGTACCAATTCCAGTCGCTCCCAACAAACGAGTAGTAATGTTCAAACGGAGATTATTACCTCCAGGAATCGCATCGAAGTTCACTGAAGAAGTGGCAGCTCCCAAAATCAAATTGATCGGGGGCAATGCACCAACTGTTTGCAGCGGAGGGAGTGAATTTTGTAGACCAGGATTTTGAGCGAGTCGAAGGATGGTAGACATAGTTTTTTGAGAAAGTATGAAAAAATATTTTTTGCAAAATTATTGGGGAATTGCAATCATAACATCGTCTGTACAATACCCTGGTAAATAAGAAAAAGTATATTTCGAGTTCAAACTCAAAATTCTTTTTTGAATTTCAGAAAGAAAGTCGATTTTTCCATAAGATTGTTCACCCCATGGATGGAGATGACGGAGAATGCGAACATCATCGATACAAATGATATGGTCTCTTCGTGCTAAACATTCCAAAGCTTGCAATTCATGGAGTAAAGGACACAAATTGCGAAAGCCGTGAATCTCAGAGTTGTCCACGTGTGCATCAAAAAAGAACAATGTTCTTTCTTCGAAATCGGGATTTCCCACTAACACTTCTTGCAGATCATTGCTATCCATGTGTAAAAGAGTTAATCGCCCACGAGAAAGATCTTTTTGAAAAGCCTTTTCAGCGAGTGTCACCCATTCTTTACGCAATTCGAGAGAGTAGACTTTGCGAAAGTCAGAACTCAAGGCTTTACGAATGCTCACATTTTTGCGCGGATCATATAATCCAGTTTCAAGATAGTTCACCACAGAGTATTTTTGGCGCAAACTTTCTAAGTCGAATTCAATCGGCATCTTTTCCTTTGAGGAAAAAATGTTTAACCCTATCCTACCAAGAAAGAACAAAAATTTAGATTTTCTGTTATACAAGCCGCCGCGTTGAAATGTCCACCACCACCAAAAAATTTAGCGAGTCTGGAACAATCAACCTTTCCTTGGCCACGGAAACTTACTGAATATTTCATATCATAAGTTTCAGAGTAAAGCGCCACGAAATCTGGAGAATATTTTTTGTTGAGGAAATCACCCAAATCACTCCGGAACTCACCCGGACAAGGTCCAATTAAAATTTTATATTTTTCTTTGTTTTCTGGGTCGGGCATGAGTGCCCAGAAAAAATTAAGAGCAAGATCCTCCAACACTTTTAATTTTTGAGCGAGAAGCTTGGTTCCGTCAGAAATAAATTTATCAGTATTCCAGTAAGTGTAAAGAATGTGAATATCTTCAATCGTAGGAGTCGAAGCGAGAATAACTGCGTTAATTTCACGAGAAGAAGGAAGCTTGAATTGCCACAAATCTCTATCTCCAATATAATCAATAATGAGAGGACGAGGTTTACCGGGATAAAACACATCCCAAGTAATTTGCGCACCACTTCGATCCAAATCAAAAACAAGATTACATTTTGGATGTTTTAAAACAGAAGATTCAATGGCTGTCTTGTGATGATCTAAAATTGTCACAAAAGCAGCTTTCTCTAAAATTTCTTTCATAATTTTTTCTTCAAATGTTAAGTCGAGAAAAAGAAGTTTTTTCCCTTCAATATCTGGTGGACAATCCTTTTTATTATATGGATAACCACGGAAGATAATAGGTATTTTGTTTTCTTGTGCCCAACATTGGACCACCCAAGCTGAAGCAGCACCATCAAAACAAGGCTGATGATAAAAAACTAAATCAAAAGATTCAATCATTCTTCTCTTTTTGAAAGAGAAGAAAGGTTTAAACTTCCTTCGGAATGGTTATCTTTTTTGAAATTATTCTTTTCTCTCAGTCTTCTTTTCCAATGAAGCAGCATCTAAAATAATTTTATCCGGTTTAACATCATCAAAATCTGTTCTCCCTTCTTTCGCCTTGATTACCAATTCACGTGCGGTGGCTCGTGGATCAACTTCCTCTTCGTTGAAAAACTTTAACTCAGATTTAACCTCCAAAGCTGGTAGCTTATCGGGAATAATATTCAAATCGAATGGTACTGGTCCCACCAAAAAGCGAAGAATATTATTCTTCTCATCCGCAATACCAACTTCGCGACAAGCATTGCGATATCTTTCCGAGACATCTTGTGCAAAACGAGGATCTTTTGCATCCATGTTTTCAATTTGTGCAATCGTAGCGGTTAAAGTATCTTTCAATCGCTTTGTATTCTTCAAACTTTCGTAAATAGAGAAAATCAAATTAGCACGTTTGACTCGCAAAGTGGTGTATTGTTCAAATTCATCTACTTCACCACGAATGGCAGCCTCTTCTTTCTTCTTCAAAGTTTCGGCCCTCGTCTTTGCTTCATCTAATTCTTTCTTTTCTTTCTCTCTTCGTTTCTTCATATCGTCAGACATCTCTTTTTGAAGGGTTTCTTTCAATCCAACCGACTGCACCTCGAGAGTAAAGTCGTCATTATCATCGCTCACCAATGGCATCGGATGACCAGTCAAACCCATGTGGATATGGTGGTATGCATCTGAAGTTTCAATAATCTTGACTGCTTGCGCTTCGGCATCTTGTTCAGTGGCAAAAGCTCCTCGAAATTTGACCACGCCGTACATTCCTTTGGCATCGGGTTTGGCTCCAGAGGCGGGTACAAAAGAGAAATTACAAAAAGTTTGATTCGGAGGAATTACTGCGTCAACAAATCGAGTTTCAATTTTGGGATATCGGGTAACCAATTTGCGGAAAGCTTGTTGCAATTCCGCGTCTGTGAGACGAATAAACTTTGAATCAACCGCATTTTCTCTCGGCCTACGAGAAGAAGGCTCGGTGGAAAAAGATGTCACATCGGTATCAGTCAAAGAATAACCACCTTTTTCCAAATAATTCAACAACTCAGGAACGTTAATCCATTTTCTTGTTCCAGGAATTTCTTTCAATTCAGGAACTTCCATCAATCCGCTTGATTCCTCATTCTGAAGATCCGTTTTTTCTTTCGGAAGTTCCTTGCTTGCTTGTTTCGCTTCCTTCGCTCTTTTCCTCTGTGCTTTCTTTTGAGTGGGCATCTTTTGTTGATGCAACGAGTTGCTTTAATTGAGCCATTTCAATAAGAATACGATCGATCTTTTCCTCAGGGGTAGGCTGTGGACCATACCACAGATATCTCCCCATATAATAAAGTCCAGTCAAAGAAGAAATTACAATTTCTTTGCCAAGTTGTAAAAGAAAGGAAGCCATCCTTTCTTTAGAAAAATATCTTTTTTATTCATCGTCAGAAGAACTACGACCTCTTTTTGTAAGTCCTTCAAATTGTTCCGCCAAAGCATCAACCGCACTCGAGGGTTCATACAATTGAATTGAGCCAAATTTATCAAGTATTTCTTCAAGATGGCGTTCCACCTTACCCTTTTTTCTTCCTTGTTCTACATCAGCCGGATTAATTCTCATTCGATGAAGAGGGAGATTTCTTTCCACCCGACAACCCTTGTATTCCTCTTGAGGATAAAGTAACCGTCCGTGTTCAGTATAAACATTATTGCTCACCCGAGGAATAATAATCGGTCCATTTTGATTATAAGCTGGTTCAATATCAAAATGACGAAATTTTCCCTCTAATGAAAAAGCTAAAATACAAGAGATGAAATCTTGATAATCAACTAGAATATCGACATCAAAATGAAGTAGGATGAAAGGTATTTTATGATCAACTTCTTCATCTTTTTCTGACGTACAAGGAAAGTGAACTGTAAAAGTTTGCGCTGATTTTCTTCCTGAAGACGATTTGGATAAGATTCGGAAGAGATATTCTCGTAAGGAGAGTAAAGAACTTCGCTTAATAAGACCTCTTTGTTTCCATTCTTCTAAAATCTTTCCACTTAATAAGACCATACGATAAACATAATAACTAATGGCGTCAGAAGGAGATAAATTAGTTAATTTACCTTCAATACGTTTATATCTAAATTCAAGTAATTCAAGACCCATCTTGGCATCATCATACAAAGGATTTACGAGAGCTGCCAAATTTTCTTTTAATAAGTCAACTCCGGCTTCAGAAATTTCCTTCTCTCGGTGTAAACGTAAAATACGGTTCACTTCAGCTCCTAATTCTTCAATTGTTTTAATTCCGTTAACACCAAAGTCGGGAAAAACATTGAGAAATTTAGTATAAAGTCGATCTCCAAATTCGCCAATATATCCCAACATTTGTTCGAGGGAATAACAATAGACAGAGTTACCATAACTAATAATTAAATTATTACCTTTAGTAAGATGATCAAAAGTATCCTTTTCTTCTTTACCAACTTCTGAAAGTAACATACATTTTCGAGGATAGGCCATACCTTCAGACAAGAAATTGGCCGGTGCTCTCAAATTTGGAGAACTGGTGTAATAAACTTTACCACCCGCCATTAAATAAGTTACATTGGTAGTATAATCGTGGAACAATCTTGGTAAATCTCCTTCTACACCAGCAATGTGATTCCAATGATTGCGGAAAGCTACGTTTACAAGCGGTCCATAACTTGGCGTGCCACCTTTTTCTTTTAAATGTACAGGCCATTCAGAACTATTATTTAAAACTGTTGTCATTTGGACTTCAGCATTCTTCAAAGTGATCAAAGTATTCCAATCGAAAGTGAATTCTCGATCTTGATATTTTTGAATTCTTTTGAGCGTGCGCAGCCATTCATAAGGAGATTGAGTAGCAATAGCTTTCAAGCCAATTGAAGTTTCTTTAAGTGGTAAATAAGTGTTATCAAACATAGTAAAAAACGCTTTTCCATTAAAAATTACTTTACAGGCATCGATATCAAAACTGTCAATCACTTCAAAAACTAAAGGAAGAAGATCTTTTTCCTGTGGTGTTGCAAAATCATTAACATGAATTAAAATCAATTGAATAGGAGGGTATTGTCCATATCTTTTATGATGCATAAAGTAAATCTTATCAATAGTTGTTCCAAATCGAAGATAATCTTCTGACATACTTTCTTTTCCAATTGAAGTAGGTAATTCATAATCAAGATTCAGAAAATAGCGAACTAAATGTTTAATTCCTTTTGGATCGGCAGTCCAAATATCAACATCAGAATCAGTCCATCTTTCTTTCAAAATTAATTGGAGAGGAAAGCTGCCTGCAATGAGAGCATGTGCGGTGTGTAAAACTTGGTCTATTTGAGGAAAAAGGACATGAACCTTCTCAATCTCTTTTAAGAGCACAGAAGTATCTCCTTTCCATTGTTTTGAACCAAGTTTTTTCACTTTCGCAAGGATAGAATCCATTTTTTAGGAGAGAAAATTTTATTTTAGGGTACTTTCTTTTTTTGTACAAGCTTGTATACGAGTTTATCAGTTCCAACTTGACAATGATCTGCAGAGACATAACTTGCATCTCGGCGTTGTGGCGGGATGGTAAGTTCATAATTTGAAGTTAAATTTAATTTAAGCTGCTTTCCCTCTTCATCTCGTTGTGGGAGAAGTTTAAAATGTCGATTGCCATCTTTGATAACGTGTTCTAAGACATTTAAAACATTACGAAAAGGAATAATAAAATTCTGTCCCAATCGTAACATAAAATATGAATCTTGTAAAGTGGGATTATCTTTAAACACACCTTTTGCTTCACATTCAAAATAGAGATTTACATTTCGTTCTGATTTCACTTTACTTAAATACTTAAACAGTAGCGAATTAATACTGTAATAAATTTGTGAAAAATCCGTGTCTTTCCCATAAGGATCATTCAAAAATGCAGTAATTATATTGTTTAATTTATATAATTTGTCTATAAGTTGGATATCATCATCCCAATTCCGTTTAGTTTCTGATTCATACGCAGAGGCAGCTTGATCTAAATAAAATTTCAAATCTTTAGCAATTTTGTATTCATAACTAATAACCTGTTCAGAACAATCTAATTTTTTCTTTTTTCTACAAGCATATTTGAATAACACTTTGAGCGAAGGGAAAATTTCAAAAAGATAATGAAGTAAAGGTGACATCGAACTTTCCAGTTTGGCCATTTTTTCAACAATTGGATCGTCAGTATTTTCAGCCAAATAAGCATGTTCAAAATAAAAAACAGGGTCGGTAAAAGTGCTGTAAGTAAAAAGTTTTAAAAATTGTTCTATTCCATAACAGTAAACCATTTTTCCTATTTCAATTGTAATTGTGGTAGAATTTTGCTCTTTAAAATCAACTTCATCAATCATAATTAAATCATAACATTTTTCTGGTGCTGGTTCATTAATATAATCTAGTCCTTCCTGAGGACTTTGATTTTGAAGAGGAATTTCATAAAGAATTTGACCTTTCCAATAGAAATAAATTGCTTGTAAAGTTGGAATTAAATGAGGAATTTCTTGTTTTACGGAAATGGTATCAGCTAAATTATTCCACTTTGTAATATAAGCATCAAAATTATTCAATCCAAAATATTGATTATCAATTAACAATGGTTCATTGGAAAATGTGTCAAGTTTTCCCTCGGAAAGAAATTTGTTAAAGGATGAATTATATAACCCATATCGTAAATTTTGCCAATCAAAAGTAAAACCTCGGTCAATATATTTTTCAACTCTTCGTAAAGTACGAAACCATTCGTATGGAGATTGTTGATATATTGCAGATGAGTTTAAACAGGTGGTTTTAGTTTTTAAATCAGTCTGTTCATAAGCTGATACTATTTGCTCCCCATCAGTAAAAACACAACAAGCATCAATATCAAAAGAAGTAATAACATCAATTAATGTAATATTAGGTTTTAAAACGATTACTTGTATTGGTTGCAAATTGGATACTTTTGGTCGAAATTGATAAATATAAAGTACATAGCGATGTAAACGCGAATAAGTATCTTCATCAGTAGTTAGAGGGTTGATTCGGACTGGCATACCAAAACCTCTTTTTAAAAGATAAGATGCAATTAATTCAGCATTGTTTTTATTTGGAGTCCAAATATCAACATCTGAAAAAGACCAAAATTCATCTAAAAGATATTGCAAAGGAAAAGAGCCTGCGATAGCAGATTGTGTTTCTTGTAAGACTTCTTTCAACCCAGGCATTTTTTCATCAAACCACACTTGGAGTTTACTTGGAAAAGGATGTTGTTCATACTTGCGAAAATCATCAAGATTTTCTGGTTTTTGGAATACAGTATTACCCATTCTTTTCCGTTGATTTAAAAAAAATATTTCCGGAGAAAAAGTTGGGCTCTTCAAATAAATAATGTCTCTCCGACTCAATTGTAAGATGACAGTACCAAACCGAGTACAACTTGGCGAATTATTCTCTCTTCCCACTGTAGTTGCAGTTGCAACTGGAAATATTGCAAATGGAGAGGAAATTCGTTCTATTGATGACGAAGAAGTTTCTCAACCTCCACCGCCACCACAACAAGATCTCATTCAAGCACGGTACAATTTGCAAATGATGAGAAATCGAAATGAGTAAAATTGATTTTCTAATACATCTTTAAAGATGTATTAGAAAAAAATGTCTACGAGTGATATTTTTATTGAAATTTTAAAAGTTCCAGTTGAAATGATAGAAGTTAAAGAATTAACTTTATTTTACGACACTGATGAAAAATTTTTACAAACATTAAATTCAATTGGATCAATATCATCAGTTGATATCTATTATGTTTTTTCAAACAAGGAAGATAAACATCCTTTTTGGATTTCTATTAATAAAAAATTTGATTATTATATTATTACAGCGGCGATTCCATCAAATTATGAAGGAGTAATATCCATACCAGGTGTAATAAATTTTAATTTATTATTAGATTTATTTGAATCATTTGAATCATCAATTATATTTTCTTCAGTTGAAATTATGCTTATTGAAAAGTGGCCATTAGATCAATTACTTGATACCTTTTTGCAAACAACATCACCAAATCGAAATCTATTTAATCATGTAGATAGTATTGTAACAGATATAAGACAAGTTCTACCACAATTTCGCTATTTGATGACATGGATGAAATTGGTGTGTTTGGGAATCGACCAAGATCAAGAGAATTGGTTTCTTTTTCTTATGAAAGGATTATACGACCCGAGATTATTGTCACTTATTATTTATTTTTGTGGAGAGTAAAATTGATTTTTTCTCTCAAAAGTTAGTTCAAAATTGTAACTTACCCACTTTTATTCTTCATTAAAGAATAAAAATGTCTCGTCGATTGAAAGTGACTAACGTCAAACGAACAGTTGATGGAGAAGAAAAAATCTTCCATCAAGTCATTCCCAAAGGATTTCAAAGTTTGAAATGTGGCTATGGCGAAAAATGTGACCGTTTCATCGCGTATTGGATCGCTTATGCCAAAAATGTACAACCTCATGTTGGCACCGTCTTCTTTCCAGTCGCCCTACAGCTTCATCAACTTGCCTTTAGCGGAAAAGAAACTCGCTGCCATCGCATTCACCCAGAAGAATTCCCTATGGAGTTCACTTTTCGTACGGGGCTGCCCTGGCCAGAAATTCCTCACGGCGCAGAACAATATCTCTTCAAGACCTATTGTTGCAATGACTATTACGGTTCCCATCCTCTTGGTCGTTGCAAACGCAAGAACTGCCCTGGTGCGCACGATTTGAATGAACTGCGACCAAAACTTTGTTTCAATCGCTTTAGCTGCCAAGGATATCACGATCAACCAGGTAAATGCATGTTGTTGCATGCCAATATCTTAAACACTTCTCGTGAATCATTGGAAGATTGGAAGAAAAGAACACAATCAAAATGGCCGACGTTGACTGTTCAACAAGCCATTGATATTGCAAAACTTCATCAAAGCAAAAGGAGACAAAAGTACAACCTTTTGAACAAAATGGTTAACAATGGTGTTCAACTGCCGAAACAGAAAAAGGCAGCAAAGGTAGTCACCCTTAGCTTTGATGATAGCGAAGAAGAAAGTGAAGAAGAAAACGAAGACAATGAGTGTTTGAAAGAAATTCCACTTGAGAAAGATAAACCTTTCCTCTTGTCAATTGCAACTATCTCACAAGAACCTTCTCCTCTCAACCGAACTGTCTCGATAAATTCGGAAGATGATTTTGAACATCCTTCTAAGGGATAAACTTCCTCCAAAAGGAATTTATCTCTGTAAATATATTCTTTCCTTGCGAGGAAAGAATCGTCCCACCTTTATTCCACATTCTTTCGAGACGTACTAGATGTCTCGGAGGGTGTATCAAAATAAACTTCAACACTTTCCCGAATAGAATCGAAAAACTCTTCATTTTGTTCACTAAAAGCTTGATGTTGGTTGCGAATTTTTTGAATATTATTTAATATATTAAGTTTTGTTTCAGGTGATTTTGTTCGAAGAGCCTCGATTACCTCCGATGGAATATCATCGGACTCATCCGAAGTAAACATTACCATCGTCACCAAAACTAAAGCCAAATGATCTAATTCTTTTGATGGAGGAAGGTAATAATTTAGTTTTTCAATAGCTTGTTCACTCTTACATTTAACCAATTCTCGACTCGTATCCTTTGGTACAAATTCGGTAGAAACGCAGCTTTTTCCAATATCTGAAAGAGTAGCCACAACTTTACCTGAAGGTGCAAATGAAAGGAGAATATTTTTGGGAGCTATGCGTCCATGAAGTATACCAACTTTATGTAAGACTTCCAATTGGTGGTAAATTTGATTATAAATATCCCTTAAAATTTGAGGTGTCCTATTTTCAACAGGTAATTTATAGAGAGGGAAACCTTCATTCCATTTGAAAATAAGATATATTTTCTTATCTGTGATAGCATTATCAAGCAAAGGAATAATTTCGTTGTTCATTTCAGAAGCTAATTCTTGGGTAATATATTGCAACATTGCTAATTGTTCTTCAGCCAGAAAAGATGTCATACCTCCAAAAGACTTGGGTAGCATTTTAATGAAAACCTTTTCCAAAGTTGCCACATTTTTACCTTCATATGCAATTGATTCTCCGTTACTACTAATTTGCTTGTCAAGTGAATAAGCTCCTAATTTTCCAGTAATTGTTGGTGTTCCGGATAATACTCCACTTTGTTGTTTAAATTCGGCGACCGATTTTGGTAATTGGAAAATTGGAGCTTGTGATAAAGGAGATTGTGATCTCCTTTGTTGACTAAGAGAGCTTCGAAGGGAAGGAAATTTCGCCAATGATAAAGAGCGATACTTTTCAGCCAATTCCACATCAGCATGCTCCGGTGTAACTCGAATAGGAGATGTTCTTTTGGGATGAGGATTTAGAATTCTTTTTCCAGAAAAGGTTAGTATTGACTTTTTCAAAGATAATTGTTTCTTCGAAATTTGTTTACGAGAGGTCTTCCTTTGTGATGCTCTTTTCTTTGAGGTCCTTCTTTTCGAGGGAGATTTACTACTTTGTTTGCGAGAAGAAGATCGCCGTCGAGAAGTAACTCTCTTTCGGGAAGAGGATTTTTTAGTGCTTTTTCGTCTTCTCGAGGTTGATCGTCTTCTCGAGGTTGATCGTCTTCTCGAGGTTGAT